>VFQP010000072.1_pt1 | contig 297787 bp, 265 predicted proteins | sample 3512351 | NCBI WGS metagenome assembly VFQP01 (sample SAMN10412372, study PRJNA504923) | tailings metagenome | isolation source: Relicate 1 Philex TSF1 revegetated site | place: Philippines: Tuba, Benguet | collected 2017-08-29
CGACCTGGATGACCGCCTCGTCGAGCTGCTGCGTGGTGATGCCGTCGAACAGCGTGAGCTCGAGTTCGGACGCGATCTGCGTCACCCACGTGATGTTGTCGTCGAGTCCGGCGCTGGCCGCCTCGATCGCGAGGTTGATCTTGTTGGCGTCGTACGGCTCTCGCTGACCGTTGCGCTTGACGACTGTAATCGACACGAAAATGCTCCGATTCCCCTTGATTGTGCCCTGTTTTCTGCCGAGACCGCATCCGTCGGGCCGAGCGGTTCGATCACTATATCTCGTGCCGCCGACAGTCCCAACACACCACATCTTGTGGCGTGTCATCCACATTTTGTGGATAACTTCGCGCACTTATGCACACTCTCCACAGGCTCAGAGCGCCTCGTGGGCGCAACTAGACTGAGTCTCTTGTGAAGAGCTATGCCGGCCTGTTGCGCACCCCGGGGGTCGCGCGCATCATCGCCGCACAGCTCGTCGCGCGCTTCCCGAGCGGCATGATCTCGCTCGCCTACCTGCTGCACATCGAGCGCCAGCACGACTCGTACGGGGCTGCCGGCCTCGTGCTCGCGGCTACAAGCATCGGGCAGGCGATCGCCGGTCCGCTGACGAGCCGCTGGATGGGCGTGTGGGGCATGCGGCGCGTGCTCACGCTCACCCTCATCGTCTGCGCCGCCTCGATCTTCACGATCGGGCTCGTGCCCTTGAGCGTTCCCGCCGCGATGGTGATCGGCTTCATCGGCGGGTTGAGCACCCCGCCCGTCCAGCCGGCCGTGCGCACGATCTACCCCAAGATGGTCAACTCGCGGCAGCTCACCCCGCTGTTCTCGCTCGACGCATCCGCGCAAGAGATCATCTGGGTCGTCGGCCCCGTCATCACCACCTTCGTCGCCGTGCAGGTCTCCACCCAATCGGCGATCGTGCTCGCAGGCTCCGTGCTCGTCATCGGCGGGGCCTGGTTCATCGCCTCCCCCGAGGTCGGCCAGGTGCGCATCCCGCGCAGCAAGCGCAACTTCGGCACGGTGCTCGGCCGCCCACCCGTGCTGCTGGCCACGATCACCGGCTTCCTCCTCGTCGGTGCGTGCGCCGCCATCGAGGCCGGCGTCGTCGCAGTGTTCGGCCATGGCGGTCCGGAGGCTGGCATCGTGCTGGCGATCTGGGCGGCGGGCTCGCTCGTCGGTGGTCTCGCGCTCGGGCATGTGCCGATCGGTCCGTGGGCGCTCGCGCGCCGCATGCTCATCGTCTTCGTCGGCATGGCGGTCGCGATGGTGTGGCTCGACTTCTGGTGGCTCTCCGGCGCCCTCCTCATCGCGGGCATCGGCATCGCGCCCGCGCTCGCGGTGATCTTCGCGATCGTCTCCTCGAGCGTCAAGTTCTCCGACACTGCAGAGGCCTACGGCTGGGTCGGCACCGGCCAGCTCATCGGCGCGGCGATCGGCTCCGCCATCGCGGGCTTCCTCATCGACGCGAACGGGGCCGTCGGCGGCTTCCTCGCGGCGGCCGCGTTCGCCCTGCTCGGCACGATCGTGCCGACGGTGCTGCGGCGCTGGCATCCTGACCTGCGGGGCCGGGAGGCGGGTCCGCTTCCCGACACGGCGCCGGTGCCCGTGCAGCCCAGCTGACGGCCGTCTCGCACCGTCGCCCCGCTCAGGCGGGAGCCGCGCCCGATCCGGCGATGACGAACCCGAGGATGAGCGCTCCGATGCTCAGTGCTCCCCCGACGATCGGCACCCAGAACGCCAGCCGGCGCGTCACGAGCAGCACGATCGAGACGACGAGCGCAAGCAGCACAGGCACCCACGGGCCGATCATCGCCACGAACATGCCCGTCGTTATGACGTCGTAGTCGCAGTCGCGTGCGACGCAACTGTCGCTGCCGAACGCGAGGAGGAACACGCCGAAGACACTCGCAAGGAGTGCGACACCGATCGACAGAACGAGAAAGACGATCGTGAGCACGAGATCCCACGTGCGACGCGGGCGACGCGGCGCGACCGCGTCCCCCTGCGCAGAGGGAGCTGCGCCCGCCGGCTGATCGCTCATGCGCACCACCTTACTCAGCCGTGCCCGGTGGCGCGGCCCGCGAGATCAGAGGTCAGCGGAGCGTCTGGAGCACGTCCGCGAGCTCGCGCAACTGCGAGAAGACCGTGCGCAGAATCGAGTCGTGCTTCTCGTCGGGGTGGAAGACGCCATCGCGAACATGCTGCGCCACGAAGTTGATCTCCACATTGGCCCCCGCCTTGACGAGGCCGATCGTCGACAGCACCGGCTCGAGCGCGGCCACCCCGCGACTGCCCGCGGAGACGCCGCCGTAGCTGACGATGGACACGGGCTTGTGGCGCCACTCGTGCGCGAGAAAGTCGAGCGCGTTCTTCAGCGCCGGCGAATAGGAGTGGTTGTACTCGGGGCTGACGAGGATGAACGCATCCGCCGCCTCCACGCGCTCGCTCCACGCGATCGTGTGCGCCTGCGTGTACTGGCGCTTCGCGGGATGCTGCGGCTCGTCCATGAAGGGCAGGGCCACCTCGGCGAGGTCCACGAAGTCGATCTCGTCGAAGCGCCCCTCGGTGCCTGCCCTCTGGTGCACCCAGTGAGCGATGGAGAGCCCGGCGCGACCGGGGCGAACACTTCCGACGATGATCATGAGCCTCATGTCGGGAACAACCCGGCGCAAGCGCCGGATGTTCCCCGACGGCCCCCGGGTACACGGTCCCGGTGCTCGGGCCGCTCGGTGCGCGCAGTAGCGTGGAGCGATGGACCTTCCCGAGTTCGTCTCCGGCGTTCCTGGCGGCCCCCGTGCCCTCCTCGTGCACGGGCTGAGTTCCTCGGCCGCGTCGTGGTGGCGCGTCGAGGAGGCGTTGGCCGCATCCGGCTGGCGGGTCACCGCCGTCGATCTGCGCGGCCACGGCAGCGCTCCCCGCGCCGACCGGTACGCGCTCGACGACTACGCATCCGACCTGCCTCGCGAGCACTGGGACCTCGTCGTGGCGCACTCGCTGGGCGGAACGATCTCGGTGATCGCCGCGACCGATCCGCTGTTCGCGCGGCGACTGGTGCTCCTGGATCCGGTGCTCGAAGTACTCGACCACGAGCGCGACGAGATCATCGCCGACCAGGTCGCCGAGCTCGCGCTCGACGGGACGACCCTCGCCCACCTGAAGCCCCACTGGGACGACCGCGATCGTGCGGCCAAGCTCGAGGGCGTCGCGGCGGTGGATCCCGCCGCGGTCTCCCGGTCGTTCACCGACACGGGCGTATGGGATGTCGTGGAGACCGCGCGGGCCGTGGCCGTGCCGACGCTCGTGCTGTCGGGCGATCCGTCGGTCTACACGATGCTCGCGCCGACAACCGCCCGTGACCTCGCCGCCCGCAACCCGTTCGTGGAGTACCGCGTCATCGCCGGGGCGGGGCACTCGCCCCACCGCGACCGGCCGCGGGAGACGCTGGACGCCTTGCTCGACTGGCTGGGGCCCGACCGGCGGGGGTTCTCGAGCGAGCATCCGCCACGACGGTCAGAGACGCCCTAGACCTCGATCTCGCCGCCGACGCGGCGCAAGTGGTCGCGGAAGGTCAGCTGCGGCTCGCCCGCTCGCGCCGCGAGGTAGTCGCCGAACCGCACCTGCTCGCGGAGGCTCTGCCCGCCGACGATCCGCTCCGCTTGCGCCCGTTCCGTGTCGCGGATGCCTTCGGCCACCGCGACGACCTCGGCGAGCCGGTCGTGGGCGATCACGAGGGCGCCATCCTCGTCGGCGACGACGACATCGTGTCGCGACACCACGACGTCGCCCACGTGCGCCCGCTCGAGCGCGTCCTCCGCGCGCGGCTGCACGCTCACCGGGCCGCTCGGGCTCGCTCCCAGACTGAACACCGGGAGGCCGATCCGCTGAATGTCCGCGGTGTCGCGGTGCAGCCCCCAGATGAGGATGCCGGAGACCCCCGCCAGCTGCACTTCGAGCGCGACGAGGTCGCCGACGCACGCCTCGTCCCGGCGCCCTCCGTTGTCGACGACGAGCACGTCACCCGGTTCTACGCGTTCGAGGGCCTCGAGGTAGACATCCACGCTGCCGGCGTGACGCACGGGCAGCGCACGACCCGCGAGCCGAGTGCCAGGAATGACCGGCGCCAGTCCGGGCGGACCGATGCGCACCTCGAGCCCGACCCGCAGGCTGGCGTCGGCGAGGTGCGGGGTGGTCAGCCGGCTCAGTCGATCGAACACGGTCATCGGGTCTCCGTTCCCAGGGTCGCGGGGTCGCTCGCGAGGTCTTTGACGAACCAATGATGCGCGTACGGCTCGTCGTTGAAGCGGTCCACTTCGCGATAACCGGCACTGCGGTACAGGGCGATCGCTTCGGTGAGGGTGCGGTTGGTGTCCAGACGCACGCGCGCGCAGCCGTGCTCTCGCGCCCGCGACTCGAGGTCGGCGAGCAGCCGTCGCCCGAGGCCGAGGCCGCGCGCGGCCGGCGCTACCCACACGCGCTTGATCTCACCGACGCGGTCGTCAAGGAGCTTGAGCCCCCCGACCCCGACGGCCTCGCCGTGCAGGCGCGCGAGCACGAGGAGCCCGGACGGAAGACGCAGGGCATCGTCGCCGAGCGGCAACGTCGAGCCGAGATCGAAGCCGGAATCGAATCTCTGCGCGAGCTCCGCGACGTAGTGTCCGACGGCTGCTCGCGCATCGGCGTCAGCCGGGTCAACGACCGCGAACTCGATCGCGGAGGCCGCAAGCAGGCGCTCGACGACGCCCATCGCGTCGATGAGCGCGCGCCGTTGCGTCTGGCTCAGCGGCGTGAGAAACGACTCGGCTTGGGCGTCAGACAACCGGTCGAGTTCGCGTCGTTCGCGCAGCCCCGCCGCGGTCAGGGAGGCGGTGCGGGAGCGTGCATCCCCGGGAGTGGCCGCGAGCGAGACGAGCCCGGACGCCTCGAGCGCCTGGAGCATGCGCGTGAGGTAGCCGGAGTCGAGGTCGAGCCGCGCGCGCAGCTCACGCAACTCGGCGCCCGACTCGCCGATCTCCCACAGCAGTCGGGATTGGCCGAGGCTGCGCCCGCGCGCCAGGAACGCGTCGTCGAGCACCCCGATGCGCTGCGTCACCGACCGATTGAATCTCCGCACGGCAGCGACATCCTCGGAATCCATTCTCTGACTTTAGTCAGAGAATGGATTCCGAGTCGAGACTCAGCCCTTGCGCTCCTGCGCACGACGTTGCGCACGGTTCATGGGCGCGGCCTCGGGAGCGCCCTCCTGGCGCTGACCGAACGCACCCCGCGAGGCCCCGGCTGCGGGAGCCGCCGGAGGCGCCTGCAGCCGCCCGCCGCCGGCCGCGGCCTGCGCCTGCTGCGCTCGTGCGCTCGCGGCACGCTCGACCTGACCGCGCTGGTTGCGCACCTCGACGTCGCCTGACGCATCCTCGCTCGGCGCCGAGTAGCTCAGCTGGTTGGCCGGGGCAGTCTGTGCCGCGAGGCCGCGCGCCTGAACGCCGGTTCCGGTGGCGCCGCCGGTCACCTCGACTTCGAGGTTGAACAGGAAGCCGACGGCCTCCTCCCGGATCTGCCCCATCATCGACTGGAAGAGCGCGTAGCCTTCCCGCTGGTACTCGACGAGCGGGTCACGCTGGGCCATTGCCCGCAGGCCGATGCCGTCCTTGAGGTAGTCCATCTCGTAGAGGTGGTCGCGCCAGCGACGGTCGATGACCGAGAGCACCACGCGGCGCTCGAGCTCGCGCATCGCCGGGCTGCCGAGCGTCTCTTCGCGGCGCTGGTAGGCGATGCGGGCATCCGAGAGCACCTCGCGCTTGAGGAAGGTCGGCGTGACCTTGCCGCGCCCGGCCTCCTGAAGCACCTCATCGACCGTGATCGAGATGGGGTAGAGCGTCTTGAGCTCGGCCCACAGGGCGTCGAAGTCCCAGTCGTCCGAGGCACCCTCGACGGTGTGCACGTCGACGACCTCGGAGATGACGTCTTCGAGGAAGTGCTCGACGCGATCCTTGAGGTCGTCGCCCTCGAGAATCCGGCGGCGGTCGGTGTAGATCGCTTCGCGCTGACGGTTGAGCACATCGTCGTACTTGAGCACGTTCTTGCGGATCTCCGCGTTGCGCGCCTCGACTTGGGACTGCGCCGACCGGATCGCGCGCGTGACGATCTTGGAATCGATCGCGAGGTCGTCAGGAACGTTGCTGCGCGACATGAGCGCTTCCGCGGCACCGGAGTTGAACAACCGCATGAGGTCGTCCTGCAGAGAGAGGTAGAAGCGGCTCTCACCCGGGTCGCCCTGACGGCCGGACCGACCCCGCAGCTGGTTGTCGATGCGGCGGGACTCGTGGCGCTCGGTGCCGAGAACGTAGAGTCCGCCGGTCTCGATGACCTTGGCGGCCTCCGCCTCGACCTCCGACTTGACGCGCTCGTAGACGGCGTCCCACTCGGCCTCGTACTCGTCGGGAGTGTCGACCGGGCTCAGACCCTTGGCGTTCATCTGGGCGACCGCGAGGAACTCGGCGTTGCCGCCGAGCATGATGTCGGTACCGCGGCCCGCCATGTTCGTCGCGACCGTCACAGCGCCGAGGCGACCTGCCTGCGCGATGATCGCGGCCTCACGGGCGTGGTTCTTCGCGTTGAGCACCTCATGACGCACGCCCTTCTTGGCGAGCATGCGAGACAGCAGTTCGCTCTTCTCGACGCTCGTCGTTCCGACGAGCACGGGCTGGCCGTTCGCGTGACGGGCGACGATGTCTTCCACGACCTGCTCGAACTTGGCCTGCTCGCTCTTGTAGACCAGGTCGGACTGGTCCTTGCGCTGCATGGGCTTGTTCGTCGGAATCGGCACGACGCCGAGCTTGTAGGTGCTCATGAACTCGGCCGCCTCCGTCTCGGCGGTACCCGTCATGCCCGAAAGCTTGGAGTACAGACGGAAGTAGTTCTGCAGCGTCACCGTCGCGAGCGTCTGGTTCTCGGCCTTGACCGCGACGCCCTCCTTGGCCTCGATCGCCTGGTGGATGCCCTCGTTGTAGCGGCGGCCCATGAGGATGCGGCCCGTGTGCTCGTCGACGATGAGCACCTCGCCGTTGAGCACGACGTAGTCCTTGTCCTTCTTGAACAGCGCCGCGGCCTTGATCGAATTGTTGAGGAACGAGATGAGCGGGGTGTTGGCCGACTCGTAGAGGTTGTCGATGCCGAGGTAGTCCTCGACCTTCTCGATGCCGGGCTCGAGCACGCCGACGGTGCGCTTCTTCTCGTCGACCTCGTAGTCGACGCCGGGCACGAGCTTCGTCGCGATCGTCGCGAACTCGGTGAACCAGCGGTTGGCCTCCCCCGACGACGGACCGGAGATGATGAGCGGCGTGCGCGCCTCGTCGATGAGGATCGAGTCCACCTCGTCGACGATCGCGTAGTAGTGGCCGCGCTGCACCATGTCCGAGGCCTGCCACGCCATGTTGTCGCGCAGGTAGTCGAAGCCGAACTCGTTGTTGGTGCCGTAGGTGATGTCGGCCGCGTACTGCTCGCGCCGTTCCGCCGGGGTCTGGCCGGCGAGGATGCAACCGGTCGTCATGCCGAGGGCGCGGAACACGCGGCCCATGAGCTCGGACTGGTAGCTGGCGAGGTAGTCGTTGACGGTCACCACGTGCACGCCGCGCGACGCGATCGCGTTGAGGTAGGCCGGCAGGGTGGCCACGAGGGTCTTGCCCTCACCGGTCTTCATCTCCGCGATGTTGCCGAGGTGGAGCGCGGCCCCGCCCATGAGCTGCACGTCGAAGTGACGCATGCCGAGGGTGCGCACGGCCGCTTCGCGCACGGCCGCGAACGCCTCAGGGAGCAGGTCGTCGAGGGATTCGCCGTTCGCGTAGCGCTCGCGCAGGGAGACCGTCTCGTGACGCAGTTCCTCGTCGGTGAGCGACGTGAAGTCCTCTTCGAGCTGGTTGACCGCTTCCGCGTACGCGGCGAGTCGGCGCAGCAGCCGTCCCTCGCCCACTCTCAGGACGCGTTCGAGTACGTTCGCCACCGGCTACTCCTTTACTCGGCACCGCGGAAGGGGCGCGTTACCAGTCTGTAACTGTACCAACACGCGACTGACGAATCCCTCGGAGCGAGGATCACTCAGCGGCTGCGCGCTCCGGCACGACGCGGCGCGACGGCCTCCTCTTCGAGCGAGATCACACCGTAGTCCCAGCCCTTGCGACGGTAGACGACACTGGGCCGGTCGGTCTCGGCATCGATGAACAGGAAGAAGTCGTGGCCGACGAGTTCCATGTGGTCGACGGCGTCACTGACGGTCATGCGGCTCGACGGGAACACCTTCTGCCGGATGACGACCGGCGAGTACTCCTCTTCGGCCGCCTCGCCCTGCACGGGGATCTCGCCCGTCGCGACCGCGTCGAGCACCGCAACGCTCGCGGGCGTGATGTCGATGACCCGGAAGCCATCGGCGGATGCTTCGCTCAGCGACACGGGACGGTGCTTGCCGCGGTGCACCTTGCGGCGGTCCTTGGACTGCCGCACGCGCTCGATGAGCTTGGCGAGCGCGAGATCGAAAGCGACGTACTTGTCGGACCCTTCCGCCTCGGCGCGCACGAGCGGACCGGGTCCGATGAGCGTGAGCTCCACGCGGTCGTCGCCCGAATACCCGCGCGTCTCGCGGTGGCGGCTCACCTTGACCTCGAACGCGATCGCCTTCTCGGCGAGATGCGCGACCTTGTCGGCCTTCTCGGTCGCGTACTCCCGGAATCGGTCGGTGACCTCGAGATTGCGTCCGTTGATGGTGATGTCCATGGCGGCCTCCAGTCCAGTTCTGCGCAACCGCCCGGTTCGCAGGCGGTCTGTCACGCGCCTTTCGCCCCACGGTAGTCCCCTGTCACGGGGATGTCACGACTCCACAGCAATCTGGGAGTGAACGCCATGGTCGCAAGGCCGATGACCTGCCCGCCGACCGCTTCGACGGCCCGCACCGCCTCTGTCAGGGTCGCCCCGGTCGTCAGCACATCGTCGACGATGACGACATGCCGGCCCGCGAGGCGAGAGTCGGCGAGCATGACGCCTTCGACGTTCTCGGCCCGCTCGGCGATCGTCAGACGCTTCTGCTCCCCCGCACGCCGACCCCGATGCAGGGCCCTCGTCGGCCGGATGCCGACACGGCGCAGCATCACGATGACGGGGTCGTAACCGCGGCGCCGGAACGCCGCACGGCTTCCGGGAACGGGGACCACGAGCGCACCGGGCGACTCGGCCCGCGCCGCGGCGATGGCGGCCGCGAACGGTCGCGCGAGATCCCACGCGACATCGGTGCGCCCCTCCTCTTTGAACGCGAGGAGGATGCGCCGCACCACGTCTTCGTACCGGACCGCCGTGTAGACGGTGCGGTTCGCGAGAGTCCGCGGAGTGACCAGGGGCACGAGTCGTGCGGCGCACGAGGCGCACAGGCTTTCGCCTTCCGTGCCGCATCCCGCGCACTCCACGGGGATGAGCACCGCGAGAGCGCGGCGCAGAGCTTCCTGGAACATCCAGACGACATTGCCACCTGGCGCGCACCGCTGAGCGATGTATGCACGACCTGTGGATAACTCCCGCTACTGTCGGGTCGCGAGGAAGGTGGCGCTCAGCCCGGTCGACACCCAGCCGCCGCTCCCGCGAGGCTGCCAGAGGGAGCCGTCGGCGGCGAGCACCCGGATGCCGTCCACCCCGCCGTTGCCGCCCGTGATGCCGATCGCGTTCGGCACCTGGCTGAGCGGCGAGCTCGGCCCGCCGATCTCCACGAGGGTGACCGGGAACGCCTCCGCCCCCCGCGCCACGGCCGCCACCACCCGATCGCTAACCCAGGCCGCCGCGACGGGGGTCGCCGAACTGACCGGCAGGTCCACGAGCGAGCCGAGCTCGATCGGCACGTTGTCCGCCTGCCGGATGATGCCGGCCACCTGCAGCCGAGCGCCGGCGGGCGTGTCCAGGTAGACGATCAGGCGCGTGCCATCGCGCGACAACGCGAGCGAGACGACCTGCGCATCCGACGGCAATCCCGACGAGACGGCGTGGGGGGTGCCGTCGGTCTCGAACACCCGCAGTGCCGTCGGGTCGTCCGCGGGAACCGACCAGACGAACCGGAACGGGTCGAGCGACGGCGCGACGAGCCCCGGTCGCGGATCGACGAGAAGCGGCCCGTCGCCGCTGGAGCGCACCACCTGCACACCCGCGGGGGTGAGGATCGCGGCGACCTGCTTGTCGTTGCTCAGGGTCGCAGCGGTGGCACCCGCCGCCACAACCTGGTCGGAGATGCCGTCGACCTGGGTGATGCCCGCCGAGGTCTCGAATCCGAATGCCCCATCGGCGCCGACGAGCACGGCCGGCTCGACGCTCGGATTGCGGATCGCGCCAGCCCCCGCGGGGGGAAGCTCCATCACGCTTCCGCCGACCGTCAACACGACGGAACCGACGTCGAGGCTCGCGGCGAGCTGTTGCCGCATGCGATCCCGGTCGGTCGGCGGCGCGGTGAGGGCTTCGACCGACAGGTCGATGATCGCGGTGCCCGATGCGATCTGGGCACCCTCCACGGTCGTCGCGACGGGGAAGGCGCTGACGACGGCGCCCGGCTGCAGCCATCCGGCGGGCCCGGCGAGCAACTCGCGGACGATGCGCGTGGTGACGGTCGCTCGCGCCGGGAACCATCGAACGTCGGGCACGAGGTACTGATAGCTCGGGTCGAAGAAGTAGAGCGCCTGCTGGGTGAACACGACGTCGAAGCTCGACTGCGACAGGATGATCCCGTTCGGCGCCTCGCTGATGCGCCACTCGCCATCCTCCTGCACGAACGCGTATTGGAAGGTCTGCTGCGCCGGCGGCGGCTCGCTGTAGATGCCGGAGGCGTCGACGATCGCCTTGCTCGTGAACGTGTACTGCAGCGTGTCCGCGGCGGTGCCGGGCGAGATCACGGGGATGCCGGTGCGCACGATCGCCGACTCGTCGGGGTTCCAGACTTCGGCGAACGCGTCGGCGAGGTACTGGCGCGCGATCGCGTAGCTGGACTGCGGGCCGCGCAGCGCCAGCAGGAAGTCTTCGAGGATCTCCTCCTGGGTCGACCCCGGCCGGGGAGCGTCCGGCAGCACGACGACGTCGGGATCGACCTGCTCGTCGATGATCGCGCCCGTCACCACGCCGCCGGACGTGGGGATGCCGACACACCCGGCGAGCAGCAGCACGCTCGCGAGCGCCGCGATCGATCCACTACGACGCATCGTCGACCTCCATGGCGCCGTCGGCGGGCGGCAGTTCGAGAGGCGACGACGTGACGACCCCGCCGCGCGTGCGCGGAAGGGTCAGGCGGAAGCAGGACCCTTCGCCGGGCGCCGACCAGGCCTCCAGCCGACCGCCGTGCAGGATCGCGTCTTCGAGCGAGATCGCCAGCCCCAGTCCCGTGCCGCCCGTGGTGCGCTGGCGCGACGGGTCGGCGCGCCAGAACCGGTCGAACGCTCGCGCGACCTGCTCCGGGGTCATCCCGACACCGTAGTCACGCACCGCGATGGCGACCGCCTCGCGATCGCTGTCCACCCACACGACGATCGGTCGGCCTTCGCCATGATCGATCGCGTTGCCGAGCAGGTTGGCGAGGATGCGCCTGACCCGCCGCGCATCGACGTCCGCCTCGAAGTACCCGCCGGGGGCGACGAGCCGAATGTCGCTGCCCTTGGACTCGGCGAGGGAGCGCACCGCTTCGATCGACTCCTCGGCGAGACGGACGAGGTTGGTCGGCTCGGTGTCCATGTCGACGGCACCGGCGTCGTAGCGGCTCATCTCGAGCAGGTCGGCGAGAAGCAGCTCGAAGCGCTCCACCTGGGCGTGCAGGAGTTCCGCCGTGCGCGCCGCGGACGGCGAGAAGGCCGTCCGTTCGTCATAGAGCACATCGCCGGCCAGGCGGATCGTCGTCAGGGGGGTCCGTAGCTCGTGCGAGACATCGGAGACGAACCGCTGCTGCAGTTGGGACAGCGCGGCCAGGCGCTCGATCTGGTTCTGCAGACTGTCGGCCATGCCGTTGAACGAGCGCGCGAGGGTCGCGATGACGTCCTCGCCCTTCTCGGGGATGCGCACCTCGAGATCCCCCGCGGCCAGACGCTGACTCGTCTCGGCGGCCACCTGCACAGGCCCCACGACGAGCCGCACCACGATGAAGGTGACGGCGCCGATGAGCACGATGAGCGAGAAGCCCCCCACCGCGAGGGTCTGTTGCACGAAACCGAGCGTCTGGGCAGCATCGACGATGTCGTACACGAGGTACAACTCGTATTGCACTCCGCGCAGGTCGAGGGTGGAGCCGACGACGAGTCCGGGATGAACGACGCCGTCGATCTGCAGCGCAACGGACTGCGAATGCGTGCGCGGCTCGCTCGAGGTCTGCACGGCCGCGCGCAGCTCCGGCGAGATGACGGTCACCGACTCAAGCCCGCGGGACTGCCGGCTGTCGGGGGTGCGCGGACCGTCCTGACCGGGAGTGCGCAGGATCGCGAACTCGGTGCCGCCGCTCGTGGATGCCGCGCTCGCGATGGCGACGGCGGCATCCGTCATGGTCACCTCGAGATCGTCGGCACCGGACTGCTCGGCCGCCTCGTCGAAGATCCGCTGACCGGCGATGGTGGCATTCGCGCTCGTCGCTTCGAGCTGCGTTCGGCGGGCATCGAAGAGGTTGGTGCCCACGCTGAAGGCCATCGTGCCGCCGATGATGAACACCGCCACGGCCGACAGCAGCACGGTGATGACGACCGTGCGCACCTGGAGCGACGACCGCCACAGACCGGCCAGCCTCGCGAACCAGCCGCGCCAGTCGACGTACCGCATCGCAGGCTAGGCCGAGCTCCCGGCGCGATAGCCGACGCCGCGCACCGTCATGACGATCCGCGGGTTGTCGGGATCTTCTTCGACCTTCGCGCGCAAGCGCTGCACGTGAACGTTCACGAGTCTCGTGTCGGCCTTGTAGTGGTAGCCCCACACCTGTTCGAGGAGCATCTCGCGCGTGAACACCTGCTGCGGCTTGGCCGCGAGTGCGAGCAGCAGCTCGAACTCGAGCGGGGTGAGGTTGATCTTCGCGTCTCCGCGCCGCACCTCGTGGCCGGCGACATCGATCGTCAGATCCCCGATCGTCAACGAACCGACCGCCGAGGGCGGGCTCGGCCGCAATCTCGTGCGGATGCGTGCGACGAGTTCCTTGGGGTTGAAAGGCTTGACGATGTAGTCGTCGGCACCGCTCTCGAGGCCCTTGACGACATCGGCGGTGTCACTGCGCGCCGTGAGCATGATGATCGGCGTGCCCGACTCCTCGCGGATGCGCGCGCACACCTCGATGCCGTCCGTGCCGGGCAGCATGAGGTCGAGGAGCACCAGTTCGGGGCGCACGCGGCGGAACTCGTCGAGGGCCGCGTCGCCGTCATCGCAGAAGGCAGGCTCGAAGCCTTCGGATCGCAGGACGATGCCGATCATCTCGGCGAGCGCGGTGTCGTCATCGACCACCAGGATTCGCGCGTTCACTCAGGCCTCGCAAACGGGTCGTGCTCAGTGGTGGGCATCCCTCAGGAGCTTTCGCACAAGAGTAGTCGAGTGTGCGAGCATGAAGGCCACGGTGGCCGAGGAACCGTGCAAACAGTGGGGAGACTGTGGTGAGCGACAACTCGTGGACGCCTCCGGGAGGATCTGAGGGCGAGGCAGCCCCGCCCGGGCCGTTCGCCGCGCCCGCGACGCCGTCGAGCACGCCGCCCGTGCCTCCCGCGTCGACCGAACCGACCCCGCCGCCGCCCGCGTTCCCGCCGCCCGTGGCACCCGCCGCGTTCCCGCCGCCCGCGGCGCCCTCCGCGGCGCCGACGCCGGGCGCGCCGGCCTGGACTCCTCCCCCCAAGCCGGGTCTGATCCCGTTGCGTCCCCTGACGCTCGGCACGATGCTGGGCGCGTCGTTCCAAGTCCTGCGTCGCAACCCCCGACCCATGTTCGGGTTCGCACTCCTGCTCACGGGTGCCGTCTCACTGCTCGCGGTCGTTCTGTCGGCGCTGATCAGCTTCGTGAGCCTCTCCCGGCTCGACACCGTGGTGGATTCGGAGGACGCGAACGCGATCGCCGCCGGCAGCGTCGCCGCGCTGCTGCTCTCCGCCCTCATCCCCATCACGCTGTCGATCGCCGCCGTCGCGGTACTCCAGGGGGTCGTCGTCCTGGAGGTCGCCCGCGGCACGGTCGGCGAGAAGCTCACCCTGCGCGGACTATTCCAGGGCGCTCGCGGACGGATCTGGGTGCTCATCGGCTGGTCGCTGCTGCTGACGACCGCGGCCGTGATCGCGATCACGATCGCGGTGCTGCTGATCGTGCTCCTGTCGATCGCGGCGGGCAGCGGTGGACCTGTGGTCGCCGCCGTTCTCACGGTGCTGGCGATCCTCGTGGCGGCCGCGCTCGGGTTCTGGCTCGGCACGCGCCTCAGTCTCGTGCCGAGCGTGCTCGTGATCGAGCGCTTGCCGCTGCGGCTGGCGGTGCCTCGCGCGTGGACGCTCACGCACGGGTACTTCTGGAAGACGCTTGGCATCCAGCTGCTCGTCTCCGTCATTCTCTCGACCGTGTCGTCGATCATCACCCTTCCGTTCACGTTCCTGCTCGGGCTCGCGACGACGCTGATCAACCCGAACGCCGACGTCACGACGGCGGGCATCGTGATCGTCGTCATCTACGGGCTGACCCTCATCGTGTCCGTCGTGTTCGGCGCGATCAGCGCGGTCGTGCAGTCGGCGACGACGGCCCTCATCTACATCGACATCCGCATGCGCAAGGAAGGCCTCGACCTCGAGCTCGCGAGATTCGTCGAAGCCCGCCAAGCCGGGGACACCTCGGTGGCCGACCCGTACCTCCCCCGTCAAGGCGCGGCGCAGGCGTGATCGGGGTCCCGTTCGACGTTCCGGTCGAGCCGGACGCCGACGAGGCGCGCGAGTGGCTCGTCAACGAGCTCGCTCAGCCCGTGTATCAGGCCGCCCAACCGACCCTGTTCGACCGCATCGCCCAAGCGGTGTGGGACTGGATCAACTCGCTCACGTTCGGCGGCGTGCAGGGGCCGCCGGCGCTCGGGCTGCTGCTGGTGATCCTCGTCGTCGCCGCGGCGATCGTCATCGGCATCCTCGTCTTCGGCCTGCCCCGTCTGAACCGGCGCAGTCGCGCCGTGGGCGCCCTGTTCGGGGACGAGGACGAACGCACCGCCGCCGAACTGCGCCGCGGGGCCGAGCAGGCAGCGGCGCGCGAGGATTGGGCGACTGCAATCGCGGAGCTGTACCGCGCCATCGCGCGCGATCTCACCGAACGCGGCGTACTGACGACCTCGCCCGGAACGACCGCGACCGGGTTCGCGCGGCGCGCGGGCGAACTCGACCCGGGGGCCCAGGGCGACTACCTCACCGCCGCGGGATCGTTCGACGATGTCCGCTACCTGGACCGTCCCGGAACGCGTGAACAGTACGAGCAGGTCGTCGCGCTCGACCGCCGCGCGCGGGACCTGCGGGCACGCGCGGGAGTTCCCGCATGACGACCGAGGTGCTGACGCCGACCGTCCGGGCGACGGCGCGGCGCTGGGTGTACTGGGTCGTCGCCGTGATCGCCGCCGCAGTGATCGGTCTCGCCTCCCTTGCCCTTGGCGTCACCGCCGGCGGGGGCCGCGACTACGATCCCGACAATCCGGGCCCCACCGGCACGATGGCCCTCGTCGAAGTGCTCCGCGACCAGGGCGTGCAGGCGGTGCGCACCTCCGACCTCGGCACCACCCGCTCGGCGACCGCCGTGGGCACCTCGACCACCCTCGTCATCCACGACATCGACCGCATCCTCGACGCGGAGCAGCTCGCCGACGCCGCCCGGCTCGCCGACACCGTCATCGTGCTCGACCCGGACTTCGCCGCGCTCTCCGAACTGGCACCCGAGGTCGCCCAGGCCGGCTCCGTCACCGGGACGGCCACGGCCGACTGCGACGTCGCCGCGGTCGAGCGGGCCGGGCGCGTGACGATCGACGGCGACGGGTTCCGCGTGACCGGCTCGCAGGCCGGCACCATCGCCTGCCTCGGCAGCGGTGACGGCATCGTCTCGTTCGTCGGACTCGACCGCGCAGACACCGAGCTGTGGCTGCTCGGCGCTCTCGACGCCCTCACCAACGACCGCGTCGACGAAGAAGGCAACGCCGCATTCGCGCTCGGGATCCTCGGCCAGCACCCGCGCCTGGTCTGGTACGTGCCGTCGTTCGACGACCTGCCGCCCGGCGGCTCGATCGAAGAACTCAGCCCCACCTGGGTGGTTCCCGTCATGCTGCTGCTGGCCCTGTGCTTCGTGCTCGCGGCGGTGTGGCGGGGGCGACGCCTCGGGCCGCTCATCGTGGAGCCGCTGCCCGTCACCGTGCGCGCGAGCGAGACGATGCAGGGTCGCGCCCGTCTCTACGCCCGATCCTCGGCTCGCCTGCGGGCGCTCGATGCACTGCGCGTCGGAACCATCCAGCGGCTCGCCGTGCGCTGCGGCCTGTCGAGCCTCGCGACCGTCGACGAGGTCGTCGCCGCCGTCGCCGCCGTGACCAACGCCGACCCCCAGGACCTCCGGCGCCTGCTCGTCGAGAGGGAGCCCGCGAGCGATCGCGAACTCGTCGCCTACTCCGACGCCCTGCTCACCCTCGAACGGGACGTCGCCGCACGTCTGAGACCCTGACCGCCCCACGACCGGGAGAATCGAACCATGGATCACACCACCCTCCGCGACGCGTTCGCGCGGTTGCGCACCGAGGTCGGCAAGGCCGTCGTCGGACAGGATGCCGCCGTCACCGGCCTCAGCATCACACTGCTGACCGGCGGTCACGTGTTGCTGGAAGGCGTGCCCGGCGTCGCCAAGACCCTGCTCGTGCGCACCCTCAGCCACGCTCTCGCACTCGAGACCAAGCGGGTTCAGTTCACCCCCGACCTGATGCCCGGCGACCTCACCGGGTCTCTCGTGTACGACTCGAAGGCCGGAGAGTTCGAGTTCCGCGAGGGACCGGTGTTCACCAACATCCTGCTCGCGGACGAGATCAACCGCACGCCCCCCAAGACGCAGTCCGCCCTGCTGGAGGCGATGGAAGAGCGCCAGGTGTCCGTCGACGGCGTGACCCGCAAGCTGCCCGTGCCGTTCCTCGTCGCCGCGACGATGAACCCGATCGAATACGAAGGCACCTACACGCTGCCCGAGGCCCAGCTCGACCGGTTCCTCATGAAGCTCACCCTCGACCTGCCCTCGCGGGAGCACGAAGTGGAGGTGCTGCACCGGCACGCGACCGGCTTCAACCCGCGCGACCTCGTCGCGGCGGGAGTGACGCCCGTGCTCGACGCGGAGCAGCTGGCCGCGGCCCAGGGGGCCGTCGCGACGGTCGGCGCCTCCCCGGATGTGCTCGCCTACGCGGTCGACGTGGCTCGCGCGACCCGCCAGAGCCCGTCCGTGAAGCTCGGCGTGAGCCCGCGCGGATCGACGGCGCTGCTGGCCGCATCCAAGGCGTGGGCGTGGCTCAACGGGTTCGACGCGATCACGCCCGACCACGTGCAGGCGATGGCGCTGCCTGTGCTGCGGCACCGCATCCAGTTGCGCCCGGAGGCGGAACTCGAAGGCGTGACCGCCGACACGATCCTGCGGTCGATCCTCCAGCAGGTGCAGGTGCCGATCTAACCATGGCGATCTCCGGGTGGTTCGTCGCGCTCGTCGCGCTCGGCATCGTGCCGACCGTCGCGACCGGCGACGGCGTCGTGGCGCTGATGTGGGTGCTCGGCGCCACGGGGCTCGGGCTCATCGACCTCGCGATCGCGGGTTCGCCCCGCGCGGTGACACTGTCGAGGGAGTTGCCGTCGCGCGTGCGGCTCGGCGAGTCGACGCGGGCGGTCCTCGTGATCGCCAACCGGGGTCGCCGCACGATCCGCGGGATCGTGCGGGACGGCTGGCCCCCGTCGGCCGGCGCGCTCCCGCGCCGTCAGCGCATCAGCATCCGGCCCGGCCGAGTGCAGCAACGCACGACCACCCTCACGCCCTTCCGTCGTGGCGAGCGTGTCGCCGCGCACGTCACCATCCGCTCCTACGGACCTCTGCGCCTGTGGGCGCGGCAGGCGACGCTCGCCTCGCCCGGATCCGTACTCGTGCTTCCACCCTTCCGCTCCCGCAAGCATCTGCCCTCGCGGCTGGCGCGCCTTCGCGAACTGGACGGCGCGACGAGTGTGCTCATCCGCGGTCAGGGAACCGAGTTCGACAGCCTGCGCGACTACGTGCGCGGGGATGATGTGCGTTCGATCGACTGGCGAGCGACCGCCCGCCGCAACGACCCGACCAGCCCGAGCGGACGCCGACTCGTCGTGCGCACGTGGCGGCCCGAGCGGGACCGGCGCGTCGTCATCATCATCGATTCGGGACGCACGTCCGCAGCTCGCATCGACAACGAACCGCGCATCGACACCGCGTTCGAGTCGGCGCTCCTGCTCGCCGCGCTCGCGACCGGCGCGGGAGACCGTGTCGACCTGGTGGTCTTCGACCGCCGGGTGCGCGGCCGGGTGCAGGGCGCGACGGGCGCGGACCTGCTCTCTCGGATGGTCACGGCGATGGCGCCCGTCGAGCCCGAACTGATCGACATGGACTGGGCGGCCGTGCCGTCGCTCGTGCGGTCGGTGACCGCGCACCACGCGCTCGTCGTGCTCGCCACGACGATCGACGCGCCGGGTGCGTCGCGCGGGCTGTTGTCCGTGCTGCCGCAACTGACTCGCACGCACACGGTCGTCGTCTCATCGGTGACCGACCCGACCGTGCTCGACGCAAGTCGGGAGCGCGGCTCGCGTGACGAGGTGTACACGGCTGCGGCGGCCGAGCGCGCCCTGCTCGACCAGACGCGCGTCGCCGCAGCGATCCGTCAGCTGGGCGGAGATGTCGTCACCGGCGCGCCCGAGGAGCTTCCCCCGGCTCTCGCCGACCGCTACATCGCACTCAAGGCGGCGGGGCGCCTGTAGTCGGCGAAACGCCCTCGCTAGGCTCGGTTCCGTCCACTCGCCACACGGAAAGGGTCCCGCCATGGCCACCCCAGTCTCCAACGCCGACGTCGACGTCGACGCCACCTCCTCGCTCGCCCAGCGCGTCACCGCCGAGATGTTCGGCACGTTCCTGCTCGTCGGTGGCGTCATCGGAACCGCGCTGTTCTCCTCGCCCAACACGGGCATCCTCGGTGTCGCCCTCGCGGTCGGCCTGGCCGTCATCGGCGGCGCCTACGCCGTCGGGCACATCTCGGGCGGCCACTTCAACCCCGCGGTGACGCTCGGTGCCGCCGCGTCGGGTCGCTTCGCCTGGCGCGACGTGCCCTACTACGTGCTCGCTCAAGTGATCGGTGGTGCGCTGGCCACGACCGTGCTGTTCGTCATCGCGACGAACGGTCCGGCCGGTGCGCTTCAGGGCTTCATCGACGGCGGCTTCGCGTCGAACGGCTTCGGCGACCACTCCCCCGGCGGCTTCAGCCTCGTCGCGGTCATCGTCGCGGAGGTCGTTCTGACCGCGGTGTTCCTCTACGTCATCCTCGGCGTGACCGACCGTCGCGCCGCGAGCGGCTTCGCTCCGCTGGCGATCGGGCTCACGCTCAGCGTGCTGCACCTCATCGCGATCCCGATCAGCAACGCCTCGTTCAACCCGGCCCGGTCGATCGCGACCGCCATCTTCGGCGGCACCGATGCGCTCATCCAACTGTGGGTGTTCATCGTCGCGCCCATCGTCGGAGCGCTCATCGCCGGCTTCACCTACGGCGCCCTGTTCGACGCCAAGAAGGGCAAGTAGCCCTCGACCTGCGTGCGGGTGCCGGGGCACGCTCCCGGCACCCGCACAGCTTTGTTAAGAGCCGACGACGGCGAGTGCGTCGATCTCCACGAGCATGCCCTCGAGGGGCAGACCGACCATGAGGGTCGTGCGGGCGGGCCGAGCCCCCGGCACGTTCTCCGCGATGAAGCGCTCGAACGCCGCATTCATCAGCGGGAAATGGGCGCGGTCGCTGAGGTAGACGCGCACCATGATGACGTCGGAGAACGTCGCACCACCCTCCTCGAGGATCGCCTTGACGATCTCGAGCGTCGTCGTCACCTGCGCCTCCACGTCGCCGAGGTGAATGACTTCGCCGGTGTCCGGTCGCAGCGATCCGCACCCGGACACCTGGAGGAACGGACCCGACCGCACCCCCTGTGAGAAGCTCGACAGCGGTGCGGGGGCCAGCGGGGTCCTGATCTCAGTCTGCATTCTGGTTCCTCTCGAGGGGGTGCCCGGCGGGTTCGCCGGGACGTTCTGCGCCGTGCCGGATGGTCGCGACGAGGCTCTCACCGGGCTCGTACCATCGCACGTGGCCCTTCGCCGACTCGGCGTCGAAACCGTCCGCTTCCGCGGTGGCCGGCAGTGCGAATCCGAAAGCGTCGTCGTCGGCGGACCGACGCAGCCACCGAATGGTGTGGGTGAGGTCGTCACCGCCGAACGAGACCACATCGACCTCGCCCGTGGAATGCACCTGGCGCACGGTGACGATGCCGTCGACCCGTGCGGACGGCACGGTCTGCACGAGTTCGGGTTCGACGCGCACGCCGGGCGCGAGGAGGTCTGTGAGGCTCAGCCCCGACGCGTCGAACTCCTGCGCGGAGAGCTGTCGCACGTCCCCGGCCGACGTCAGGGACAGCTCCGCCCGAGTGATCGGCGCACGACCGGGCTGGAGCTGCTCGTCGATGCGCCCGCCGATCGCGGGACGCATGTTGATGTGGGCGAGATACATGAGCGGACGCGGTTCGGCGCTGCGATTGGTGATGCGCGCGGTGGAGACCATGACCGGATCGTCCCGTCGGATGCGCAGAGCCAGTTCGGCAGAGAAGTACGGCCCGAAGGAGACACGCCGCGTCATCCGCCCGCGCACGGTGAGAGCGCCCTCGGCCGGGTCGAGCTCGAGCGCGCATTCCAGACGTGCGCTCGGCAACTCGCCGTGCAAGGGGTGAGCGTCGGTCGGCCCCGGATTGCCCATCGCGCTGCCGCCGCAGTGGATGAAATACGCACCGTTGCCTTCGAGATAGTCGTCCGAAGCGACGGGGTCCTCGAAGGTGGATCGCATGGTCAGGTCTCGGCCGAACGCGCGCGCCCGCCACACCTGTTGCCCCCGGAACGGCAGCACGACGAGGTTCAGCGCCCCCGCGTCGATGTCGAGCGCCTCGATGCCGGAGGCGAAGGTGAACGCCTCGACCCGCACACCGTCCGCCTCCACGAGCAGCCGGCGCGGAGCATCCGGACGGGACTCGATCGGAATGACGATCACGATGGCCTCCGCAGGTCGTTCGGCCCGACGGTGTAGCCCATGCGTGCCAGCAGCGCTCGCGAGCGCTCGCTGGCGCGACGCAGCAGGGCCTCCTCATCGAGGTGAGGGAACTGACCGTGACGCAGCACCACGCGCCCGTCGATGACCACCGTGTCGACCGTCGAGGATCCGGCCGAGTAGACGAGGTTGCGCACCGGGTCGGTGAGCGGCAGGAGCTCGGGACGACGGAGGGAGTGGATGACGAGGTCGGCGCGCTTGCCGGTCTCGATCGATCCGACCCGGTCGGCGATTCCGGCGGCCCGTGCGCCCCCGCGGGTGGCCATCGCCAAGCCGTCCTCGGCAACCAGGTAGGTGCGATCGCGGTGCGCTTCGCGGGCGCTCAACACGGCCAGCGACGCCTGTCGGAACAAGTCGAGGCTGTTCGACCAGTTCGGGGAGTCCGATCCGAGGGCCACCGAACCGCCGGCCCGATACAGTTCGGCGTGGCGTCCCTCGATCGTCGATCCGTGCCCCCACATCATGGAGGCCGCGGGGGCCCACGCCACGGACGCGCCGGACTCGACGAGAGCGGCGAATTCCACATCGGTCACGTGGTTGACATGCGCCATCGTCGTCGCGGAGTCGACGATCCCGAGATCCCTCAGTGCCGCGATCGGATGGGCGCCGAGCCGCTGATGGTCGCGCGCGGTATCCCCCGGGCTGTACGACTGATGGAAGTTCAGCACGACGCCCGCGTCGCGCGCGACCTGCTTCGCCTCGAGCATGAGCTCGGTGGATGCGGTGCCGAGCCCCAGCACGGCCACGTGACCGGTCACGAGCGAATCGGGCGCGGAGGGTCGCACGAGGATGCGGCCGAGCCGATCGCGCACCGACGCGCGATCGCTCGCGGCGCGGGGAATCATCGAGGTGTTCCGTTCGGGGCGGTCGTTCTTGCCCATCGCGAGGCCTTCGGGATCGTCCCAGATGAACGAGTCGGCGAGCACCGCGCGGATCCCCACCAGTTCGGCGGCACTCGCGGCCGATTCGACCTCGAGCACGGTGCCCGGTTCGAGGAATGCGGTCGTGCCGTGCCGGATCATCTCGAGAGCGGCAAGCACCGCCGAGGCGTGCTCGTCGTCGTCGTCGACCTCTCGATAGAAGTGCGACTCGGCGGTACGAAACGCGTCCTCCTCGCGAAGCTGGTCGGGAAGTGCACCCCGGAACAGCTGATAGGAACAGTGCAAGTGGGCTTCGACGAGTCCGGGGTGCACGGGGGCACCCTCCGCATCGATCTGCGTGGCGGAACGCCAGCGCGCCGAGACCGCGGCATCCGTGTCGACGTCGACGATCGCCCCGTCGACCACGGCGACCGCGGCATCCGGGATGATCCGCCGCTCATCGTCCATCGTGATCAGGTGGGCGTGGCGGATGAGAAGGTCGGCGTCACGAGACATCGATGACCACTCCTTGCAGGTCGAGGGATCGCCGCACCGCGTCCGCGACCGAGACCGCGCGCGCGGCGTCATCGAGCACCAGACGGGGGGACGGCGCCCCGTCGCGTGCGCACGCGACGAAGTGAGCGAGCTCAGCGTGGAGCGCGTCGGTATAGACGTGCGTATCGGCACTGCCGATGGCGAGCGACGCGGTGCGGCCATCGTCGGAGGTCATGCTCGCGTCGTCGTGCTGATCCGCGTCCTCCCCCGTCCAGCGCGCACCGACGAACCACCGTGAGCCGTCCGCGGCGGTGAGCGTCGCCTCGCACACCGTCCAGCGGCCGTCCGCGCCCCGCACGCCGTCGGCAGCAACCGTGACGATGGCGGAGTCGGCGAGCCAGGCCGCCGCGTCGAGGTCGTGGATCATTGTCAGCCCGATGACATCGTCGTGCGGATGACGCGCGGCGTGCGCCCACGAACGAACGCGAGTCAGAGTGCCCCCCGCGAGCCCGCCCCATTCCCGCGCGCGCCGCGCAAGGCCGACGTACGGCTCGGCGAACCGCAGCACGTGTCCGACCATGACCGCTCGATCCGATGCTCGGCGAGCGATGTCGCGCGCCTCGGCGGCGCTGGCAGCGAGCGGCTTCTCGATGAGCACCGCCGTGGGCCGATCGAGCAGGTCGGAGACGAGGCTGCCGCGCGAGGAGACCGGGACGACGAGCGACACGGCGTCCGGTTCGGCCTCCTGCGGGATGCCGAACTCCTCAGCCAGAGCACGCGCGCGCTCGGGGTCGGTGTCGGTCACCGACACGAGCCGGGCATCCGGAATGCGCGCGTAGGCACGGGCGTGCTCCCGACCGAAGCCGCCCGCGCCGATGATGCCCACCCGGACCGTCACGGCACGGCCTCGTCGTACGCGCGGACCAGGGCGACGAGCATTCGTGCGGCGGTGCTCACGTCGTCGAGGTCCACCCACTCCTCATCTCCGTGCGCATCGCGGATCGAGCCGGGGCCGAACACGATCGTCGGGACGCCCGCGCGGGCCAGTTTGCTGCCGTCGGTTCCGTAAGGGACGCGGACGGCCTCCACCGGCAGCTGGTGGAGGCCGGCCGCGCGCTGGGCGGCGACCACGACGTCGCTCGTCGTGTCCGTACTCATCCCACTGTCGATCAGCAGAATGCGATCGACCCGTGCGGTGATGCCGTCGGCGGTCGCAAGGAAGTGTTCGAGTTCGGCGAGCACCTGATCCGCGTCCTCAGCCGGTCGCGTGCGCAAGTCGATGCCGATGCGGCACTCGTGGGGGATCACGTTGATGGCCGTTCCGCCGGCGATCGTCGTGACGGCGAGGATGCGGGGCGGAAGGTCGGGCGCGGATTCTGCGTTGTGCTCGTTCCACTCGGTGAGGCGCCGCACGAGATCGAGGGCGTCGAGCACGGCGTTGCGGCCCTCCTCGGGTCGCGACGTGTGGGCGGAGCGACCCGCGACGAGGATCTCGACCCGCACGACACCGTTGTGCTGGGCGACGATGCGCAACTCGGTGGGCTCGAGAACGACGGCGACATCGGGGAGGTCGCCCTCGGCGATGAAGGAGCTGATACCCCGGAAGCGGAACTCCTCGTCGATGGCGCCGAGGAAGACGACATCGGTGTGCTGCGGCGGACGGGCGGCGAGTTCGGACAGGGCGGCGAGCGCCGCCGCGATCGCCCCTTTCGCGTCGCACGCACCGCGACCGGCGAGCCGACCGTTCACGATGCGGGCGTGGGTGCTCGCGTGCGGAGGGGTGAGCCCGACGGTGTCCAGGTGGCCCTCGATCAGCAGCGTGCGCCGCGCGTCGGCCGAAGCGAGCCGAAGCTGCACGTTGCGCCGCCCGTCGACGACCTCGTGCGAGTCGGTGCGGCATCCGAGCCCCCGCCCCCACGCAAGGATCGCATCACCGAGCGCGTTCTCGCCCGGCGACTGGAGGTCGTAGGCGGGGTTGACCGACGGGATCGCGACGAGCGCAGCGAGCAGCTCCTGGGGCGAGCCCCCGGCAGCCACGGCGGGCAGGTTCATACCGCCGCCCGGTAGGCCTCGAGCGCGGCGTCGATGTCGTCCACCGAGTTGAAGGCGTGCACGGAGAAGCGCACTCGCCCGTCGCCGCCCCAGACCCGCACCCCCGCTTCGAGCATCCGCGCGGCGACCGCTTCACCGTCGGCGCACACGACGCTGATGTTCGTGCTGCGTTCCTCCGGTTCGCTCGGAGACAGCAACTGGGCACCCACCTGCACGAGACCTTCGACGAGACGCGACGTCAGCGCAGTGACGTAGGCCTCCGCTTGAGCGCGGTCGGTGGACAGCAGCATCGAGAGCGATTCGCTGAGCACGTACGCCCCGAGGAAGCTGGGGAAGCCGAGCTCCAGGTGCCGAGCGTCCGCGCGCAAATGCACCGCCTCGAGCCGATCCGGCGCGAAGACGTCGTCGACGGAACGCCAGCCGGCCGCGGTGTGGCCGAAGGCGGCCGGGTTGGTCAGGTGCACGATCCCGATGCCGTGCGGGCCGAGCACCCACTTGTAGGAACTCGCCACGATCGCATCGGCGGAGTTCGCATCCACGGGCAGTACCCCCAGCGATTGCGTCGCATCGAGGATGAACGCGGCCCCGACCCGCACGGCGAGCGCGTGGAGCGCGTTCGGATCGATGCGCGCGCCGCTCACGTAGCTCGCGTGGCTGGAGACGACGACGCGGGTGCGTTCGTCGATGACCGGTTCGAAGTCGGCGGCGGACAGACGGCCGGACCGGGACCGCGCGAAGCGCACCTCGACTCCCCGGTCGCGCAGCATGAGCAGCGTCTGCACGCCGGACGGGAACTCGAGATCGCTCGTGACGACGTTGTCGCCCGCCTGCAGCGGCACCGCGCCCACGAGCCGGTTGAGCGCATCCGACGCGTTACCGAGCAGGGCGACGGCACTCGGCGAGCCACCCATCAACTGCGCGAGCTGGGCGCGCGTCTCGTCGAGCACCTGCTCGCTGCGCCGCCGACCCTCCTCGCCGGCCGACTTGTCGTCGAGGTAGCGCAGCACGGCGTCTCGGTGGGAGAGCAGCGCCGGCCCTTCCGCACCCGAGTACAGGTGGACGACGTCGTGCACGCCCAGAAGGTGGTCCCGGTAGAAGGGTCCCGAGGCGAGGTTGGTCATGCGGATGCTCCGAGGTAGTGGGTCGCGAAACGGTCGGCAGTGCCGAAGAAGATGGCATCGTGTTCGGCGGCGCTCGCGCCGGTGGGCAGAACGCACTCGACGGCCTCACCGAGGGTGACGTGTTCCAGGCACGGCGCGAAGTCCGAGCCCCACGTGAGGGCGTGCGAGCCGAACCGGTCGGCGACCAGATCCACGAGGTGCTGCACGTCCGGATGCGGGTAGTCGACGAGACTCGCGGCGTACTGACCCGACAGCTTGACGGTGACGTGCGGCAGACCCGCGAGGCGCGTGAGAGGTTCGAGGGCGGCTTCGGCGGCACCGCGGGACGCGGCCGGTCCCGGCAGCCCGAGGTGGGAGATGAGGAACCAGGTTCCCTCCGCCGACCGCACCGCGTCAGCGAGGGCGTCGAGGGCGGCGGGGCGGGCGTTCAGCGACAGCACCGAGGGTGCCGGGTCGGCGGCTTCGAGAGCGTCGGCGAGCCACCGTCCGTCGTCGCGCGTCGACACGTAGGCCGACACGGCGCGCCGCGCCGGCAGCGCGTGCCCGACCGCGGCGAAACCGAGCGGGACGAGCCATGGGCGGGCGCCGGCGAGCGAGTCGAGGTAGTCGGTGTTGCCCCGATAGCGCGGTTCGCCTTCATACCCGATGACGAACGAACGCTCGATGCCGAACTCCTGTCGATAGCGCTCGTACGCGATCACTTCCTGCCCGACGCCGCGCAGCAGGACCCCTGCCCGCCCGGAGAAACCGTGCTCGAAGAGGTGGCAGTGGGTATCGAAGAGCCGCGCGGGGCTCACGTGTCCAGGCCCGGATAGAACGTCAGTGCCGGCCACGGCACCCCCGTGCCGCTGAACCGGGACCCCGCCTCGGCCCAGCGTGAGGCGAACTGCGTCGACCCGTCGTCCTCGACGACATCCAGGCGAGTCCCCGCCGTCTGAACCCCCATGGTGCCGTCGTCGAGGCAGTCCTTCCACAGGTGGTTGATGGAGGCGTACTCGCGCGTCGCCCCATCGGGGCGCGAGAACACGAGCACCGTTCTCGGCAGGGTCACCTCGTAGTCATCGGCGACGCGGTAGCGTTCGACCGCCTCCTCATCGACCGTGACACCCATGCCGGGTGCGGTGGGGACGGCGACGAACCCGAGCGTGGGGTCGAGCGACTCGGTCACGAGCGTGGATTCGAACACGTTCGTTCCCGTCACGGACGGCCAGCGCGCGTGGCTGAGCACGGCACCGAGCTGAAGCGCGAACGCCGTCATGAGTCCGGTGCCGACGATCTGCAGCCAGAACTCCTTGTTGAACGCGGCGCAGACGGCACCCGTCTGGAGGAAGCGCGAAACGCCACCGATGTCGACGACGAACCCGTCGAGGGCCTGCTCCGCCATCCACGTGGGGAACATCGCCGAATCGAAGTGCTCGACGAGCGGGGTGACGAGCCGTGAGCGGATCGACTTCTGATCGGCGACCTGGGCGCGGGCGACGGGAGATTCGAAGTAGTGGATGCGGGGGTTGCCGTCGAGGCGCTCCAGCACCGCCCGTGACCCCGCCGACGTGAGCAGCAACGAGTTCCAGTCGATTCCGAACGAGTAGTCCTCGGGCGTGGCCGCCGACGCCTGAGCGACCTGCTCGTCGACGTCGAACCACGGCCGAGCCTTGAACTTGTGGGCACGGTAGCCTCGGCTGGCCGCTTCGGCGGCTTCGGCCGCGAGCACCTCCGGGGGCATCTTCGTGCTCCACCACGCGACGGGCACCTGAGTGCGCACCTGCGGCAGGCCGAGCAGACGATGAACGGGTACCTCGAGCGCCTTGCCCGCCGCGTCGAACAGAGCGAGCTGGAGCCCTGCACCGAGCGAGTCGTCCCACAGGTGGTCGAACAGCGGCGCCCCCGTGACGCGAGCGACCGCGGCGTCGTCGACGCGTTTCCAGGTGTAGTTGAGAGGTGTCTCACCCCAGCCCACCACGCCGCTCGTGGTGGTGACCTTGCACAGCTCGATGAGCCCCCAGCCGCCGACCAGCACGTTGTTCCACGGCCGACTCCGAGGCGTGAAGGGAACATGCAGCCGGATGCGCTCCACCGACTCGACCACCAGCTGTGCGGTCACGACTCCTCCTTGAGCGTAGGTGAGGACCGCGCGGTGCGCGCGGCCCGGTCATCGAGTTGCCGGACCTGGTCGACCATGGCGTCGGCGATCCGGTGGGCGATCGCGGTGATCGCCTCTTCGCCGGCCGCCCGGTTGGCGCCCGCCGCGTTGTCGGTCACCCCGTCGCTCTCGGCCCAGACGTCGGGTCTGACGTCGTGCACGCCGTCGACGACATCCGTCGCGAGGGGGCGGATGTCGATCGGGCCGTCCGGCAGGATGCGCACGAGGTCGGGGCGCACGGCGAGCATCGCGCTCGTCTCGAACCCGCCCGCGTGACCGGGAACCGGAAACCCGGAAGCACCGGCGTCCGCGAGCGTCCAGTACGACAACCCCGCGGCGGACTCGCCCGGCGCGGCGGACGCGGCGAGCATCTCGACGGCGACCCGCATCGACGAATCATTGCCGCCGTGCCCGTTGACGAAGAGGGTGCGGCGAAAGCCCTGCGCCCGCAATCCGGTCACGAGGTCGACGAGCACGGCAATGAACGTCGTCGCGCTGAGCGTGAGCGTGCCGCCGAAGCGCACGTGGTGAGGCGACACCCCGACGCGCACCGTCGGCGCGAGGAGCACATCGATCGTGACGCCCGCGATCGAGGCGGCGCGTGCGGCGAGTTCGGTGACGATCGCCGCATCCGTCATCACGGGAAGGGCGTCGCCGTGCTGCTCAGTCGCTCCCAGGGGAATGACCACGAGATCGCCGGTGCGCTTGCGCAGCTCGACGCGAGTGAGTTCGTCGAAGACGGAGACGCTCATCGGAACGTGCCGCCCATCGACACTCCGCGGCTGATCGTCTTGTTGAAGACGAAGTAGACGATGAGCACGGGAACGGTCGCCAGGCTCAGCCCCGCGAAGATCGGCCCGAGGTCGCTCATGAAGCTCGACTGGAAGGTCAGCACGCCGACGGGAATCGTCTGGCTCGTCGCCCGCTGGAGGAGCACGATCGCCACCTGCGTCTCGCCCCACACCCAGATGAGGTTGAGCAGCGAGACGGCCAACAGCGACGGCTTGGACAACGGCACGACGATCGTGAAGAAGGTGCGCACGTGACCCAGCCCGTCGAGAGCGGATGCCTCGCGCAGTTCGGCGGGGAAGTCGACGAAGAACGCGTGGAGGATGAGGATCGTCATCGGCAGGCACAGGCCCGCATACAGAATGCCGACCGCGATGGGGTTGTTGATCAGACCCCACGCGTTGAACATCTGGAAGAACGGAATGATGAGCGCGACCGTCGGCACGATCGTGGCGATGAGCGGCACCATGAGCACGCGCGAGCGCCACGCCGCCGGCAGCAACGAGATGAAGTACGCAGCGAGCGCTCCGCATACCGCGGCGACGACGACCGCGACCGACACGACGAGGATCGAGTTGAGGAAGTAGTTCGAGAATCCCGTGCCGCCGGGCGGGCCGTTCCAGGCGCGCACGAAGTTCTCCGGCGCCCACGTGCCGACCAGCCCGAGCGGGTTGCGATAGATGTCCGTCATCGAACGGAACGACAGCAGCAGGATGAAGACGAACGGCAGAATGACGATCGCCGAGATGCCGAGCTTGAGCGCGAACCACGCTCCCCCGACGGTGCGCGCGGTCCTCATTCGCCGGCCGCCCTCGAGGCCGAACGGCGCAGCGTGAGTGCGCCGAGCGCGATGAGCAGCACGCTCGAGATCACACCCATCGCGGCCGCCGTACCGAAGTCGCCATTCTTGAAGCCCTCCTGATAGAGCAGGACGGGCAGGATCGTCGTCGACCCCGCCGGCCCGCCCTTGGTCATCGCCCACACGAGCGTGAAGGCGTTGAAGTTCCAGATGAGTTGAAGTGCCACGACCATCGTGAGGACCGGGCGGATGAGCGGCAGGGTGAAGTGCCAGAACTGCTGCCACTCCCCGGCGCCGTCGATGCGCGCCGCCTCATAGACCTCCACGGGAACGCGGTCGATCGCGCCCGCGAGGAGCAGGAAGGGGAAGGCGGTGCTCGTCCACGCGGCCACGCCGACGATGACCCACAACGCCGTGTCGGGCGACGCGAGCCACGCGTGGTCGCTGCCGAGCCCGAGGAAGCCGAGCAGGGCGTTGATCACGCCCGACTGGGGTTGCACCGAGATCGACCAGAACACCGCGGCCGCGGTTCCGGGCACGATCGCGGGAAGGAACCACATCGCGCGGAAGGCGGCGTCGAAGCGTTGGCCCCGCGTGGCGGCCACCGCCAGCAGCAGGGCGGTGGCGACGATGCACACGGTCGCGGCGAGCGCGAACACCACGGTCGTGCGAAGCGCGTTCCAGAACGCGGTGCTGCTGAGCACATCGGTGTAGTTGTCGAGGCCGACCCAGTCCATCGGACCGAAGCCCCGCCAGTCCGACAGCGAGAGCTGAACGGTCTGGACGATCGGGTACGCGAACACCCCCACCAGGAGGAGCAGCGCCGGGAGCGCGGCGAGCAGGACGAGGCGCACTCGCACCTGCATCCCCGCGCCCCCGGACGCCGAGCGCGACATCGCGGTCATGCCTGACCGTTCGTCACGCCCACTGACGTGATGTCAGCCGCCATTGCGGATCTCCTCGAGGAGCACGTCGAGCTCGAGTCCGATGTCCTCCGCCGTGATCTCGCCGAGGAGCAGTCGCTGGATGAGCGGGTCGGTCGTACCGAGCTTGGCGGGCACGAGCGAGGCCCAGCCCGCGACGTTGCCGTACTTCGACTCGAACTCGAGCAGGTCGCGCACCGACTCGGGAGCGGCAGCGAGGGCCTCCTCGGTGACGGCGATACCGGGGAAGGCACCGCCGGTCGCGTCGATCGCAGCGATCTGCATCTCATCCGACATCAGCAGCACGAGGAACTCCTTGGCGAGGTCCGGGTGCTTGGCGTTGACGGGGATCTCCAGCAGGTTGCCCGCGTAGAAGTTGGGCAGCGTGAGGTCGGTGTTGATCGGCGGCAGGAACAGGAAGCCCATCTCGACGTCCGAGTCCTTGCCCGCGACACCGGCCGGGGTCTGGTTGTGGCCCATCATCATGCCCGCCTGGCCGGCGGCGAAGAGCGCCAGGCCCGCGTCCTGGTCCATGCCGAGCACGCCGTCCTGGAACATGTTGCCGTCGTACATCTCCTTGATGCGCTCGAGCGAGTCCGTGAACGCGGGGTCGGTGTACGACGTGGTGACCTCGACGGCCGGGTCGAAGCTCGTCACGTAGTTCGTGAGCTCCTCCGGGGTCGCCGCGGTCGCGAGCATGTTGTCGAGGATCCACGTGAGGTGGTAGTTCGAGCTGCCACCGATCGAGATCGGCTGGTAGCCGCCCGCCCGGAGCTTCTCGACCATGTCGGCAAGGTTGTCCATCGTGCCGATCTGGTGGTCCTCGGGAACCTCGATGCCGACCTCCTCGAAGATCGCCTTGTTGTACCAGGCGATGCCGTACAGCACCTTGCTGAACAGCACGCCGATCTGCTTGCCGCCGGGACGAATCGCGTCGGCGAGCGACTGGCCGTAGCGCGCTTCGAGGTCGGCCTCCTCCCACACGTCATCGAGCGGGAGGAACTGGTCGGCCGCGAGCATCTCGGTGAAGACCGTCGTGTTGAACGGCGCGCTGGCGATGTCCGGCGCGTCCGACGACGTGAGGGTCTGGAGGTTGGTGGTGCTCTGCTGGTCGGGCGTGAGCACCTGGAACTCGACGGTCACTCCGGGGTGGTCGGCCTCGAACTGGTCGGCGACCAGCTCGAATCCGGGAAGCGCGTAGGAGTCGGTCTGCACCGTGAGGGTGATCTCTTCGGAGCTGCCGCCTCCGGCGGCACAGCCGCCCAGAACAAGGGCGAGCGGGAGCGTCAGGGCAAGCCCGACGCGGGGAGCTGTTGCTTTCATCGATCCTCATCTTTCAGGTCAGTGATGCAATTCGGAACCGGTCCGGGGCGTGCCTCTTTCACCATGAGTGATGGTCAAAGACCCTTTTGGTGCTGATGTTGTCGATAGCAAACCCCACAATTGTTCGGAATGTCAAGGTTTGTCGCTCAAGAACATAAGTTGCAAAGTGTTTGACGCTGCTTATTCTCTGCGAGTATCGTGCTGCTAACCCGACCACGGGAGAAAGACGGGACACGAATGAACGGTCACGACTGGCGCGACCTCGAACACGTCCTCAGCACGATCACCGCGCTCATCAACACCGGGATGCCAGCCGCGACGACTGAGGAACTCGAGACCGCCGATGACCTGCGAGCGTTCGTGCGCGATCGCGTCATCACCGAGGTCGAAGAGCCGAGCGCCAAAGATCTCGAACCCGTGCATCATGTGCGCGCCCAGTTGCGCGCCGTCTTCGTCGCTCCCGACGACGTCTCGCGGACCGAGATCGTCAACCGTCTGCTCGCGTCGGCACGGATCACCCCCCGCCTCTCCGACCACGATGATCTGGGCCTGCACCTGCACTACTTCCCGCCGTTCGCCACGCTCGAGGAGCACCTGATCGCCGACTGTGCGATGGCGCTCGCGGGCATGCTCACGGCCGGCGAAGGCGAGCGGCTGCGAGTGTGCCGTGCTCCCGATTGCTCTCGCGTGATGGTCGACTTCTCCAAGAACCGCTCTCGCACGTTCTGCGACAGCGGCCGGTGCGGCAACCGGGTCAACGCGGCCGCCTATCGCGAACGCCAACGCGTGACCGCGGCAACATGAGTGAGGCCTTTCTGGGCGTTCCGCGCGTGCTCAATGCGGGCGGCGCCCAATCGCGACTCGGCGGCTCGATCCTGTCGGAGCGGGTGCGCGCCGCGATGACCGACGCGGGCACCGCGTATGTCGACATCGAAGCACTCCACGATGCCGCGGGGCGGCGTCTTGCCGCACTGACCAACAACGAGGCCGCCTGGGTCAGCGCGGGCAGCGCGGCCGGAATCATGGTCGCCGTCGCCGCCTGCATCGCCGGTGACGATCCCGAACGCGCGGCCGCCCTTCCGCGCGCACCGCAACGCCGTCCCGTCGCCGTGTGGCGCGGGCACCTCGAGGGGGAACTCGCCGGCGCCGACGCGATCCACGCGAACGGATACCTCAACAGCATCGCCGCCGGCGGCGGACACGTGCGCGTCATCGACGAGCTCGACGACGTGCAGCCGACGGATGCCGCAGCGCTGTGGTTTCCGGGAATGTACCCGCACCCTGACGAAGACGGCCTGCTCGACCGCCTCATCGCGGCCGCCCATCGGCACGGTGTCCCCGTGATCGTCGACGCGGCCGACCAGGTTCCGCCCCGATCGCGCCTGTGGAGCTACACGACCGGACAGGGCGCCGACCTCGCGATCTTCAGCGGAGGCAAAGGAGTCGGCGGGCCCACGAGCAGTGGACTCGTCGTGGGCTCGGCAGAACTCGTCGCGGCATGTCGAGCCAACAGCGGCACCGAGCATGGCGTTGGCCGCACCGCGAAGGTTGGCCGGGAAGAGATCCTCGGCCTCCTCGCCGCCGTCGACGAGCTCATGTCGGGCGACGAGGATGCCGAGTACGCGGCACGCCTGGGCACGGTCCGCGCGTGGGCCGCAACTCTCGCCCCGTCAGGACTGATCCTCTCCGAAGACCCGCGAGGGCACTGCGGCCAAGCGATCCCGCGCCTGCTGGTTCGCCTGCCGTCCGGTCTGCGCGAGTGCCGGGACGCCATCGTGGCGGCCCTGTGGGAACGATCGCCGCGCGTCGCCGTGCTGCCCGCGCCGGATGCCACCCTTGCCGTCAGCCCGCAGCTGCTCAGCGCCGAGGAGACCGATCCCGTCATCCACGCGATCGCCGACGAGTGGCTGAAGCACCGGTCCGCGTGCGCCTCGTGCGCGCGGGCGCGCTCGGCGGACGCGTCCCGTGAGGTCGACTAACCGGCGACGAGCTGACGCGCGCCCGCCTCGAACTCGTCGAGGTCGCCGGTCTCCCCCGCACGCGCCGCCCGGCCGCCCACGACCCACTGGTAGACGAGGAACGCGGCGAGGGCGAGGGTGCCGATGCCGATCTTGATCGCCCACGGCCAGTCCTGACGAGTGACGAAGCCCTCGATGACTCCCGAGACGAAGAGGGCCAGAATGAGGCCCACGACGATCGTGAACATCGCGCGTCCCTCCTGAGCCAGCGCCTGGGCGCGGGTGCGCGCCCCCGGAGCGATCCAGGCCCAGAACACGCGGAACCCGGCGGCACCGCCGACGAAGATCGAGTACAGCTCCAGCTGACCGTGCGGGGCGATGTAGAGGAAGAACACGTCGAGCGCGTCGACCGAGCCGAGCGCGGCGGCTGCGAACCCGAGGCTCTGGGCATTCATGAACAGCAGATAGGCGGGATAGACCCCGGTGATGCCGAAGGCGATGCACTGCGCGGTGAGCCACGCGTTGTTCGTCCACACCACGGACGTGAACGACGTCGTCGAGAACTCCGAGTAGTAGTTGATGAACTCTTTACGGTACTGCTCGAAGTCGGATCGGCTGCCGAGCGCCGCGAGCACCTCCGGGTTGGCGGCAGCCCACCACCCGTAGAGCACCGCGATGAGGACGAACGCGGCAGCGACGACGATCGACACCCACCGCACGCTGTAGAGCGCCGCGGGCAGTTGCGCGAGGAAGAATCGCGGAAGCTGGCTGAGCACGTTGGCTGACGCCCCGGTGAATCGCAAGCGGGCGCGGCTCAGCGCCAGCGACAGCCGATCACCCGGAAGCGACTCGCCCGCGGTGGTCTGGATGGCTGAGAGCTGACTCGCGCCGGCCTGATAGTGCTCGATGAGCTCATCGGCTTCGGCCCCCGTGAACCGGCCCTGATTCCCGAGCCGGGCAAGGCGATCCCACTCGTCCCGGTGGGCGGCGGAGTAGGCGTCGAGGTCCATCTGCTTAAATGATCGCATGGCGAGCGCTTCCCCGGCCCCCCGCGTCGATGCGCTCGTCCACGACGACCGCACCGCCGAACTCATCATCGGCGAGGCCGTCGCCCTCGACCTGCGTCCCGCAAGCTTCGTACTTCGAGCCGCGGGCGCGATCATCGACTTCGTCGTCTACGTCGGCGGCTACATCGTGCTGCTTCTCATCGCGAGTTCGGTGGCCGAGCAGGTCGGTCTCGACGAGGCCCTCACGACGGCGCTGTCGATCAGCTTGCTCGTGCTGGCGATCGTGGTCGCGCCGACCGCCGTGGAGACGCTCAGCCACGGCAAGTCGCTCGGCAAGCTCGCCGTCGGAGCCCGCATCGTGCGCGACGACGGCGGGGCGATCGGTCTGCGGCACGCCTTCATCCGCGCGCTCACCGGGGTGCTCGAGATCTTCAGCACTCTCGGCGGTCTCGCGGCGGTCATCGCCCTGCTCAACAGCCGTTCGCGGCGCCTCGGCGACCTGATCGCGGGCACGTACAGCCAGAACGAGCGCGTCTCGAACGCCCAACTGCCCGTCTTCGGCGTTCCCGTGACCCTCGCGGCGTGGGCGTCGACGGCCGACGTCGCGCGGATGCCTGACGGGCTCGCGCGCCGCATCAGCCAGTTCCTGCGTCAGGCGAGCGCGCTGACCCCGCAGACCCGCGCGAACCTCGCCGCCGAACTGGCCAATGAGGCGGCGCGCTATGTCGCTCCCGTGCCCGTGTCAGACCCGGAGTCGTTCCTCGCGGCGGTCAGCGCGGTGCGACGAGACCGCGAGTTCACGGCCCTGGAGCGGCAGAAGCACGCGCTCGCGACGCTCTCGCCCGTGCTCAAGGGAATGCCGCGGGGCTTCCCCGATCGGGGCTGACGCGACACTCGGCCGCCCCGATCGGGTGCCCGTCAGTAGCGGTAGTGGTCGACCTTGTACGGACCCTCGACCGGAACGCCGATGTAGGCGGCCTGCTTGGGGGTGAGCACCGTGAGCTGCACACCGAGCGCGCCGAGGTGGAGTCGCGCGACCTTCTCGTCCAGGTGCTTCGGGAGCACGTAGACCTGCTTGTCGTAGTCCTCGGGACGCGTCCACAGCTCGATCTGCGCGAGCACCTGGTTGGTGAACGAGTTGCTCATCACGAACGAGGGGTGACCGGTCGCGTTGCCGAGGTTCATCAGACGCCCCTCCGAGAGCACGAGCACGCTGCGGCCGGTCGGCAGGCGCCATTCGTGCACCTGGGGCTTGATCTCGACCTTCTCGGCGCCGGGAAGGGACTCGAGCCCGGCCATGTCGATCTCGTTGTCGAAGTGGCCGACGTTCGCGACGATCGCGAGGTGCTTGAGGCCGAGCAGGTGGTCCACCGTCACGACGTTCTCGTTGCCGGTCGCGGTGACGAGGATGTCGATCTCCGGCAGCACGGACTCGAGCGTCGCGACCTGGTAACCGTCCATCGCCGCCTGCAGCGCGCAGATCGGGTCGATCTCGCTCACGATGACGCGAGCGCCCTGGCCGCGCAGCGCCTCCGCGCAGCCCTTGCCCACGTCGCCGTAGCCGGCGACGAAGGCGACCTTGCCGCCCATGAGCACATCGGTGGCCCGGTTGAGGCCGTCCGGAAGGGAGTGGCGGATGCCGTACTTGTTGTCGAACTTGCTCTTGGTGACCGAGTCGTTGACGTTGATCGCGGGGAAGAGCAGGCCGCCCGCCTTCGCGAGGTCGTAGAGGCGGTGCACGCCCGTCGTGGTCTCCTCGGTGACGCCGCGAATGCCCTCGGCGATGCGCGTCCAGCGCGTCGGATCCTCGGTGAGCGACCGGCGGAGCACATCGAGGATGACACGCCACTCGTGGCTGTCGCCTGCTTCGGCCTCGGGCACGGCGCCCGCGAGCTCGAACTCGCGGCCCTTGTGCACGAGGAGGGTCGCGTCGCCACCGTCGTCGAGGATCATGTTGGGGCCGGACCAGTCGGCTCCTGCGGCCGCCGCCTCCGACGACCAGTCGAAGAGCTGCTCGGTGCACCACCAGTACTCTTCGAGCGTCTCGCCCTTCCAGGCGAACACGGGAACGCCCGCGGGCGCGTCGACGGTGCCGGTCGGGCCGACGACGACGGCCGCGGCCGCGTCATCCTGCGTGGAGAAGATGTTGCAGCTGACCCAGCGCACCTGAGCACCCAAGGCGACGAGCGTCTCGATGAGCACGGCGGTCTGCACGGTCATGTGCAGCGACCCGGCGATGCGAGCGCCCTTCAGCGGCTGGGTGGGTCCGAACTCCTCCCGGAGCGCCATGAGTCCCGGCATCTCGTGCTCGGCAAGGCGGATCTGGTGGCGGCCCGCGGCAGCGAGCGCGAGGTCGGCGACCTTGTACGGAAGGGTGGCGGTGGCAGGAGTCATGTCGTTCATTCTCCCAGACGCGGAAGGGTGGTGAGGGGCAGATCGCCGGAGGGGTCGTCGAGCCACCCGATGAGGGCTTCCACGACGGCGTGCGTCTCGCGCCAGCCGTGCACGGGAACGGAGGTCACGCCGAGCGCATAGACGGGATAGTCGTTGCCGGTGGGGTCGAGTCGGTCACCGATGAAGATGAGCTCATCGAGGCCTACTCCCAGCCGATCGACGAGCTTGCGGATGCCGTAGGCCTTATCGATGCCCTTGCGGGTGATGTCGATCGAGGTCGAGCCGCCACCGCGCACCTCCAGGTCGGGCAGCCGCGGCGACACGTACTCCCACAGGGCTCGCTTCTTGGCACCGTCCGGATCCCATGCCTGCTTGTCGGCGACCGGCGCCTGCTGGCCGAGGGCCGAGAAGGTGATCTGGCTGCCGCGGTCCTCGATGATCGGCCCCCACGGCTCCGGATGCCACAGACCGAGAGCCTTCGCGCCCTCCTCGAGCGCCGCGATCGACCGGGCCTTCTCGTCGTCCGTCAGGTCCTCGGCGTATTGCATCGTCCAGTCGCCGTCGTCCCAGAGGTAGTAGCGCGTGCCACAGGTGGGCATCAGGTGCAATCGTTCGAGCGCCCGCTCGCTCGCCCGGAAACCGGTGAGCGCCTGCGACTGGAACTGCTCGAAACGCCCCCCCGAGATGATGCAGACCTCGACGCGCTCGAGGAGCCGCGCGAGCGCGTCGCTCATCGCCGGATCCATCGTCGACTTGGACTCCGCAAGAGTGTCGTCAAGGTCAAACACGACGGCGCGCACGGCAGGACGGTCGGGAGAAATCACGCACCCAAAACTACATGGCGCACGACCTGCCACCCTTGCGGTGCGGAGAGGCGTTCGGCGTGACGTTCGCACAGGTCGTAGGAGTGCGGCTCGGCGGCTTGGCTCAGCGGACCCAGCACCGCCATGGAGTCCGCGTAGACGTAGGTGAGGGTCGACACGGCAGGGGCGTTGCAGGCGACCTTGCTGCAGGGGCGACCGAGCATCTCACTCATTTCGTCGGTCAGCCTAGGGTGCGCCCCGATCGCGGCCGTGGCGGCTCGCCGACAGCACCGGCCGGCGGATGGGCACAGCCACCCGCGTAGCATGGTCGGGTGCCCAGATCCTCGCGCCGGACGCCGTCTGCCGCCTCCCCGCGTCGGGGTCGCCGCGATCGGCACGGTCGAGGCATGCGCTCCGCGGTGACCGGCCCGCAGCTGCCGCTGTTGACGACCCGTGCCGACGTCTTCGACCTGACGGTCTCGTCGACCGCCGACTATTTGCGCGACCTGTGGCCGGACGAACTCTCCGACGTGTCGTTCGAGGTGGCGGGGCTGCCGACGCGGCTCTCCGGCACCGGCGCGGTCGACCGGTGGCGGGTGCTGGCACGGGAGCGGCGCGTCATCCTCTACCGCGTTCCGATCGAACGCCTCGCGCATCTGCACCGCAATGACGAGTTCCATCGCCGGATGGTCATCGAAAGCTGCGTGTTCCGCGCCGTCGCCGAGTTGCTCGGCAAGGACCCCTGGGATCTGGCCCCGGAGCGATTCCGCCACCTGTGACCGCGGGGCGCCGAACGTCCGGCGCCGCTGTTTCAGGGGTAGACGAGAACGGGAGACGACCCGACGCCGGGAGGTGCGACCGCGTAGCGTGCCGTCATCCCGTCGGCACCCACCGACACCGCGGCGTGGAGTCGCGTGAAGCCTGACAGCACGTACGACGCCCCCGGTTCGACCGGGACGCTCACCGCGGCACCCGCTTCGACCTCGATCGACAGATCGTCGGTGCCGATGCCGTCGACCAGCACCGTCACGGCGGTATCTGCGGCGTTGGCCAGGTGCAACACCGGATCGGGTCCATCGGCGACCGTCACGGGAGCGGTCTCGGTGAGAACAGGCGAGGACGCAAGCCAGGCGAAGTCGGTCGCTTCGCCGGCGGCGGACGAGACGCGCCCCGCGGCGACGAGCGGTACATCGGATTCGACGCGCACCGTGTAGGCGCCGTCGGCAAGGTCGGGGATCGGCACGTCGACGACCCGGCCGGCATCGAAGGTGAACGCGAACGAGGTGCCCGTGCCGACGCCATCCTCGGGGATCACGCGAATGGTCGCCTCAGCCGAAGCGTCGCCGGGAACATACACGCGCAGCACGGTCTGCAGATCCTCGAAACCGGGGCCGATCCCGAGGGTGGTTTCGATGTCGGCCGCGCCCGAGACGACGAGTCCGGGGATGACCAGGTCGGTTCCCGGCACGACAGAGGCACCGACGATGTCGAGGCCGCCGGGCACGAGTCCGCGCACGATGGACTGCTGGAGCTCGGCAACGACTTGCCCGCCGGTGCTCGTGACGCGCACGACCGGGGAGGTGACCTCGGGCGCGAAGCCGGCGAGCGAGAGCACGCGCTGACCGCTCGGCGGCACGATGATGCCGCGGGTGCCGGGGGCGGCGATGGGGCCGGACTCCCCGACGAGTTCCAGGTCGACCGTCGCCGGCACCTCGGTCGGGTTGCTGAGCGTGAGCAGCGTCGTGCGCCCAACCGTCGTGGCACCGCCGACGAGCCAGGACTCCGCGTTCGGCGCCTGGCAGGCCGACGCCGCGAGTCCGACGAAGTCACCCGAGGAGACCTGCTGCTCCTGGGCACCACTGATCAGGATGCGCTCGGTGGGGTCGGCGGGGTTCGGCGGGGTGCTGACGATGACGGGGGCCGCCGGGGTTCCCCCGGAGTCCGCGTCGCTGCGCTCGAGCGGTGACCGGTCCACGGTGCCGCTGCTCGACGCGACGTTCAGGCGCGGCACACCGAGCGCGGACGCCTCGGTGGCACCCTGCCCGCTCTCGTCCGACAGCCGCAGCACCGATCCGGAGCATACGAGCTGCTGGGCCGTCGGCACCGGGGTGACGAGCACGCTCGGCGCGACCGCCGTGACGGACGGCAACGGAAGCAGGGCCGCGGCCGCGACGGTCACCGCAGCGACGCCGATACCGATCGCGCCCGTGACGACGCGCGCGCCGACGATCGCAGCCCCCCGGAACGTGACCGGCTGCCGGGGGGAGCGCACATCGTCGTCATCATCGGGGAAGAACACATCGTCTTCGACCGTCTCCCCTGTCGGCTCCGTCTGACTCATTCGGTCACCGCCTCTCCCCCGTCAGCCGCGTCGCCGCCGTCTGCGGCGTCGCCGGCCCGCGCCGAGCGCACGCGGCGTCGGCGGGTGGTCGGGATGGCCAGCAGCAGGGTGAGCACGATGATGACGCCCTGACCGATGAGGATGCCGAGGCCGAGCGTGGTGCCGGTCGGTCCGGGCCCACTCGGCGCGGTTCCCTCCCCGAGGTCCTCGTACGCCCACAGCAGCCCTTGAGCGGTATCTCCGACGGGGGTGAACAGCCGGTTGCCGTCGAGGGACTCGATCGTGCGCTGACGCGTCGCGAGGGCGTCGGGCGTGTCGGCCCCGGCGGGCACGACGACGAACTTCACCTGCAGCGCATCGAGCTCGGCGGACAGATCGAAGCCTGTGCGGGAGGCCAGGTTGCCGGCGAGCTCCGCGAGTCGTTCGCGGTCCGCGGTCAGTTCGGTGCTCGTCGACGCGATCGTCGAGCGTTCGTCGAGGGTCGTGCCCTCGCCCCGGTGCACGTCGATGGCGAGGCCCCCGTCGGCTTGAGCGGTCAGTTCGATCGTGCCGAGCCGCGGCTCGGAGGCCGCTTCGGCGGTGACGAAGGCGGGAAGGAGCCGTCCCGTGCTCGCCGCGACCGGGATCGTGCCGGACGCACTGCTGAGAACCAGTGGAACCGACGCCACGACGAGAGCGACGCCGAGAATCCAAGTCGGTGCGGCAGCGCGGGCCCCCAACGCCTCGAGGGCGACGACCGCGCCGCCGACAAGGCCCAGCCAGTACAGGCTGAGCGCGGGTCCCGGCCACACGGGGACCGCCTCCGCGCCGATGAGACTGAGCGACAGGTGCGAGGCTGCGACGGCCGTCACGAAGCCCAGGAGCGCAACGATCATCACGGGCACCGCGCGCGCGGTACCCGGCAGGAACAGGGAGAGCACCGCGAGCACGGCGAGGGGCGCGAGCGTGGCGATGACGACGATCGGCACGACGGCGCCCGGTACACCGAACGACGTGAGGAACGGCCCCCAGCCGGCGAGCCCCGGCTCCGGCGAACCCAGCCCCAGCTGCCATCCGGATGGCGTGGTCTGGATGACCGGCACGCCCGGTTCCGCGAGCAACGCGAGCCACTCACCGCGCACGGCGCGGTACCAGATGAGCGGTGCGGCGAGAGCCGCGGCAGGAACGAGGATGCCCACGACGCGCACGAACCCGCGGGGTCGCGCGAACGCCCAGGCGACGACGAGCAGCACGAGCGCGGGCACCAGAATCGGCGCCGAAGCTGCAACGGCCGCGAAGAGCAGGCCCGCCACGGCCGCCATCGCCCAGCTGCGCGCGGCGCGCACGATCGCAAGCACGAGCGTCGGCAGAAGCACGTGCGCGATCACGGCGCCGACGTGGCCGTCTGCCAGCGACACCAGGAACGGCGGGGCCAGGGCCCAGCCGAGTGCGGCGACCGCGGGCGCCCACGCCCGCCGCGAGAACGCCGCCGCACACCACCACGCCGCCAACGCGGCGAGGGGAATGGCCGTCAGCCACAGCAGAACGATCGACAACGACGGCGCCCAGAAGGTGAGCGTGCCGAGCACCGCGAGCACGACCGCGAACGGGTCCGCGGGTCCCAGGAACCCGAGCCCGATATCGCGCCAGCCGTACCCGACGTGGCTCCACAGTTCCGTGACCGACGTCGACAGAGGCACCAGGCCCCCGCCGGAGAGCGCGGGAGCCCCGATGAACCGGCCGAACGCGACGAGGCCGACGACGATCGCCAGCAGCACCATCCACGCGCCGCCGCCGACGAAGAATCCGGGCCCCGTGCGCACTCCGGAGGTCTCGATCGCCGCCGCCGCGCGAGCCTGCGCGTTGCGTTCCCGGACGAGGGCGAGCGGCATCCGCAGCGGTGCGATCGCGGCCCAGCCGAGCACGCGGGTGCGCCGCACTCGGCGCCGCGCGCGCGATACGCCACCGTCGAACGCCGCCGCGAAAGCGGCAGCGAGCTCGCCGCCGATCCAGCCGGGCCGTTTGGCCACGAGAAGCACGAGACTGCGCAGGAGGGCCAGCGGGAGCAGGCTCAGCCAGTGCAGGGGAACCGCGGCTCCCGGCGCCCAGACGAGCCGCCGGTGCAGTTGCGCGAAGCGGCGCACTCGGTTCTGCGCTCCGGGCGCGAGCGAGCGGCGCCCCCACAGCTCCGACGGCCCCGCGGAGGCGACGCGCGCACCGGGAACCCCGACGACGCGGTGTCCGGCGAGCCGTGCGCGCACGCAGAAGTCGAGCGCAGCGTCGACGGAGGTCAACGCGGGGTCGAAGCCGCCGAGCGCCTCCCAGACCGATCGGCGCACGAGCATCCCGCCGGATGCGACGGCCAGGAAGTCGCTCTGCACGTCGTACTGCGCCTGATCGAGTTCGTCCGAGACGAGCTGGATGGATCGGCCGAATCGCGTGACGGTCTCGCCGAACGCCGCGATCGTGTCGGGGGCGTCCCAGCGCATGAGTTTCGGACCGGCGACCGCGACCGAAGGCGCCACCTCGACCGCGCCCAACAAAGCGGCGAGCGCGCCCGGCTCCGGCGCGTTGTCGTGACCGAGCAGCCACAGCCAGTCGCGGTCGCCAACCGGAGGCGCGGACACCTGGAGGCCGTGGGCGACGGCATCCCCGAACGATCGGCGGCCGGGCGTGCTGACGACGGGGCCGGACTCCCGGAGCACGGCCTCGGATGCGTCGGACGAGCTGGAGTCGATGAGCACGACCGTGTCGGGTCGCCGGGTCTGCGCCGCGAGCGCGGCGAGGGTTCGAGGCAGGAACGCGGCTCCGTTGCGGGCCACGAGAACTGCGGTGACTCTCGGCTGCATCATCACGAGACTAGGCGGCTCCGCCGCGGGCCGCGCGTGTGACACGGCCTCCCGGGCTTTTCCCGGTTCAGGCCCGCTTGCGCAGCTTGCGCCGCTCGCGCTCGGACAGACCGCCCCAGATGCCGAACCGCTCGTCGTTCTCGAGCGCGTACTCCAGGCACTGGGTGCGCACCTCGCACGACGTGCAGATCTTCTTCGCGTCGCGCGTCGAGCCGCCCTTCTCCGGGAAGAACGCCTCCGGGTCGGTCTGCGCGCACAGGGCGTCCGTCTGCCAGGCGAGCGGGTTGTCGTCATCCTCGACGATCGAGGTCTGCCGCACACCCGGAACCCCCAGGCGGACGGGATCGACGAACCAGTTGTCCGGAACCCCCTGGGTGCGCGGACCCGTGCGATACTCGCTGTTCGCCATGTCCGTCTCCCCTCACGCGGAGCCGATCACGACCACCGCGGTAGTGATAATTACATCGGTGTGATTACCCCCGCGTCAAGTCGCGGATGATAGAACGCCCGACGCTACTCCGCGTTGCTCGACGCGCCGCGTGTCGCTATCCATTGCGTCTCGACCATCTCGGCGAGGGTGTGCCGCATCGCCCACTCGAGATCGCGCGCGGCGAGGTCGCCCGCCGCCACGATCCGGGCGGGGTCACCGGCACGGCGCGGACCGACTTCCGGCTCGAACGCGATCCCGGTGACCTCGGCGACCGTGCGCATGATCTCGCCGACCGAGGAACCCGTGCCCGAGCCCAGGTTGTATGCGGGCTCGAGCGCGTCGCCCGCGTCGAGCCGGCGCGCCGCGACCGCGTGGGCGAGAGCGAGGTCCTGCACGTGGATGTAGTCGCGCACGGCGGTGCCGTCGGGCGTGGGGAAGTCGTCGCCGTTGATGCGAGGGGTGCGTCCCTCCAGGAGCGCCGTGAACACGAGCGGGAACAGGTTGTGCGGGCTCGAGTCGTAGAGAGTCGGGTCGCCCGAGCCGACGACGTTGAAGTAGCGCAGCGACGTGTGCCGCAGACCGCGCGCGACGCCCTGGTCGGCGAGCAGCCACTCCCCGATGAGCTTCGACTCGCCGTAGGGCGACTGGGGACGCCGTGACGTCTGCTCGGTGACGAGTTCCTCGTCGGGCGTGCCGTAGACGGCGGCGCTCGACGAGAACACGATGCGGTCGACGCCCTGCGACTCCATCGCGGCCAGCAGGCGCATGGTGCCCGTGACGTTCTGCTCGTAGGTGTGCAGCGGTTCGGAGACGCTCACGCCCGCGTACTTGAAGCCGGCCACATGCACGACGCCCGTGATGGCGTGCGTCTCGAGCGTCTCCAGCACGAGAGCGCCGTCGAGGATCGACCCGCGCACGAAGGGCACGTCGTCGGGTAAGAACGACTCGTGGCCGCTCGAGAGGTCGTCGAGGACGACGGCGCGCATTCCCGATGCCGTGAGCGCACGCACGACGTGCGCTCCGATATAGCCGGCACCGCCGGTGACAAGCCAGGTCATACGCCCACGCTATCGCCACCGCGCGGGCGCGGCGGTCGCCCCAGCGCACGGGCGACGCCGGTACCCGTCTCGACGCACGAGGCGCACGGTTTCCGCAACGCCGGCGATTCCGAGGAGAGCGAGGAAGACGAGCATCATCATGGCAGAAACGCTGCGGATTGCGAGTTCCTGCCACGAGTGGCAGACTTGCCGCAGGCCGCCAAGAAACTGCCACGCGGCCGAGGAGGTGCTGTCATGCTCAAGAAGGTCGTCGCGCTCGCAATCCCCGGGATCGCGCCGTTCGAGTTCGGAGTCGTCTGCGAGGTCTTCGGCGTCGATCGCACAGCGACGGGCGGCCCCGAGTTCGAGTTCGCAATCGCCACCGCCGAGCCCGGCGCCGTGCGCACGAACCTCGGCTTCGACATCGTCATCGAGAACGACTTGAGCGTGGCGCGGGACGCCGACCTCGTCGCCGTGCCCGCTCACGGCACCGGTCCCACGGATGAGCGGTACCTCGCCGTCATCCGCGCCGCCGTCGACCGCGGCGCCTGGGTGCTCAGCGTCTGCAGCGGCGCCTTCGCGCTCGCCGAGGCGGGCGTGCTCGATGGCCGCTCCGCGACGACCCATTGGATGTACACCGACGAGCTGGCGCGACGATATCCCGGCACGAACGTCGACCCCGACGTGCTGTTCGTCGAAGACGGCACCATCGTCACGTCCGCCGGCACTGCCGCCGGTATCGACGCCGCCCTGCACATCGTGCGCAAGGAGCACGGTGCGGCAGCGACGAACGTGATCGCGCGCCGCATGGTGGTCCCCCCGCAGCGTGAAGGCGGGCAATCGCAATACATCGATGGGAGTCTGTCGACCCATCCCAGCGACTCGTTCGCGCTCGTCACCGAGTGGATGCTCGAGCACCTGCACGAAGACCTCACCGTGGAGCAGCTCGCCCGACGCGCCCTCATGTCCGCACGCACGTTCGCACGCCGGTTCCGCGCCGAACTCGGCACGACGCCCGCGGCCTGGCTCAATCGCCAGCGCCTGCTGCGGGCCCAGCAACTGCTCGAGGAGACCGAGCTGGGGCTCGAGCAGATCGCCCAGGAGACCGGCTTCGGCTCGGCCGCCGTCATGCGCCACCACTTCGTGCGCGTGCTGCAGGTTTCGCCTCAGGCCTACCGCCGGGCCTTCGGCGCCCGCGAGGCCGGCTGAACCGCTGGCTTTTCTCGCTAGGAAGAGACGAGCTCAGCGACGATCGGTGCCACCATCGGCAGGAACTCGTCGAGCGAGTAGACATCGGCGTAGATCGAGATCGCGCTCCCGCCCACTGCGACAAGCGCAGCACAGCCGTCTGCGCATCCCGCAAGCGCGCGATCGACTCCCGCGACCTCGATGGGAGCGAGAGTGATCGAGTATGTCGCTCGGGCACCGTCGGCGAGTTCGACCGCCCAGGCGCCACCCGGAACCACCGCGACCGTCGCCCCGAGACCCGAACAGGAGCGCAGGCCGGCGCGCTCGGCCGCAACGCCCTGGATGAACGAGGGCGATGACGAGGTCTGTGGTCCGCATCCCACGGGGGTGAGTGCGTCGGAGGGAGGCCGCCAGCCAGCCCTTGGTGCGCCCGCGCCCGCGAGACGTTCGATGATCGCATCCACGAGACCCTTCATGGTGCTGGCCGCCTCGGCGTCATCCGTCTGGACCGCCTGAACATGCATCCGCGCCCAGTAGCCGTCCACGAGCACGTTGGCATCGCAGTAGGCCAGGCCGCCCCAACTCGAAGCCGACTCCATCACGGGCTGGCAGAGATACTCGGACGTGGTCGACCCCTCCGGGTAGACCACCGCCCCGTCGTCGACCTGCCAGACACCCGCATCCCACGCGGTGTCGGCATCGGCGAGCACGTGGATGACGAGCGTCTGGTCATAGCTGTTGTCGGTGCGGTCCTCGCCGCCCCAGATGCACGTCAGCAGCCCCGCTTGGCGTGCCGCGATGCCGATGGCGGTTCCGGGACGCGTTCCGTCTTCCCGGAGCTCTACGGGATGGCCGACGATGGACTGCACTTCGGTGAGCGGAACCAGCGCGTCGCACGACAGGGGCAGGGCCGGTTCGGGGACGGCGGGTTGAGCCGTGGCCGTCGACGTCGGCTCCGGAGACATTGGTGATGGAGCGGATGTGGCCACCCCCGTGCATCCAGTCAGGACCAGGATCACGCACAGCCCGAGCGAGATGAGGATGCGGCGCACTGCGCCAGCATAAGGGTGAGAACGCCTCAGAGCCCATCCGTCGTCGTCGCGACAACCAGGCGGCCCGTACCGCGGACGAGGAGGTCACCCTCGTCGGGGGTCACGTACACGGCGTCGCCGCGCGTGAGCTGCGCGGTCGTCTGCCCCGACAGCGTGAACGCGCCGTCAAGACACAGCGCGATCGCCGGACCGCCGAGAGGACACGGGCCGTCCCCCTCGAACTCCACGAGCTCGAATCCGACGCCGTCGGGACGGAAGACCCGCACATCGGGCACGGCCACCTCGGGGCGCAGCCACGGCACCCCGTGCGGGGTGGTGTCGAGCACGGCGAGCAGCTCCGGCACGTCGATGTGCTTGGGGGTCAGGCCCCCGCGCAGCACGTTGTCGGAGGCTGCCATGAGCTCGATACCGACGCCGTACAGGTACGCGTGGATGTTACCGGCCGGCAGGAAGATCGCCTGTCCGGCCTCGAGGGTCACCTCGTGCAGGAGCAGGCTGACGAGGATACCGGGGTCGCCGGGATACCGTTCGGCGAGCAGCGCCGGGGTGCCGAACTCGTCGGGGTGGTCGCGAGCGATCCGCGAGACCGCGTCGACGGCGTCGGCGACCCCCTCCCCGTGCGTGAGCGACCACTCGACCACAGAGCGGATGGAGTCGTCACCACCCAGGCGTTCGATCACCCGGCGGACGCCGTCGCGCGCGCGTTCGTCACCCGCTGGGCTGAGTGCGAGCAGGCGCTCCAGCGCCGCACGCGACTGCTCGACAGGCCGGAAGCCGCACAACGCACCGAAGCGCTCGCTCACCGCGAGAATCAGCTCGGGCTTCGGGTAGGGGTCCTTGTAGTTGCGCTCGGGCGCGTCGAGCGGCACACCCGCGGCGTTCTCGCGTGCGAAGCCCTCCGCCGCCTGTGCCGAGGTCGGGTGCGCCTGCAGCGACAGCGGTGAGTCGGCGGCGAGCACTTTGAGCAGGAAGGGCAGTCGATCCCGGCCCGCGCCCACCGCGGTCTGTGGGTCGTCGGTGATCCACTGCAGCAGATCGATCGAACCGTCCGCGATATCCGACTCGGCGATGAGGGCGGGCGAACCGTGGTGCGCGCCGAGCCAGAGTTCCGCTTCCACCGCGTCGGTCGCCGGGCGACCGAGCAGTGCGGAGATCGCGCCGCGCGAACCCCACGCGTAGTCGCGAGGCGTGTTGGTGATGCCGACAATCATCCGCGGCCGTCCCTCGTGCGCATTGGATCACCCTAACAACCACCTGGAAGCAGGCCCGCGTACCTGGTTGAGTAGCTCGCGGACCGTCCCCGAGGAGCATGATGACCTTCCCCAGCCTGCCGAGCGACTTCTATGGCTTCGAGTCGCGCCTGACCGAACCCGAGCTCGCCCTGCTGCTGCGTCTGCGCGGCTGGCTCGACACGACCGTGCGTCCCGTCGCCGATGATCTGTGGGAGCGCGGGGCGATGTTCGGGCCGGAGGTGCATGCCGGTCTCGCCGAGCTCGGCATCTACGGTCTGGCCTGGGAGGAGACCCGGCCCTTCGCCAACTCGGCAGTCTTCCGGGGATGGATCGCGCTCGAGCTCGCCCGCGTCGATGCGAGCGTGGCGACTCTCGTCGGGGTGCAGAACGGCCTGGCGATGGGCGCGATCGCCCAGTGCGGCTCCCCCGAGCAGCGCGCGCAGTGGCTGCCGAAACTCGCGTCGGCACAGCTTCTCGGGGCCTTCGGTCTCACCGAGCCGTTGTCGGGTTCCGACTCCGCTCAGGGCCTGCGCACGACCGCGCGCCGGGACGGCGACCACTGGGTGCTCAACGGCGCCAAGCGCTGGATCGGCAACGGCTCGATTGGCGACATCACCGTGGTGTGGGCGAAGGATGCCGACGACGGCCAGGTGAAGGGTTTCATCGTGCCGCAGGATTCGCCCGGCTACGAGGCGACGGCGATCGCACGGAAGGGTTCGCTGCGCATCATCCAGAACGCCGACATCACCCTCACCGATGTCGTCGTGCCCGAGTCGAACCGCCTGCAGAACGCGAACTCGTTCCGCGACACGGCCGCCGTGCTCCGGCTCACCCGCGCCGAAGTCGCGTGGGCCGCCGTCGGGACGGCGGTCGGCGCGTGGGAGGCCGCGCGCGACTACGCGGTGACCCGCGAGCAGTTCGGTCGTCCGCTCGCCACGCACCAACTCATCCAGGAGCACCTGGCCAAGGGGCTCGGCAATATCACCGCCTCGATCGCGCTGTGCACGCGCGTCTCGGAGATGCTCGACGAAGGCACCCAGCGCGACGAGCACTCGGCCCTCGCCAAAGAGTTCGCGACGAGCCGGATGCGCGAGACGGTCGCCTGGAGCCGCGAGCTCATGGGCGGCAACGGCATCGTGCTCGACTACGGAGCCATGCGCCACTTCGCCGACGCGGAGGCGCTGTACTCGTACGAGGGCACGCGCGAGATGAACACGCTCATCGTCGGGCGGGCGATCACCGGCTCGGCGGCGTTCGTCTAGCGGTTGCGGCGAGCGCGCCGCGCACGGCCGCCCCACGGGCGCGGTCGTCTAGCCTTACCGCATGCGAGTGTTGCGGGATGCCCGGTTTCGGTTCGGCTTCCTGCTGCTCGCGCTGAGCCTCGCGCTGGCGGGAGATGCCTGGCGGAACGCCTTCGGCTGGTGGGTGTTCGGTGTGCTCGGGGTGCTCACGGCGCTCACCGCCGTCGCCATGCTCATCGTGGACCGCTCCCGGTGGCGCTTCGGCGAACTGCCCTATCCGCTGCTCGCGTTCCTCGCGCTCGCGACCGCCTCCATCGCCTGGTCGTCCTACCCGGGGGCGACCGCGCTCGGCCTGCTCACCACCTGGATGCTCGTCGTCACGGGCGCCGCGATCGCCGTCGTGTTCTCGTGGGACGAACTGCGCCGGGCGCTCAGCATCGTGCTCAAGGCCGTGCTGGCGGGGTCGCTGCTCTTCGAACTGGTCGTCGCCGTCATCATCCGCCGGCCTGTTCTTCCGCTTGCGCCGCAGATCCACCAGAATCCGGCCGACTTCGAGAAGATCCCCAAACTGCTTTACTGGTCGCGCAACGAGCTGTTCGAGGTGTTCGACGAAGGACGCATCCAGGGACTGGTCGGCAACGCGAACCACCTCGGGTTCCTCGCCCTGCTCGGACTCATCGTCATCGGGATCGAACTGGCTGATCGCCGGCGATCCCGGTGGCGCTCGATCGTCTGGCTCGCCGTCGCGGTCGTCGCCCTGCTGTGCTCGCGCTCCGCAACCGTGACCGTCGCCCTCGTCGTCACCGCGGCCGCCGTCGGGGTCATCCTGCTGCTGCGACTCGAGCAGTCACCCCGCGCTCGCGCGCTGACCTACGGCGCCCTCGCCGCGGCAGCGGCTGCCGCGGTCACTCTCGCGATTGTCTTCCGCGGCACCCTGCTCGACCTGCTCGGCAAGTCGGCGGACCTCACCGGCCGCATCGGCATCTGGGAGAAGGTCATCGACCTCGCCCAACAGCGCCCCGGCTTCGGCTGGGGATGGGTGAGCTACTGGGTCTGGTGGGCCGAACCGTTCGACGACCTCGCGTTCCGCAACGGGGTGCGCATGCTCCAGGCCCACAACGCGTGGCTCGATGTGTGGTTGCAACTGGGAATTGCGGGTCTCGTCGTGTTCGGCGCGCTCGTGCTGTCGACGCTCGTGCGCTCGTGGTCGCTCGCCATCGATCACGGGCAGCGCGCCCCCGGCGCGCCGCTTCCCTACCGGGCGACAGCGCTCCTGCCCGCGGCGATCCTCGTCGCTCTGCTCGTGCAGAGCCTCGCCGAGAGTCGTTTGCTCGTCGAGTTCGGCATGCTGCTGCTCGCGCTCTTCGCGGTCAAGACCAAACGGGACCAGAACGTGGGCAGAAGCGCGTGAGCATGTCACGTGACGACGTGATCGCCGAGGCGACCGCGTTCCTCGGGCACACGCGATTCGTCGCCGCCCTCACCGCGGTGTCCATCTCGCTCGCCCTCCTCGCATTCCCGGTGCGCCAACTCATCGGAGACGCCGGTCTCGTCGCCGCGGTGGCCATGCTGACGCTCCTTGCCGCGTTGTCGGTGCTCGCCCGGCGCGGCAGCATCGACTGGCGCGGGCTCCTGCCCGTCTCGCTCATCGTGTTCCTCGGCTGGGCAGGCCTCACCGTGCTGTGGAGTCAGTACCAGTGGGCCACCCTCGGGTCGCTCACGAGTCTGGCGGCCTTCACGATGCTCGGGCTCTATGTCGCCCTGCTGCGCGACACCATCCAGGTCGTCCGGGCGTTCGGCGATGCGTTGCGTGTGATGCTCGTGCTGTCGATCGCCCTCGAGATCCTGTCGGGCGTGCTCATCGACACCCCGCTGACGTTCCTCGGGATCGAAGGCAACCTCGCCGAGCTCGGCCCCATCCAGGGCCTTGCCGGCACTCGCAACCAGTTCGGCATCATCGCCGTGATCGCCCTCATCACGTTCGGCACGGAGTACCGCACGCGTTCGGTCGGGCGAGGGCTGGCCATCGGATCGCTCGTCGCCGCTGCGCTCGCCCTGCTGCTCACGCGCTCCCCCGTGGCGATCGGCGCGCTCGTCGTCGTCCTGGTTGCGGGAGCGGCGCTCTACGGCCTGCGCCGCGTACCGTCGGGGCGCCGTCGGTACGCGCAGTTCGCACTCCTCGGCGTCACCGTCGTGGTGCTTGTCATCGCCTGGAGTTCCCGCAACGCCATCATCCAGTTGCTCAACGCGGGAGGCGAGCTCAGCTACCGGCTCTCGGTGTGGCGCCAGACCTGGGGCCTCATCGCCCTCCACCCGCTGGAAGGGTGGGGGTGGATCGGCTCCTGGCGCACCGACCTGCCGCCCTACAGTCTGTTCTCCGCCATCTCGACGCGCGTCGAAACGTCCGCATCGAACGCCTACCTCGACGTCTGGCTGCAGCTCGGTCTCGTGGGCTTCGTCATCTTCCTCGGGCTTGTCGGGCTCGCCTTCACGCGATCCTGGCTCCTGGCATCCAGTCGTCGCAGCGTCGTGTTCGCGTGGCCCGCCCTCGTACTCGTGGCGCTCGTCACGACGGCGCTCGCCGAGAGCTGGATGCTCGTCGAGTTCGGCTGGCTCACGTTCGTGGTGTGCGCGGTGAAAGCTGCCGACGAGTTGAGTTGGCGGCAGGCGTTCCGGCGGCTCACCGACGATGACGACGAGCCAGGAGCGCTGCCGTCGGAGCCTCCAGCACCGTGACCAGGCAGGACGACCACCAACGACGCCGACGGAGGCTCACCGGTAGGATCACCGAGTGACCCGCATCGTCCGAGCCGCCGCATGATCGCCCTCGTTCTGGGCGTGGCGGGAAGCGGAGCGATCCTTGCGGCCGTGCTCGGCGCCGGTCTCGTTCCCCTGTGGATCGTCGCCCTCGTCGGAGGCATGCTCGCCCTTGCGACCCGATTGCCGCGCGTGCTCGCGGTGGGGCTGGGTGGTGCCGCGTTCCTCGCCCTCGAGCTCGGGATCCTGCTGACCACCCCGTTGCTCGGGCTCGGGATGACCTGGCCGCATGCGGTCGTTCTCGGTCTCGCCGTCGCGGGCTCAGCGACCGCGCTGCGACGGGAGCGCCTGGACTGGCTTCGCCGCGAGTGGTGGCTGTCGCTGGCCGCCCTCAGCGGCGCGACGCTGCTCCTGGCCACGATGGCGCTCTCGCAGATACTGCCGGGCGCTTTGCGACTGGCGTGGGCGATGAACGGCGACACCGTCAACGCGATGATCTTTTCCCGCGAAATGGTGGTCGCTGGTGGCATCGACCAGGTCGCCGTCCCGCAGCCCACCCCCCTCCCGTTCGCGATGGCCGCAGCGAACATGGAGGGTGGTCGCGCCGGCCTTCCGGACGCCGCACTGCTCGAGCACGACGTAGCGCGCACGGCGCAGGTGTGGGTGCTGCTCCTCGCACTGATCTGCGTGCTCGTGGGCGTGACGGTGGCGCGGGCCGCCCGCGGCACGACCGTTGCATGGGCGGTGTCCGTCACCGCCGTCGCGTCAGCGTTTCCCCTGCTGTGGTACGTCGTGGGCGTGCAGTTCGAGTTCGGGTTCATGAACTCGGCGTTCGCGATCGTGCTGCTGTTGTGCGCGTGGCTGTGCTACCTCGGGTCGGCGACCCACCCGCTCATCGGGTTCGTGGGACTGCTGGTGTCTGCGCTCGTGCTCTTGGCGGTGTGGAGTCCGCTCGTGATCTGCGTCGCGCCGCTCGGGCTGGTGCTGCTGATCCGGTCGTTCGGAGCGATCCGGAGGGCGGGCGTCCGTGCGCTGATGCTCGCCGCACTCGCGCCCGCGGCGTTCCTGGCGTACGCGATCGCCTTCACGGTTCCGACATTCCTCGCCCAGTCGGACGCACTCGGAAGCGACGGCGGTTTCCCCGAGATCACCGACAGCCAGATCCTCGTCATCCTCGCTGCGACGGTGCTGACGATCGTGATCGCGTGGCAGTTCGCCGGGGGCGAGGCTCCTCGCGGCGCGCTGGCGCTGGTGATCGGGTTCAGCGTCGGCCTCGGCTACCTGCTGCTTCAGCGGCAGGGTGCGGAGTTCGGCTGGGGATACTATCCGGCAAAGTTCGCGTGGACCACCTCAGTGCTTCTCGTCGCCATCGCTGCCGCCTTCGTCGTTGAGGTGCTGGCCCGCTCGAGTCCGTCCGGGCGTTCGCGAGCGGTCCTGACGCTCGCCGCAGGGGGTACCCTCGCGACCCTGGTCTACGGTCCGGTGCTGCCTTCGGCCCAGCTGCCCCTCCCGCGAATCCTCGCCGGCACGGCGTTCGACAACCAGAATGCCGCAGCCGACCTGGTCTTCGAGCTCTCGGGCGCCGACAATGGCCAGGACCTGTTGTGGCGCACCACCATCGGCGATCGGTGGCCCAACACGTGGCTGCTCCAGTTGGACGTGCCGGAGCCGCGAACCAATCCCGTGCGCAGCTTCGCGTTCGTTCCCCAGCTGTCCACCGAACAGGTCTGCGAGGTGGCTGCGCGCCTGCCCGGCGTGACCATCCACACCGCCGACCCGGCTGCAGAGTCTGAGCTTGCCGCGGTGTGCCCATCCGAGGAGTACACCGTCGAGGTTGGCGCATACTAGGCACGCAGGTCGACGATTCGCGCTACGCGGGGCGGCCGCCCTGTCGCTCGAACTCCGCCTCGACCATGATGGCGACGAGCTCGCGGAAGTCAACGGTCGGGGACCACCCGATCGCGCGGAGCTTCGAGGAGTCGCCGACGAGCTGCTCGGGGTCGGCAGGCCGATAGAACTGCGGGTCGATCACAACGCGGCGTTCCCAGTCGCTGACTCCCGCCGCGGCGAAGGCCTCGGCGACGAACTCGCGGACCGTGTGAGACTGGCCCGTTGCGACGATAAAGTCGCCCGGCTCTGGATTGTCGGTGATGCGGATCATCGCGTCGACGTAGTCGGGCGCGTAGCCCCAGTCGCGATGAACATCGATGTTTCCGAGAGCGAGCTCCTCCTGCGTGCCGAGGGCGATGCTGACGACGGCCATCGCGATCTTGCGGGCGACGAACTGCTCGGGCCGCCGCGGGGACTCATGGTTGTAAAGGATGGCCGAACTCACGTGCATCCCGCGTGCGCGGTAGACACCGGCCATCTCGTGCGCGAAGCCTTTCGCAGCGCCGTAGGGAGTCACCGGGCGACGTGGAGTCGTCTCCGACTGCGGTACCTCGGTGGCGTTGCCGAAGATCTCGGCACTCGACGCCTGAAGAACGCGAACATCGACGCCGGTGCGCTCGGCGAGCCGCCACGCGGCGTCGAAGATGCGCACGGGGCCGACACCGAGCACGTCGGCAGTTTCGGCTGGGTACTCCCACGAGCGGGCGACCGAGGTGTTGCCCGCGAGGTTGAAGATTCGATTCGGCGCGACCTCGTCGATGAGCGCCGTGATGCCGTCCGCGTCAGCGATATCGCCCACGACCGCGTCGACGGCCGGGAAGTCCTCACGCAAGCTTGCAGCGCCAGCCGCAGAATGACAGAGCCCGACGACCTCGTCACCGTGGGCAAGCAGACGCTCCACCAGGTAGCGACCGTCCTGTCCCGCAGCGCCGGTCACGAGAGAGCGGCTCATGCGGCGTCTCGGTAAGCGGCCACGTGCACATCCTTACAGCGGTCCCAAGTGAACAGGCGGGCCTGCGCGAGCGCTCGATCGAGGCGGCTCGGACCCGAGGCTACCGACTCTAGTATCCCCGCGGCGATCGCCTCTGGATCGGTCGGATCAAACAGCACGGCCGCATCGCCGACGACCTCCGGAATCGAGCCGGCGTCAGACGCGGCGACCGGACATCCGGACGCCATCGCCTCGATGGGCGGCAAGCCGAATCCTTCGTAGAGGCTCGGAAACGCCATCGCCGAGGCCGACCGGTAGAGGGCGCGCAGCTCATCGACCGACACAAGGCCGCGACGGTCGACCCACTCGGGCACGGGACCCAGGCGGTCGAGGTCGCCCCCGGTGAGCACGAGCCTCAGCTCGGGGCGTGAACGCTTCACGATCGCCATCGCCTCGATGAGACGCGCGTGGTTCTTGTGCGCCCACCCGCGCGCCGGGTAGAGGATGAACGGCTCCCGCGGGCCGAGATTGGGCTCGAACTCGGTCAGATCGACGCCGAGGGGTGCTACCCGAACACGATCACCATCGATCCCCAGCAGCTCGATGATGCGCTCTCGCGCGAACTCGCTGATCGTGATGACGATATCGGCTCGCTTCGACGCGCCTTCGTAGAACACCTTGCGGTACTCGAGCTCCGCGCGGCTGAAGAGCCCAGGCAGCTCCAGGTGCTGCACGTCGAGGAGGGTTTGCACGAACCCTTGCCCGCGACGGGCAGGCGGCACACTGACCGTGAGGGGAAAGTGCACGACGTCTGCGGAACGCATCTGTGCACGCACATCGCCGGACCGCCAGCGGGCCGCGGCGAGAGCGAGCAGACGGTCCCGCGTCGAACCGCCGGTGCGAACATGGGCCGCGACAGACTCCGGGATACCTCGACTGAAGCCCACCGCCGTCGACGGCACAAAAGCCCTCGCCGTGACCAGGCTCGTTGTGGCGAGCTCTCGGGTCAACTCGCGCGCGTAGGTCTCGCTGCCGCCCATCCCGCCGGGGACGAGGGTGAGCATCGAGAGCGCGACTTCGGGCGCGCCGGTCACGCTCAAGCCGTCTGAACGCTGTCCACGTAGAACGTGCCGCCCTGCTCGATTGAGGCGATATCGGCATCGACCATGATCTGGGCGAGGCGAGGCGTGAGGATGGTCGGCTTCCAGCCCAGGAAGCTCTCCGCCTTGCCGGGATCGCCGATGAGCGCGTCCACCTCGGTGGGACGCAGGTAGCGCTCATCGAACTTCACGTACTTCTCCCAGTCGAGTCCGACGTGCTCGAACGAGAACTGCAGGAAGTCCTTGACGGTGTACGCGGTGTTCGTGGCGACGACGTAGTCCGTGGGCTCGTCGTGCTGCAGCATGCGCCACATCGCCTCGACGTACTCGGGCGCGTAGCCCCAATCGCGAACGGCGTCGAGGTTGCCCATGTAGAGCTCCGACTGAAGGCCCGCCTTGATGCGTGCGACTGCGCGAGTGATCTTGCGCGTGACGAACGTCTCGCCGCGGCGCGGGGATTCGTGGTTGAAAAGGATGCCGTTGACGGCGAACAGGCCGTAGGCCTCGCGATAGTTGCGCGTGATCCAGTAGGAATACACCTTCGCGACGCCGTACGGGGAGCGGGGCCAGAACGGGGTGTCCTCGTTCTGCGGCGGCGGGGTGGCCCCGAACATCTCAGAGCTGGAAGCCTGGTAGAACCGCGTGTCGAGCCGCAGAGCGCGGATCGCCTCGAGGAGCCGGATCGAGCCCAGGCCGGTGACGTCCCCGGTGTACTCGGGTTCATCGAACGAGACGCGCACGTGCGACTGGGCGGCGAGGTTGTAGACCTCATCGGGCTGGATCTCGCCGAGGAGAGTCACGAGACGCGAGCCGTCAGTGAGGTCCGCGTAGTGCAGCTTGAGTCGCGCGTTGTCCTCGTGCGAGTCCTGGTAAATGTGGTCGATGCGGTCCGTATTGAACGTGGACGCCCGACGGATGAGGCCGTGGACCTCGTAGCCCTTGCTGAGCAGAAGCTCCGCCAAGTAGCTGCCGTCCTGTCCGGTGATTCCGGTGATGATGGCCTTCTTGGTCATGACAATTGCTCCAGGGTGTTGTGCGTGTATCGCGCGGCGGTGGCACGCAGGTATGGCCGATGAACCCCGTAATCCTACAGTGAGCGCGCCCGGGCGTTCACCCGGCCGGCGGCGAAGGCCGAGGCCCAGCGGATCGGGTACTGCCACAGGGGGAAGGCCCACCGGATCGCTCGGGGCGTGTGGCGCCGCTTGACCGACTCCGATTCCAGGCTCGACGCTCGCCGATTGGAGACGGTGAGCGAGTCGGGGTGCCAGCGGAACCCGGAGACCGGCGTGCGCGTCCACGCGAACCTGCCGTGCGAGCGCAGTTTGAGAAACGCATCCAGGTCCATGGCGTACTTCAGCGAGGTGTCAAACCCGCCGATCGCCTCCAAGGCGTCGAGTCGCACCATCGTCCCCGGATGCGGGATGAGGTCCGGACCCCAGGCGAGGATCGCGATCGCGAGCGGGCCTGCATTGCTCGTCGCAATCGTCCGCCCCTCCGCGTCGATGTAGTCGCAACCTCCGAAGGCAAGCACCGCGTCCGGACGCTGCTCGAGGATGCCACGCAGCAGACCGAGTCCGCCCGGTCGGAAGATGTCGTCGTCGCCGATCCACGCGTAGTACTTCTCGACGGTGCGCACGGCCAGCCCGAGGTTGATCGCCGCAGAAATGCCGGCTTTCGGGTCGTCGACGACAACAGCTCCGAACTGCTCGGCGAGAGAGCGCGCCTCCGTCGCCGACGGCGGCAGCACGACGGCGAGGGTCACGGACACGTCGGCGCGCTGGGCCGCCACCGACTCGAGCGTCTCACGCAGGGTGTCGAGCCGGTCCCCCAGCGTCGGGAGGACGACGAGCACCTCAGGGTCGGCCATGGCGATACGGTCCTTAGTTGCTACGATTCCCTGGCGCGCCCGCGAACAGGGATCCGGCGGAATAGCCCGCTCGTGACGGGCGTTATCGCTGCACGGGGACCCAGCGAGTATAACGACAACGCACATCGGAGACACAGTGGACAAGAACAGCCGCATCTACGTCGCGGGCCACCGCGGACTCGTCGGGTCGGCGATCTGGCGTCACCTCGAGAGCGAGGGCTACACGGACCTCGTGGGTGCGTCGTCGACCGAACTCGACTTGCGCGACCGTTCGGCCGTCTTCGACTTCATGCACGAGAAGCGCCCCGACGTCGTCATCGACGCGGCAGCCCGCGTGGGCGGCATCCACGCCAACGACACGTACTCGGCCGACTTCCTCAGCGACAACCTCCAGATCCAGGTCAACGTGATGGATGCCGCGAACGCGATCGACGTCGACCGCCTGCTGTTCCTGGGTTCCTCCTGCATCTATCCCAAGTTCGCCGAGCAGCCCATCAAAGAGTCGTCACTGCTGACGGGCGAACTGGAGCCCACCAACGATGCCTACGCGATCGCGAAGATCGCGGGCATCATGCAGGTTCAGGCCGCCCGCAAGCAGTACGGCCGGCACTGGATCTCGGCGATGCCGACCAACCTGTACGGGCCCGGCGACAACTTCCATCCGGAGAACTCGCACGTTCTGCCCGCGCTGATGCGGCGCCTACACGAGGCGAAGCTCAACGGAGACGAGTCGGTCACCATTTGGGGGTCCGGCACGCCGAGGCGCGAGTTCCTCTACGTCGACGACCTCGCGAAAGCATCCGTGTTCCTGCTGGAGAACTACGACGACCCGCAGACCATCAACGTGGGTGTGGGCGAGGACTTGTCCATTCGTGAGCTCGCCGAGACGATCGCCGCGACCGTCGGCTACGAGGGCGAACTCGTCCAGGACACCTCCAAGCCCGACGGCACCCCCCGCAAGCTCCTCGATGTCAGCCGACTCAACAACCTCGGGTGGACGGCCGAGACCCCGCTCGCCGACGGAATCCGCTCCACCTACGACTGGTATCTCGAGCACCGCGCTGAGGTCCGCACGAAGTAGTACGAGTAGGATTTCGGGGTGCCCACCGCCCCTGAGTCGACGCGCCTCAGGCAGACCCTGATCGTCATGCCTGCGTTCAATGAACAGGCCGCGGTCGGCGACGTCATCCGCGAGGTCTATGCCGCCCTGCCCGGTGTCACGGTGCTCGTCGTCGACGACGGCTCCGCGGACGGCACGAGCGCTGTCGCACGGGCGGCGGGGGCACGGGTGGCACGGCTGCCGTTCAACCTCGGCGTCGGCGGCGCGATGCGCACTGGATTCCGTTTCGCACTCGAGAACGGCTTCACGACCGTCGTGCAGGTCGACTCCGACGGGCAGCACGATCCCTCGGGGGTTCCAGCGTTGTTGGCCGCGCTCGATGACGGCAACGATGTCGTGATGGGAGCCCGCTTCGCCGGGGAAGGCGACTATCGCGTCAGCGGCCCGCGCGCGTGGGCGATGAAGGTACTCTCGACCGTGCTCAGCCGCACAGCGAAGACCCGGTTGACGGACACGACCTCGGGATTCCGTGCGTCGGGCCCGCGCGCCGTCGCCCTGTTCGCCGACCACTACCCCGCCGAGTACCTCGGCGACACGATCGAAGCGCTCGTGATCGCGGCCCGCGCCGGCCTGCGGATCGCCCAGGTCCCAGTCGCGATGCGGCCTCGCGCCGGCGGGGTGCCGTCGCACAACTTCGTAAAGTCAGCGATCTACCTCGCCCGCGCCAGCGTCGCCCTCGTCTTCGCGTACATCCGGCCGCGATCCTCGTACCGCACGGGAGGTTCAGCGTGACCGTCGCCACCTACATCTTCGGAATCGTGTCGGCCCTGGCGATCCTGGCCGTCGTGTTCGAACTACTGAGGCGGGGGCGCCTGCGCGAGCGGCACGCCGTGTGGTGGATCATCGCGGGCGTTCTGGCCCTCATTATCGGGGTGTTCCCCGCCACGCTCGAATGGGCCGCCCGCGCGCTCGGCGTACAGGTGCCGACGAACCTCGTGTTCTTCGTGAGCATCGCGATCTTGTTCCTCGTCGCGCTCCAGTCCTCGTCGGAGCTGACGAGACTCGAAGCGAAGACGCGCACTCTCGCCGAACGCATCGCCCTGCTGGAGTTGCGCGTCCGCGAACTCGAGGGCGCCGGCTCGGATGCCGCTGACTCGGACGGCACCCCTCGCACCGAGGCGGAGTGACCGCTGGCCCCGCTCAACCCTGGGCGGCAATCCACTCCTGAAGACGCGCGACGCCCTCCACGAGTCCGACCTGAGGCGACCAGTCGAGCGTCGACGCTGCCGCGGAGATATCCGCCGACGCGGCCCGCACGTCGCCATCGCGGAACTTGCCGACGATGACCGGTTCGGGCGCGCCGTGGTATCGCGCGATGACCTCGGCGAGTTCGAGGATCGTGGTCGCGACGCCTGTGCCGATGTCGAGCACCGGGCGCTGCTCGTCCGGACCCGCCGTCACCGCCGCCGCGATCGCGCCCGCCACGTCGTCGATGAACACGTAGTCGCGCACGATTCGCCCGTCTTCGTAGAGCGGAATCTGGCGGCCCTCGCGTGCCCACTGCGAGAAGAGCGACACGATGCCCGTGTAGGAGTTGATCAGCGACTGGCCGGGACCGTAGACGTTCTGGAGGCGCAGGATGCTCACGGGCACCCCGCGGGCACCGCCCCACGCGGTGAGCACGTTCTCCTGAGCGAGCTTGGTCGCCCCGTAGACACTCGTCGGCGCGGGTGGGGTGGTTGCCGCGGCCATCGGCAACGCGACGGCGTCGGGAACATCCCACTGGGCCGCCTCGAGCTGTGCGTGCGAACGCATCGGCGGCTGCACGATCGTGCCGTCGCCGCGCCGCCACAGCCCCTCGCCGTAGACGGCTCGGCTGGATGCGAGCACCACATGGGCGGGCAGATGTCCTGAGCGCCCGAGGGCGTCGGTGAGTTCGGTGGTGCCGACGACGTTGACCCGGCCGTGACGGCTTGCCTCGTCGAGCGACTGGGCGGTCCCCGTCTCCGCGGCCAGGTGCACAACCACATCTGGCCGCACCCCCGCGAGCAGGTCCGTCCATGCAGCCGGATCGGTCACGTCACCGACGACGAGTTCAGCGCGCGCGTCAAGAGCGGCAGGCCGCGCGGATCCCGGATGAACCTGCGGGTGCAGCGAGTCGAACACCACCCAATGCTCGGCCCGGTCGACCAGCAGGTCGGCGAGCGCACAGCCGATGAAGCCCGCTCCACCCGTCACGAGCACGGTTCCCAGTGTCATGTGTGATCCACCTCACGGGCGCGCCACGCCCTCATCCGCCCGAGACGCACTGCCTGGGCACGCTTCGCGGGCGAACGCCCACCGCCGGCGTCGCGCTCCCCGAGGGAGCCCCGAACGCCGCATCCGATCCTATGCGGAACCCGTGGTCGGGCGCGGTCGCACGATCGCCAGAGCAAGCCCATGCACGAGGAGGGCGGCGAGCGGACCTGCGAGGAGCGCGGCGACCGCGAGAGCCTCCGGGTCCAGCGGAAGGAGCATGGCCAGCACCGTGACGACCGCTCCCGTCACCCATCCGGCGGTGTACGAGTGGTGCTGGGAGCGGGCCAGAAGGGCCGCACCCGTGACCACGAGCGCGGCGACGAGCGCGGATGAGGCGACCAGTCCCGCGAGGAAGCCTCCAGTGGGCACCGGTTCGTCGGGGAAGAGCCAGCCGAACAGGCTCGGACCGACGATCCACGCCAGCGCGGCAAGCGAGGTGCCGATGAGAAGCACGGCGCCAACGGCACCGAGCAGGAGTCGGCCCGCGGCGTGTGGGTGATCGCGGAATCGGACGAGGAGCCACGCCTGCAGGGCCATCGCCACGATGACGAGCGGAGCACGCACGAGAGTCACCGCGAGCACGATGACGCCGACGATCGCCGCGGGGCGTCCGCTCGCCGCGATTCCGAACACGAGCGGGAAGCCGCTCACCATGAGCCCCGTCGCGGCGGCAGCCGTGACGGTCCGCGCGACGTTCCACGTGAGCCGCCGGTATCCGACATCGAGCTGGGCCTTGCCCACGACTCGGGACCGCACGATGGGCCAGACGAGCACGATGGACAGGCCGAATGGCAGGGCGGCCGCCCACGCAAGCGTGACGACATCGTCGGTGACGAGGAGCACGATCCCCATCGCCGCGGCACGCAGTAGGGCGTCGCTGGTGATGAGCACCGCCGTCGCGCGCCAACGCCCGAGTCCCTGCAGTGTGCCGCCGAGCACCGCGACGAGCGCGTAGCTGGCCGTTCCGACCGCGAGCGGGAAGACCAGCGTCCACTGCGCCGACGGGAACACGAATCCCACCCACGCAGGGGCGCTGACGAGGATGACTGCCGCGACGACGACGGACGAGACGAGGCCGAAGTTCCGGGCCCGGTTCACCCGGTCGGGCGCGCCGCCCCCGACGGGGAGCGTGCCGCGCGCGACCTCCTGCTGGATGCCCGCGAGCGTGGCGACGACGAGATAGAGCGCCGCCCAGAACACCGCGAAGACGGCGTAGCGCTCGAAGCCGATCACGCGCGGAACGAGAAGGGTGATGAGGTACGACGCGATACCCGCGATCGCCGTCGCCGCCAACACATCGGCGATGCCGGATCGGGGTTGCGCCATGGCGTTCAGCGTACCCGGGTACTATCGAGGCCATGCCCACACCACCCGCCCGTCCGCGCGCGTGGGTCGTCTTCCTCGTCACGTGGGCCCTTTTCACGGTCCTGTCGGCGCTGTGGGCCATCGCCACTCCCCCCGGCGCGTCACCCGACGAACCCGCACACATGGTCAAGGCGGCGTCCGTCGTGCGAGGTGCGTTCAACAACGCCGCCGGCGATCGGGGAAGTGAAGTCGACGTGCCGCAGTATGTGGCGTGGACGCACGCACAGACCTGTCCTGCGTTCCGGCCGGATGTGACCGCCGCGTGCATCGAGGAACCCCCGGGCGATGACGACCGCATCGTGGACTCGACAACCACGGCGGGGCGCTACAACCCTGTCTACTACCTGCTCGTCGGCTGGCCCACCCTGCTCATCCCGGACGCCTGGGGCATCTACGCGATGCGCATCGTCAGCGCCGCCATCGTGAGCGTGTTCCTCGCGCTCACCGCGACCATCCTCGCGGGCTGGTCGCGGCGCATGATGCCGGTCATCGCGTTCGGCGCCGGGGTGACACCCATGATGCTCTTCCTGACGGGATCGGTGAATCCGAACGCCCTCGAAGTCGCCGGGACCCTGGCCGCGTTCACGGCGATCGCCGCGGTCATCCTGCGACCGGACCCGGCGCTGCTCGCCCAACGCGCGACGATCGCGGCGGTCGCCGCGGTGTTCGCGGCCAACACGCGGGCAATCTCCCCGCTGTGGGTGGCAATCGCCGTGCTCCTGCCGCTCCTACTCGCCTCGCGCGACCAGCTGCGCACCCTGATTCGTTCCCGCCCGGTGATCATCGCCGCAGGCGTGATCGCGGCGGGCGCCGCAGCCGCCCTGCTGTGGCTGCGTCTGACCAATACCGTCTCCACATCGACGGTCGCCGGCGGCGAGGCACCGGACGTTCCCTATGCCGGCTCCTCGCCCTTGTTCGGAATCGCGCTCATGCTGCTGCGGTTCGGCCAGCACCTGAACGAGATGATCGGGGTGTTCGGCTGGCTCGACACGGGCCTCCCCGTCGAGGTCTACGCTCTGTGGGGGCTCCTGTTCGGGAGCCTCGTCGTGTGGGCGATCGCTCTGCTGCGGGGACGGGCCCTCGCGTTCGCCCTTGCCGCGATTGCGCTCGTCCCGATCGTGCCGGCGCTCATCCAGGGCGCGTTCATCACCTCGGGCGGCTGGATCTGGCAGGGCCGCTACGCGCTGCCGGTGCTCGTCGTGGCGCTTCTCGGACTGGGACTCGTGCTGGCGGGCGCTACACGCTCCCTCAGCGCCCGGACGGCCGGAATCCTCACGGGCCTCGCCGCGGCCATCTGGGTCGCATGTCACGTTCTCGCCTACATCACGTCGATGCAGCGATACTCGGTGGGCGCCGGGGTCTCGTGGTGGGACATGCTCGTGGCGCCGGAATGGCAACCTCCGGGCGGAATCGTGCCCCTGTTGACTCTGTTCGCTCTCGTGACTGCGGGCGCGGGAGCGCTCGGCTGGCGGTTCGCGCTTCCGCGCGACGTCACGCCGCGTGCATGAGGTCGCGGAGGATGTCGACGCGACCCTGACTCGACAGTTGCGCATAGTCGCGACGACGAGCCAGGACGGCCGGGACACGCGCGAGGCGTGACGCGGGGTAGGCGGCGCGCGCACGCTCGAACGCGGCCTTCCTGCGCGCCAGTTCGAGAGGCGCCCCCGTGATGCCGAGGTCTTCCAGGCGAGCGACGAGGGCATCCGATCGTTCGCTCAGCCACGCGTACCGATCACCACGCGGCTCGATCATCCGCCGCACGAGGTAGCCAAGCGTGGGCCGGCTGACGCCGATCTCGTTCGAGCCGTGCTGGCGGTAGTCGACGAGGGCGCGTTCGTCGAGGCGGGAGGCGCCCTGTGCCGCCGCAATCACCGCGAACCACTCGTCGTGGATCCATCCGGCTCCGATCGGCAGCGCCTGGTCGGCGAGCGATCGACGGAAGATCACCGTTGCCCCCGTGGCTGTGTTTCGGCGGATGAAGGCCGCCAACGCGCGCCCACTCGTGAGCAGCTGGCGCTCGTCCCGCCCGACGCGCAGCCAGTCGAGCAGCCGCTCGCCGAGCGCCTCGCCCGCGGCGTCGACGAGTTGGGCGTCGTGGTGCACGAAGATCACGTCGGGTTCCGCGTCGAAGCGCGCGACGAGCGCGGCGAGCCGACCGGCGTGCCACCGGTCGTCCTGATCGGACAGTGCGACTAGATCCCCCGTGGTCGCGGCGATCGCTCGCGCGAAGTTGCCGGCCACACGCAGCGGCGCGGCTTCCGGCAGGAGAACGGTGAGGGTGGTCGCGGGGTAGTCGGCGGCGACCGAGCGGACGATGTCGAGGGTGCCATCCGTGGAACCGTCGTCAGCGACGACGAGCTGCATCGGAGCCGGCACCTGCGCGAGGACACTGCGCACCTGCTCCGCGACGTAGCGGGCGCCGTTGTAGGTCGCCAGGGCGACGGAGACGGTGGTCACGTCAGCGCCTGAGCCGCGCCCAGACCTTCTGGAAGACGACGCGCGGTCCGCTGTGCTTGAGGTGGAACAGCGTCGTCTCCACGTTGTGCACGAACCCCGAGCGGCGGCGAGCCTTCGCTCGCGCGCGCACGACGCGCGCCGGTCCGGTCCAGTCGCCGGCGTGGTGGGGGTCGGCGATGAACCGCACGAGCGGTTCGAGCACGACGTTCCAGCGGTACTCCTCACGAACGCGCTCGATGTTGGCACGCGCCTTCGTCGCGAACTTCTCGTCGAACAGCACCTTCTCGAGGGCATCCGCGAGAGCGTCGACGTCCTCCGCCGGAACGACGATGCCCAGGCCCTCATCGCGCACGAGCTCGGCGAAGTGATCGCCATCGGTTACGACCATGGGTAGCCCCGCCCAGAGGTAGTCGAGGATGCGGGTGCGGAACGAGAAGGTGGTCTCGATGTGCGAGAAGTGGGTGCTCACGCCCGCGTCGGCCTCGAGCAGGTAGTTCTGCCGGTCGTCGTAGTCCACCCACGAGTCGTTGAAGAACACCGCGCGGTCGGCGACCCCGAGCTCGGCCGCGAGTTCGCGCGACTCCGAGACGACCCGCATCTCGGGAACGCCCGGATGGGGGTGCTTCGTGCCCTGGAAGAACAGGCGCACCCCGCCGCGTCGCTTGTCGAGCGCGGCAACCGCACGGATGAGCGTGTGCGGGTCGAACCAGTTGTAGAGCCCGCCGCTCCACAGCAGAAGCTTGTCGTCAGTGCCGATGCCGGGCAGCTGGCCCTTGAGCACCCGCCGAGTGTGCTCGGGCGCCGTCTCTGGCAAACCGAACGGCACGACCGCGAGAAGGCCCTCGAGGTCCGCGTCGCCCTCGTAAGTGCCGGGGTTGATGCGACCGAGGCCCGCAAGTTGGCCGAGCCAGAACAGCCGCTGCCGATCGGATGCGCACAGGAAGAAGTCGCCGCGCTCCATTTGCTGATTGAGCGTCGCGGTCGCATCCGACACCTGGCGCTGCCACTGCGCTTCCGGGAGCTCGCGGCCCTGCTCAAGCTGCTCCAGGTGCATCGGATCGTAGAGGTCGACGACGAGCACCTTGTTCGAGGTGCGCAGCGAGTCGAACACCTCCATCGCGTGCCCCTGGAAGACGATCACGTCGGCTTGCGCCTCGAGCTTCGCGAACGCCCGGTCGTCGCCGGGCCGGATGTGCACCACGTCGAAGGGCGCGTCGACGGACTCGACTCCCGTGAGACTCACGAGCGTCACCTCGGCGGCGCGGGAGAGCACTTTCGCCATGTTCCAGGCACGGATTGCAGGACCGGCGAGCTTGACCCCGATCGGGTCGCCCGTGACGATCACGACACGGGTACCGGGTGGCGGCTCGCTCACCGCGAACGAAGTCGTGATGTTCATGTAGCCCGTCAGGTAGCCGTGCTCCTGGTGCACGGGAGCGTCGGGCATCTCGAAGAGCCGCCAGATCCGCGACTCGGGCACCTGCCGCGAGGACTGGATCTGCTCGCGGGACGCGGTGAGCCCGGGAAGGTGCTCGACGAACTGGTCGATCGCATAGGCCGTGGCGACCAGGCCGGACGAGGTCTGAGTGACGGGTTCGTTGGTGCCCTTCTTACGCAGGTCGAACTCGGTCGAATCCAGCTCACCCTTGCTCACCGCACGCCGGATGGCGAGCGACATGGCGGCCTGCAGCACCGTACCGACCGACTCCTCGCCGATGTTCTTGTACAGCGTGTAGAGGGCGTTGCGCTCGAGGAGGTAGGTCTCCTTGTGTGCGCCGAACGATGACATCGAGGCGTGGTGCTTGTGATACGCGAGCGACGCGGGTTCGTAAACCACGCGGTAGCCGGCGAGGTTGATGCGCCAGCCGAGATCCACGTCGTCGAAGAACATGAAGAACCGGTCGTCGAAACCGCCGAGCTGCTCGAATACGGACCGCCGCACGAACATCGCCGAGCCCGTGCCGAACAGCACATCGCGAGCGAACTGAGGCGTCGAGGGCACCCGCTCGGCCGTGTGCGGCTTGAAACCCATGCCGTACCAGGTCATCGCGGACCCGATGTAATCGACGTGCTTGCCATCCCAGTCGAGCACGCGACTGGCGACCGATCCGATGCGAGGCGACTGCTCGAAACGGGCGATGGCGGCCGAGATCCACTTCGGATCGGGCTTGGCGTCGTTGTTGAGGAAGGCGATGTACTCGCCGCTCGACTTCGAGACGCCGAGGTTGCAGCCACCCGTGAAGCCGAGGTTCTCGTCGGAGACCACGAGGGTGATGCCCTTCGCCTCCTTCTTGAGCCGTTCCGCACTGCCGTCGCCCGAACCGTTCTCCACCACGACGATCTCGAGTCGGTCGGCCGGCCACTCGACTTCGCGCAGCACGCGCACGGCCTCGAGGGTGTCGTCGGTGCCGCGGAAGTTGACGAGGACGACAGAAACGACGCCGGGTCGCTGCTTGGGCATATCGGCGCTTCTCCTTGGGGGGGTGCAGGGCGCGAATTCGGGCGGCGCGCGGATGACCGGCCAATCGTAGCAACCGACGCCGAGCGAACTCGCGGACGACTCTCAGGCGGGGCGCCTACCGGCGGAACATCGCGCGGAGAACGCGCAAGGGCTGGGTGAGCCGCCAGTAGGCCGACGTCGTGTAGGCACGCTCCATCGCCTCGACCCGCGCCCGCTCGGCATCCAGCCGCTCGGTGAGCTCCCGGATCTCGTTGTCGCGTTCCCCGATCTCCACGAGCGGAACGCGGAGCGCGGATCCCAGCCGATCGCGCGTCACATTCCACTTGCGTTCGTTGTGGATCGGCCACTCGTGCAACTCGGAGCGGGCGTTGTCCATCTCTACCGCGTGCACCGCGACGCCCGCGGCCCGCAGTACGAAGTTGATCGAGAGCTGGTCGCGGCGGGAGTAGCGCAGGATGTGCTCGTACCAGGTCTGCATGGCTGCGATCACGGCGGGGGTGTGGCGGCGAGCGAGGATCGCCGTCCAGAACGGAACCTCCCGGAGCGCGGCATCGTCGAGCTGGCTGTACTGGATGAGCTGCTCGTAGACGCGCGCGGCATCGTCGTAGCCGAATGTCGCAACCGCCTCGAACTCGGCCACGACACTGCGGCGCAGGCTGTGGCGGGGCATCCCGAGGTCCGCGTCGGCCAGCCACTCGTCGAAGATGCGGGCAGGCGGCGTGGTCAACAGCACCGTGTTGTCAATCCACAGAGACTCGTCGTAGTCGGCGAGGAGCGTCGGCCCCATCGTCTTGACGTACCGGGCGCTGCGGACCGCATCCAGCGGGAAGCGCGGCTGGATGACGCGCACCTCCCAGGTCTCGCTGACGATCGTGTCGTCGTCAGTGAAGCACACGAAGTCGATGCCGCTGTCGCGGGCGGAAGGCTGTTCGTTCAGCCGCTCATAGCCGCTGATCACGGCGGTGTAGACGACCCTCCGAGGTCCGGGCGCACGGCCGACGTCGGTGCCTCGGGTCATGACCAAGAAATCTATCGGCACGCGAACATCCGCGGCAAGGCGGGCCCGATCAGCTGTGGCCGATGGAACCTTCGTAGGCGGCGATCGTCTCCCCCGCCGCGCCCACGGTCATGAGCGTTCCCTTGTTGAGCCAGGCGACCTGGTCACACATCGTGCGCACTGAGTTCATCGAGTGGCTGACGAGAATGACCGTGCGACCCTGGGCTCGATAGTCGCGGAACTTCTGGAAGCACTTCTCCTGGAACTCCGCGTCACCGACGGCGAGCACCTCGTCGACGATGAGGATGTCGGGCTCGACGCTGATGGCGACCGAGAAGCCCAGACGCACGTACATTCCGGAGGAGTAGTTCTTCACCGGCTGGTCGATGAACTGCTCGACGCCCGAGAAGTCGATGATCTCGTCGAACTTGCGATCGATCTCTTTGCGGGACATGCCGAGAATCGACCCGTTGAGGTAGATGTTCTCGCGGCCGGACAGCTCGTGGTGGAAGCCGGAACCCACCTCAAGCAGGGCCGCCATGCGACCGGCGTAGGAGATCGAGCCCGACGTCGGCCAGTAGATCTTGGCGAGGCACTTCAGCAGGGTCGACTTGCCGGAACCGTTGCTGCCGATCAGGCCGAAGGTCGAGCCCTGCTCGACGTCGAAGGAGACATCCCGCAAAGCCCAGAAGTCCTCGTGGACCGAGCGGCGCCGACGCATGATCGCCGACTTGAGCGTCTGGTTGCGCTCCTGATAGAGCCGGAACTTCTTGCTGACGTTGTGGATCGAGACCGCGTTCGTCATAGCGCCTCCGCGAGTCCCTTCTCGTTGCGTCGGAAGATGATCAATCCGATCACGAAGGTCACGACGGCCCAGATCGCGCACGCCAGGAACGCGCCGCCCGACGGCCAGCGGTTGTCGTAGAGGAGCTCTCGGAAGACCTGCACGAAGTGCACCATCGGGTTGATGGAGTAGATGTCCAGCACCGTCACGGGAGTGCCCAGCAGCGGACCGACCCGATCCGACTGGGTCTGCACGAGCGAGATCGGGTAGATGATCGGCGTCAGGTACATCCAGATCTGGAAAATGATCGTGATGAAGTGCTCGGTGTCACGGAAGTAGACATTGAGCACCGAGAGCATGAGCGCCAGCCCGGCGGCGAACAGCGCGAGCAGAATCATCGTCACGACCACGAGCGGCAACCACGGCCAGACGAACGAGCCTGCGATGGCGAGCGCGACGACGAGCACGCCGATCTCGAACAGCCACGTGAACCCACGCGACAGCACTTGCGAGAGCGGCAGCACGACGCGCGAGAAGTACACCTTCTGGATGAGCGGCGCGTTGGCCACGAGCGAGCCGGCGCCGAGCGTGACCACATTGGAGAAGAACAGCCACGGCAGCAGGCCGCACAGCAGCCACAACGCGAAGATGTTCAGGCCGCTCGGATCGCCCTTGCCCGGCTGGATCTGGAAGATGAAGGAGAAGACGAAGGTGTAGACGAGCATCGCCGCGAGCGGGTTGACCAGCGACCACAGCTGGCCGAAGATCGTGCGGCGGTACTTGCCCTTGATCTCCCGCTGGGTGAGGTTGACGAGCAGCTCACGGGAGGCGAGCAACTCCTTGAAGTACGACATGGCTCCTACGCGGGTCCGGGTAACCGGACAAGCCTAGCGCCGGGAAGCCGAGACTCCGTTGCGAAATCCCTGCCTCCACACAGCCCGTCACGTATCCTGGATTGACCGAACCGGTAGGGGGAAGACCGTGACGAGGATCACTACGACGGCGTCGCGAGCGCGCCGAGCCTTGATCGGCGTCGTCGCGACGCTGGGTTTGGCGGTGTCGTTCATCGTCGCCAGCCCCACTGCGCCCGCTGCCGAGGCCTACACGGGGGCGGAGTTCGACCCCGGCTACATCATTAGCGACTCGCAGTTCTATGCGTGGAACTCGATGACCGAAGCGCAGGTCCAGGCGTTCCTGGAGGCGAAGGTTCCCAGCTGCCGTTCGGGATACACGTGCCTGAAGGACTACTACGCGGCCGCACCGTACAAGGCGGCCGACCCCATGTGCGCCGCCTACCCGGGCAACGGCAGCGCGCAGCGCGCCTCGACCATCATCGCGACCGTCGCCGCCGTGTGCGGCATCAGCCCCAAGGTCCTGCTGGTGATGCTCCAGAAGGAGCAGAGCCTCATCACCGACACCTGGCCGAGCGCGCGGCAGTACGCGGCCGCGATGGGTGCGGGATGTCCGGACACGGCCGGCTGCGACCCCTCCCAGGCAGGCTTCTTCAATCAGGTCTACTACGCCGCGTGGTATCTGAAGCGGTACGCGGGACCGCCCGGCACGGGACCGGGCACCCCGTACACCTCGACCTTCAACTCGTACTCGAAGTTCTCGTCGTACGCGCCCGGTGCGGTGTTCCAGATTCGGCTCAACCCGAACCCGGACTGCGGCACGATGCCGGTGCACATCCGCAACCAGCCGACGGCCAGCCTCTACACCTACACGCCCTACACTCCCAACGCAGCGGCCCTGGCCAATCTGGGCGGCTACGGCGACGGGTGCTCGTCGTACGGCAACCGCAACTTCTGGGACTACTTCTACGCCTGGTTCGGCAACCCGGTGGGTGTCACTCCGACCGGCGTGGCCACGTCTCGCGTGGCCGGGATCGACCGGTTCGCGACCGCGGTGGAGATCTCCAAGGCGATCGCAGCGCCCACCGGTTCGGTCGTGTACGTCGCGAATGGACGCAACTACCCCGACGCGTTGAGTGCCGCCCCGGCCGCCGCTCTGCAATCCGGCACCCTGCTGCTCGTGGAACCGGACTCGGTGCCCGCGGGCGTGCTCGCCGAAATCCAGAGACTCGCCCCATCGCTCATTGTGGTGGTCGGTTCGGAACAGGCGGTCTCGGCGAACGTCTACAACCAATTGAGCGCGTATGCGCCCGCGATCCGCCGTGACGGCGGGGAGAACCGGTTCGAGACCTCTCGCATCGTGACCGACAGCGCGTTCCCGTCGTCGAGCGTGGCCTACATCGCGACCGGCAACGGCTTCCCGGATGCTCTTGCAGCCAGTGCCGCCGCGGGCTACCGGGACGCACCCGTCATCCTCGTCGACGGCACGGCGAGCGCCGTGGATCCGGAGACCCTGCAGTTGCTGACGGACCTGGGGGTGACGCGCATCATCATCGCGGGAAGCTCGGTCGTCGTCAGCGACGGCGTTCAGGCTTCCCTGGCGGCTGTCCCCGGAGCGACCGTCACGCGGCTCGCCGGGGTGAACCGCTTCGGAACGGCCAGCGCGCTGGCCCGCGATGCCTTCCCCACCTCCGCGACCGTCTACGTTGCGGTGTCGAACAACTTCCCCGACGCCCTCGCGGGCGCCGTGCTCGCCGGATCGCGCGGGTCGGCCCTCCTGCTCAGTCCGACGACGTGCATGATGCGGCAGACGGCGCAGGACATCGTCGACCTCAAGTCGACGTCGATGGTGATGCTGGGAAGCTCGGCGGTTCTCGGGTCGGGAGTCTCGTCCTTCGTCAACTGCGACTAGACCACGAGCCGGCGCGAGATCAGAACTCGCGCTGGTACCCGAGATCGCGCAGGTAGGCGCCGAACTCGAGTTTGCGCTCGAACAGCGCGTGCGACTGGTTGAGCTCCTCCTGCACGAACACTGATGACGTCTCCGCTTTGAGCAGGGTGCCGCCGTGACGACGGATCCAATACGACGACCACAGGTCTTCGATGAATCCGAACCGCGGCGGGATCTGGCGGAAGAACTCGGGGTCCTCGACGGAGCTCGTGTCGAACACGGCGCCAGGCGTCCCCACGTAGTCGGCACGCTGTCCCGGCTCAGCGGGGGTGCGATCCCAGTAGTTGCCGTCGCGGTAGGTCCAGGCCCACTGGCCCGCGCACGTGTCCGGGGCGTAGTGGGCCAGAAGGTCGGTGATGAACGAGGGAGTTACGTCTTGGTCGTCATCGAAGGTGATGTACGGTCCGCGATAGCCGTCACGCACGAGCTGGTGCGCCATCACGAAGCGCGCGATTCCACCGAGGTTGTAGTCGGCGCTGTGGAACTCGATACTCGCGAGCGCTCCGGTCGCGCCCTTGTCGGCGATGACGCGCTCGTATTCCGGGGTGTTGGTCGCCTTGTTGTTCCACAGCAGGAGGCGCAATCGCACGCCGCCCGACTGCGCGCTCAACAGATCGATCATCTGGTGAATGCGGTCCGGGCGGTTCCACAAGCACGCGATCACGGGGATGGCGTCGTCGTCGAGCTTCCCGGCGACGAGCACCGGACGACCCGGCCCCGTAACCGCCGCGAGAAGATGCCGACGCCAGCGCCGCTGCGCACGACGCTCCTTCACCACGGTTTCGGCGCGGACGATCGAGGTCGCGACCGACTCAAGGCCGACGGCGCGCAACGACGAACCGACGGCCGAACGCAGGCTCACGGTCGCACCGCGTCGTCGAGCAGCCGCTGCAGATAGGCGCCGTAGCCGCTCTTGGCGAGCGGCGCAGCGAGCACGGCCAACTGCGCATCGTCGATCCAGCCGGCGCGCCAGGCGATCTCTTCGATGCAGCCGATCTTCACGCCCTGCCGGTCTTCGATGACACGCACATACTCGGACGCCTGCATCATCGACTCGAAGGTGCCCGTGTCGAGCCACGCGGTTCCTCGGTCGAGCACCTGCACCTGGAGGCGACCCGCCTCGAGATACCGCTCGTTGACCGTGGAGATCTCCAGTTCACCACGCGCGCTCGGCTCGATCGTCTTGGCGATCTCGACGACGTCATTGTCGTAGAAGTACAGTCCCGGCACCGCGTAGTTGCTCTTCGGTTTGAGCGGCTTCTCTTCGATCGAGATCGCCACATTGTTCTCGTCGAACTCGACCACGCCGTACGCGCTCGGATTGGCGACCTGATAAGCGAAGATGAGGCCGCCGTCGATGGTGCCGTTCTCGATCGTTCCGCTGCTGCGCAGCGAGCTGCCGAGCCCCGAGCCGTGGAAGATGTTGTCGCCGAGCACGAGCGCCACCGACTCGTCGCCGATGAACTCCTCACCGATGATGAACGCTTGAGCGAGCCCGTCGGGGCTCGGCTGGACGGCGTACTCCAGGCGGAGTCCGAGGTCTGATCCGTCGCCGAGCAGCACGCGGAACTGCTCGTTGTACTCAGGGGTCGTGATGACGAGGATCTCGCGGATGTCGGCCATCATGAGCGTCGACAACGGGTAGTAGATCATCGGCTTGTCGTAGATCGGCATCAGCTGCTTCGAGATGCCCTTGGTGATGGGCCACAGCCGCGTGCCGGATCCACCGGCGAGGATGATGCCGCGCATCAGCGGGCCGCCTCGGTCAGCTCGGCGTAGTAGGCCCGCATCGCATCCCACGTGGGAAGCAGGCCCCGCTCCGCCGCAACCGCGAGACCCGGCGCCTCCGTGTCTTTGGGGCTCAGGAGCGGCTCGCCCGCCTCCGTGGGGAACGCGAGGGCGATGTCGGCGTCGAGCGGGTTGATGGCGTGCTCGCCGGTGGGGTTGTAGGTGTCGGTCACCAGGTAGCTGACGGTCGCGCCGTCGGTGAGCGCCACAAAGGCGTGACCCAATCCTTCGCTCAGGTACACCGCCTTGCGGTCGACGTCGTCGAGTCGCACCGAGTCCCACTGGCCGAACGTCGGCGAGCCGACCCGGATGTCGATGATGTAGTCGATGACCGCACCATGGGTGACGGTGACGTACTTGGCCTGACCCAGGGGAACGTCGGCGAAGTGAATGCCGCGCACGACGCCGCGCTTGGAGACAGACGTGTTGGCCTGGCGCAGCACGATCGGGTGGCCGATCACCTCCGCGAGCAGGTCGAACCGGTACCACTCGAGGAACAATCCGCGGTCGTCCTGACGGAGGATGGGAGTGATCTCGTAAGCGTCAGGGATCGTCAGTTCGCGAATCTGCACCGGCCAAGTCTACTCACGCGGTTCGCAGGCCCGCCCCGCGATCAGCACGAACGCAGGGCGGCGACGTTGCTGTCGAGAACCGCCGTCGATCCGAGCAGCACGACCCTCGAGACCTTCATCGACGCGAGGGAGGCCATCGTCGGGCCGGGGATGCAGTTCGGGTACGAGATGAACAGCGGGCTGCCCGTGCTTCCCGCCAGCGCAGCGCCCGCGAGCGCATCCGCGAACCCCAAGCCGGTCGCGACGTACGCGGTCGACTCGGTCGAGAAGGCGTTCGCGTTCACGGCGACCGAGGTCTGGTACCGGTCGGGACCGGCCAGTCTGGTCACACTGACGCCGGGCAGGGCATCGATCGCCGACTGGATGCCGTTGGAGACGACGACGTTCGAACCGGCGATGTAGACGGTGGTCACGCCCATGTCCGTGAGCAGGTTCCGTGTGGGGGTGTCGATCGTGCCGGCGAGCCCGTTGACGAGAATGACGGGGGCGTCGCGGTCCCCTGCCGCGGCCGCGGCCGAGAGCGCATCCGGGAAGTTGAGCCCCGTCGCGATGTAGGCGATCGTCGCGGACGGGAAGGCGTGCGCACTGATCTGTCGTGACGTCTCGTAGCGGTCGGGGCCTGCGAGGCGCTCGACGGTGACGCCGGGAAGCAACGCCTCGATCTGGGTGCGCACCGAGGACTGGATCGCCGCCGTGCTGCCCACGAGGTAGACGGTCGACGGGTTCAGCCGTTCCAGTTCGGTCTGCACGACCGCCGGAAGGCCGTACGGGAGGGTGAGCAGCAGCGGGGCGTTGATCGCACCGGCGGCCGGGGCCGCGCTGAGCGCGTCGGGATAGTTGGTGCCCGTCGCGATGTAGACGGTGTCGGCGGTGGCGAACTGCTGCGAGATCGCCACGGCGGTCGCGTAACGGTCAGGACCCGCGAGCCGATCGACGGTCATTCCCCGCTTGATCGAGCCGCTCGTGGCACCGGAGGCCGACCACGTGCCGTAGCGCGCGACTGCCTGGAACGAGTGCAGGCCTGCGGGGACGGAACCGAGCGAGACCGACCACTGGCGGTTGCTGGGATTCACGGACACCGTCGAGTACGGCGACGACGAACCGTCGAGGTACACGGAGACGGTGTAGCCCACGCCGGCGTTGGGCACCGTGCCGTTGATCGCCGTGTCGTTGAGGCCGCTCGAGGTGATCGAGGTGATCGTCGGCGCCGACACGGTCGCGGCCATCTCCCACGTGCCGGGGTAGGCGGTGGCGACGGATTCGTGCCCCCCTGGCGAGATCATGGGGAAGAAACCGCTCTCGCCGACTTGGCTGCAGCTTGTCGCAGGCTGGACGCTAGCGAGCACCCAAGACGTGATCCCGATCGCCTTGTTGCCAACAAGCGCCACTCCACCACTGTCTCCCGGTAGCACGCAAGCGCTAGTGACGATGGAGTTTACGTCCACGCCTCCGATCGAGTCGAACGAGTCGACTCGCGTTATCGCGCCGCAGGTCCACCCCGTGCGGCTGCCCGACTTGCAAACTGAAGATCCAACAATCGGTTGGGCATCTCCCGTTACTGCTAACGGTGCACTACCGAGCGGTGCCCCAGCGCCGCCACCCCATGTCAGTGCGCTCGCCCTCGGATTATGCGATCCAGTAACGCTCAGCAAACCGACATCGAACCCAGAACCGAACTTGGGAGACCCGCTGACCTTGGGTCCGATAACCGGTCCGGGCGAGCCACCTGTGCCCGGGGCGGTCTGGTTCACAATTCTCGCGTCACCGGTCATGTCGTCGGTACAGTGCCCCGCGGTCGCCAATTGCTTCGCTCCTGTGGGAACTGCGAACCCGGCCAGGGCGACCGAGCACTGGAAGATCTTTACACCGTTCGTCCAAACCCAGCCTTGCCCGCCGTAGATGTCCGCCGCGAACTCCCGATACCCATCCGATGGGCGGTCGAGAAGCTCAGGCTCGCCGATTTCGGCGATCGCGCCGGTCGATTCGACCACGGCCGCGTCGGCGGCATCGGGCACGTTGACGACGAGGTCGGTGCCGTCCAGTCGCGAGCCGAGCACGTCGACGCCCGCCCCCTCGAGGGCGTCGACGACGGCGACGGCCTCGACGGCGGCGTCGCCTTGAGCGAGGAACTCCTCGGGTGTCAGGCTCACGTCGTCCTCGAGCGCAACCACCAGTTCGGCGGGAAGGTCCGCCGCCTGGGCAGCGTAGTCGGCCGGGTCGTACTCGCTCATCGTCGGCAGCGGAGCTGGCGGCGGCGGTGTCTCTTCAGCGGTGGCGACGGTCGGCGCCGCGAGTACCCCGGTCGTCAGGATCAGTGCCGCGAGCGCAGCGGTCATGCGAGTACGCATTTCGGTCCCCTCTCGTCCCCCCGTGAGTCGGACTCGTATTCACTCCCGCCGATCCTACGGCGGTTGCGCCCTGTGCGGCACCCCGAAACGGGGGGACAGATGTACCCCATCCGCACCACGGCGGCGCGGCCCGCACGGCCAAGCCGACTACCATGGCTATCCATGCGCGCCGCGAGTGGGGACCGCGCGGGCGCACCCGCGATCGTCGTCCTGCTGGCGACGCACAACGGGGAGCGCTACCTGCCCGAACAGCTCGACAGCATCCTCGGCCAGAACGACGTGTCGGTGCGCGTCGTCGCCCTCGACGACCGCTCGACCGATGCGACACCGCAGCTGCTCGCCGAACGCGCCGCCGCCGATGACCGCATCACCGTGCTGCCCGACGACGGCACGGGCGGAAGCTCGGCTCGCAACTTCTACCGACTCATCGACCGAGTCGAACCCCGTGACGGCGAACTGGTCGCGTTCTCCGACCAGGACGACGTGTGGCATGCCGACAAGCTCGCCCGGCACGCGGCGCTGCTCGCGACGGGACACGACGGAGTGTCGTCCTCGGTGACCGCGTTCTGGCCGGACGGGCGCACCCGACTGGTGCGCAAGGACTACCCGCAGCGCGAGTTCGACTACGTGCTCGAAAGCCCCGGTCCCGGTTGCACCTTCCTCATCACCCCGCGGTTGCTCGCCCTGACCCGTCAGACCCTGCGCGAGAGTGAGGATGCCCGCGCGGTGGAGTTTCATGACTCGCTCATCTATGCGATCGCACGCGGTCGCGGCTGGTCGTGGCATATCGATGGGCGGCCGAGCGTCGAGTACCGCCAGCACACGGGCAACGTGATGGGTTCCAACCACGGCGCATCCGCCGCGCTCGAGCGGCTGCGCCTGATCCGCGAGCACTGGCTGCGCACCCACGCGACCCATCTCGCGGCCGCCGCCGCCCACGTCGCGCCCGAACCGATCGGCGATCAGTTGCGTGGGATTCACGACCTGTTGACGTCGCGCGGCGTGCGCGCACGCGTCGCTCTGGCCCGCCTGACGCCCCGGTTGCGGCGGCGGCCGCGCGATCAACGGATAATTGGACTGCTCATCACGATCGGGATCTGGTAAACCACATGAAAATCCTCGTCACCGGCGGTGCCGGTTTCATCGGCTCGAACTTCGTGCGCCGCACCCTCGAAGACGCGTACCCGGGCCTCGAAGGGGCCGACGTGGTCGTCTACGACGCGTTGACCTACTCGGGCAACCTCGCCAACCTCGCCCCGGTCGCCGACTCTCCGCGCTACTCGTTCGTGCACGGCGACATCCGCGATTCCGACCTGCTCGACCGCACCCTGCCCGGTGTGGACGCGATCGTGCACTTCGCGGCCGAGTCGCACGTCGACCGCTCGGTGCGCGACTCCGGTCCGTTCGTGGAGACGAACGTGGTGGGCACCCAGCGCCTGCTCGACGCAGCCCTGCGGGCCGGCACCGCCCGCTTCGTGCACGTATCCACGGATGAGGTCTACGGGTCGATCGCCGAAGGCAGCTGGGACGAGACCCGGCCGCTCGAGCCGAACTCGCCCTACTCGGCGTCGAAGGCCGGCAGCGACCTGCTCGCCCGGTCCTACTTCCGCACCCACGGGATGAACCTGTCGATCACGCGCTGCTCCAACAACTACGGCCCCTACCACTTTCCCGAGAAGGTCATCCCCCTGTTCGTCACCAACCTCATCGACGACAAGCACGTGCCCCTCTACGGCGAGGGCAACAACGTGCGCGACTGGCTGCACGTCGACGACCACACGCGGGGCATCGCGCTCGTACTCGTCGGCGGCCGCGCGGGCGAGATCTACAACATCGGCGGCGGCACCGAGCTGACCAACAAGGAGCTCACCCAGTTGCTGCTCGACGCGACGGGCAAGGACTGGTCGTACGTCGACCGCGTCGCCGACCGCCTCGGACACGACCTGCGATACTCGGTCGACATCAGCAAGATCCGCACCGAGCTCGGGTACGAACCGCTCGTACCGTTCGACCAGGGCCTCGCCGACGTGGTGCAGTGGTACCGCGACCACCGCGACTGGTGGGAGCCGCTCAAGGCGCGCGCCGCGCTCTGAACCCGCCGGACCCGGCGACCGACCCGAACCGCTTCCGCATCCGCGAACGAAAGGCGAGCCCGTGACGACTCTCAGTGTCATCATCGACGACATGCTCGCGCCGCACCCCGGCGGCCTGCCGCGCTATGCGGAGGAGCTGGCCGCCGCACTGATCGAGTACGCCCCACGCGGCTGCATCGTCGAAGGCTTCGTCGCCGCCTCCCCTGAGCCCGACTACGTCCGCATCGCCCAGCGCCTCCCGGGGCTTGCCGCACTCCACAAGAGCGCCCTGGCCCGGCGAGAGCTTCAAGCCGCGTGGCAGCACGGGTTCACGCGGCTGCCCTCGCGTGGCATGTGGCACGCACCGAGCCTGTTCGCACCGCTCGGACGACACGACCGACTCAACGACGGCGACCAGATCGCGGTGACCATTCACGACACGATTGCGTGGTCGCATCCCGATTCCCTCAGCCCCCGCACGGTCGCCTGGCACAAGGCGATGCTCAAGCGGGCGCAGCGTTACGCGGATGCGATCGTCGTGCCCAGCCACACGGTCGCGGAGCAGCTGCGCGACATCGCCGATCTCGGCGATCGAGTGCGCGTGATCGCCGCCGCGCCGAGTTCCGCGCTGCGAGTGCCGGCGGATGCCGACGAGCGCGCGGCCGCCCTCGGACTGCCCGAACGGTACGTGCTGGCGATGGGCGGCGTCGAGCCGCGTCGTGGGCTCGACCAGTTGCTGCGCGCCCTGGCGGAGATTCCGGACATGCCGCTCGTCCTCGCGGGCTACGGTTCGACGGCTGAGGCGGTCGCCGCAGCGGCGGCCGAGGCCGGTCTGAGCGACGGCCGAGTTCGCACCCTCGGCGAGATCAACGACGCCGACCTCGCGGTCACCCTCGCGCGGGCGACCGTGTTCGCGTACCCGAACCTCGAGGAGGGCTTCGGCATGCCCATGCTCGAGGCCTTCGCGCACGGAGTTCCGGTCATCCACTCCGACGCACCGGCGCTCGTGGAACTGGCCGCCGGGGCGGGCGTCGTCGTCGATCGGGAAGGCGAGGACTACCCGCACCGGATCGCCCACGCCATCCGCACCGTGCTCGACGACTCCGCCTACGCCGAACGACTGCACTACGAGGGGCTCGACCGGGCCAAAGCGTTCACCTGGCGGGGCGCCGCCGAGCAGGTCTGGGCGCTGCACGCCGACCTCTAGAGGTGACCCGGGTCGTTACAGCTAGGGCTCGGGCGACTCGGTCGGCAACGGCGCGGTCGCGTCCGCGACCAACTGGTGGATGTACGCGTAGTCCGGGTACTCCGGGTCGACATCGTTGACGGGAGTCAGTTCGAGTCGCGCGATCGGCAGCTCGCGGGTCTTGCCCGCGAGGTCGACGAACACCCCGAGCATCGACTGAGGGATGTCGGTCTCCACGAGCCGCGCGCCGGCTGCCGCGACCGCCTGGAACTTGCTCAGCACGTTGGCGGGCGTGAACTGCTCCAGGATGGCCTGCTGAAGCTGATGCTGGCGCTCCATGCGGTCGTAGTCGGTGGTGTCGTGCCGGGACCGCGCGTACCAAAGCGCGTGGTAGCCGTCGAGCGTGACCACTCCCGGCCCGATCCATTCGGCGACCTCGGTGAAGGTCTCGTCCGTATGGATCGGAACCGCCTCGGCCACCGTGACGGTGATGCCGCCGAGCGAGTCGACCAGGTCGATGAACCCTTGCATCTCGATGAGGACGTAGTACTGGATGGTGAGCCCTGTCACGCCCGAGACGGCGTCGCGCACCGCCTCGATTCCTGGGTCGCTCCCCTGCGCGACCGCATCCGGGTAGAGGTCGGCGTGGAACAGCGACACCTCGGTGTAGATCGAGTTGAGGTAGCACACGTCGACCTCGCAGCCGCCATCAGCCCCGTACCCGTTCGGGTACAGCGAGGCCATCGGCGACTCCGCCGGAAAGGGCACGTACTCGAGGTTGCGCGGCAGGCCGATCATCGTCGCCGCACCCGTCGTCGCGTCGACGCTGACGACAGTGATCGAGTCCGGACGCAGGCCTTCACGATCGGGTCCCGAATCCACGCCGAGGAGCATGATGTTGTAGCGGCCGTCCACGGGCGGTTCCGGCGGCGTAAACGCGAATACGTCCGAGACGAAGCTGCCCGCCGTGCTGGCGAGATAGGCGCCGTAGGCGGCTCCGCCCGCGAACACCACCATCGAGACGGTCGCGAGCGCGGCGATCCACGACCGAGCCGACGGCAGAGTCTTGACAAGCCGCACGAGCCGCAGGGTGTCGAGGGTCAACACCACCCAGAGCACCGCGTAGAAGACCAGACCGGCGGCGGCCAGCCACAGGGTCACGCTGAAGGCGGCAACGGTCAGCAGCGCCGTGGGCCACAGGATCCACAGCAGCAGCGCCAGCACGACGATGGCCCAGAGCACGAACGTCGCACCCACGCCGAAACGCCCGAGGCGGCGGTTGCCCGCCAGCAGTTGCGCCGAGCCGGGCACGAGGATGTTCAATCCGACGAGCCACCAGCCCCGACGCGTCATGCCTTCGCGTGAGGAGGTGTCCGGATTGCGCACGGGCGACGCAGTGCTCACCGTCGACATGCGAGCCTCACAGGCGACGGCCGAGGGCCGCGTTCTTCTCCTCCACCAGGGCGGCGAGTGAAGCGGCGTAAGCGTCGAGCTTCTCCGTGAGCTCGGGGTCCCCCGAGGCGAGGATGCGCGCGGCGAGGAGCCCCGCGTTGCGGGCACCCCCGATGGAGACGGTGGCCACCGGAATGCCCGCCGGCATCTGCACGATCGACAGGAGCGAGTCCAGACCGTCGAGGGTCTGCAGCGGCACGGGAACGCCGATCACCGGCAGGGTCGTGACGGAGGCGAGCATGCCGGGCAGGTGAGCGGCACCGCCGGCGCCGGCGATGATCACGCGCAGGCCGCGCGCCGCCGCCGTCGTGCCGAACTCGATCATCGCGTGAGGAGTGCGGTGGGCGGAGACGACCCGCACGTCGCGCGGGATGCCGAACTCGTCGAGTGCCTCAACGGCGGCCGACATCACGGGGAAGTCCGAGTCGGAGCCCATGACGACGGCGACGAGAGCGGGTGCGGTCACCCGTCCAGGCTAGGGGTCAATCCTCAAAGAATGCCGCTGCGGCACGCGCCCGGAACACGACGTCGTCGAGGTCGTCGCCGACCGCCGTGACGTGACCCGCCTTGCGGCCCGGGCGCGGCTCCTTGCCGTAGCCGTGCACCTTGACGGCCGGCTGGTCGGCGAGCGCGAGCGCGAGGCGTTCGGGGGCGAGCCCGCCGAAGACGTTGACCATCACCGACCACGGCTCACGGCATCCGGTCGCGCCGAGCGGCAGGTCGAGCACGGCCCGAAGGTGCTGCTCGAACTGGCTCGTCGTGGAGCCGTCGATGCTCCAATGCCCGCTGTTGTGGGGCCGCATCGCAAGTTCGTTGACGACGACGCGGTCATCGGTCGTCTCGAACAGTTCCACGGCGAGCACTCCGGTGACGCCCAGGTGCTCGGCGATCGAGGCGGCGACGTCGGCCGCGACCTCCGCAATGCGTCCCGCGGACCCGGGCGCGGGAGCGATCACTTCCGCACACACCCCGCCGCGTTGGATCGATTCGACCACGGGCCACAGCACGATCTCCCCCGAGGGCCGTCGCGCAAGCACCTGCGAGAGTTCGCGGCGGAACTCGACGAGTTCCTCCGCGAGGAGCGTGCCGACGTCACCGAACCAGTCCGCGACGTCGCTTCCCGCGGTGACGACCCGCACGCCCTTGCCGTCATAACCGCCGCGCGGAGTCTTGACGACGGCGCGACCGCCGTGCGCGGCCAGGAAGACGTCGAGGTCCGCGACTGAGGCGACCGGCGCCCAGTCGGGCACCGGCAGGCCGAGATCACTGAGCCGTTCGCGCATGAGCAGTTTGTCCTGGGCGAAACGCAGGGCGCCCGGACCGGGGCGCACGGCGACGCCCGCGGCCTCGAGCGCTCTCAGCACCGCCTCGGGAACGTGCTCATGGTCGAAGGTGATGACGTCCACACCGTCGGCGAAGGCGAGCACGGTCTCGACATCCCGGTAGTCGCCGACCGTCGTCGCCGCGATCGCAGCGGAACTGCCGACCGACTCGGCGAGCACCGCGATCCCCAGGCCCAGCTCGATCGCGGGGGGCACCATCATGCGGGCGAGCTGACCGCCCCCGATCACTCCGACCGTCGGCGTCATGGGCGCCCCAATCCTCGGTAGTTCCAGCCGGCCGCCCGCCACGTCTGCGGGTCGAGCACATTGCGTCCGTCGATGATCACGCGGCGCGCTACGAGCGGGGCCAAGTCGTCGGGCGTCAGCTCACGGTAGCGCCGCCATTCGGTGACGAGCACGACGACATCGGCGTCCCGCACGGCGTCGTCCAGTTCGACGACGAAGGTCAGGTCCGGGTTCACGCGACGCGAGGTCTCGATCGCCTCCGGATCGGTTGCTCGCACGTCGGCGCCGAGGGCCCGCAACCGGGAGGCGACATCGAGCGCGGGCGAGTCCCGCACGTCGTCCGAGTCGGGCTTGAACGCGAGACCGAGCACGGCCACGCGCACGCCGGACAGATCGCCGCCGACCGCATCCGCGACGAGATCGACCACGCGCTGCCGACGTCGCAGGTTGATCGCGTCGACGTCACGCAGGAACTCGAGCGCCTCCCCCACGCCGAGCTCGTCCGCGCGCGCCATGAACCCGCGGATGTCTTTGGGGAGGCAGCCGCCACCGAAACCGACGCCCGCATTGAGGAATCGGCGACCGATCCGCGCGTCATAGCCGATCGCGTCGGCGAGCTGCGTGACGTCGGCGCCGGTCGCCTCCGCCACCTCGGCCATCGCGTTGATGAACGAGATCTTCGTGGCCAGGAACGCGTTCGCAGCGACCTTCACCAGTTCGGCGGTCGCGAAGTCGGTGACGATTCGTGGGGTGCCGGCCTCGATCGCCGCACCGTAGACCGCATCGAGCGCCGCGACCGAACCCTCATCGCCGTGGCGCACCCCGTAGACGAGCCGATCCGGGGCGAGCGTGTCCTGCACGGCAAAGCCCTCCCGCAAGAACTCCGGGTTCCAGGCGAGCCGCGCACCCGCGGCCTCGATGCCGGGCGCGAGCCGTTCGGCGGTGCCGACCGGCACGGTCGACTTGCCGACGACGAGATCTCCGGGGGCGAGGTGCTCGGCGATCGCCTCGAAAGCGGCATCGACGTAACGCAGGTCGGCGGAGTCGCTGTCGTGGCTCTGCGGAGTGCCCACTGCCACGAAGTGCACGGCCGCACCGCGGGCCTGCGCCAGGTCGGTGGAAAAGCGCAAGCGGCCACTCGCGAGCGCGCGCTCCACGAGCTCCGACAGTCCGGGCTCGAAGAACGGTGCGCGACCCGCCGAGAGGGATGCGATCTTCGCCTCGTCGACGTCGATGCCGACCACCTCGTGCCCCAGTTCGGCCATGCACGCGGCGTGGACGGCCCCCAGGTAGCCGCATCCGATGACGGAGATTTTCACCCGAGCACCCTATCCGATCGACGTGTCGCGCCCGGTGCGCGCGATGAGCTCGTGCACGGCGTCAGCCACCAGCCGCGGCGAGGGCACATCCCTGAGCACGAGCGGATGGCCCGCGCCGGTTCCGACGAGCACATCGCCGCTGCCGACGAGCGCCTGTGCGGCCGAGCGGCGCACCGTCACGTCGATCGCGCGCGCATGCGGAACCTCCTGGTGAACGCGCACGAGCACTCCGCTGCGGGCGATCGTGCGGCGCGACGTGATCGTGTAGCTGCGGGAGAACCAGCGCAGCAGCGGGGCGAGCCAGCCGACGACGATCACGACGACACCCGCGGCGGAGATGGCCGCGGTCAGCCACGGGTCGGTGACGCGCCCCCAGCCGAACGCCAACCCGCCGCAGGCGACCACGAGAACAAGCGTGGGGAGGATGAGGGCACGCGCGTGCGACCGGAACCTCGCAACGGTGTACTCGGCCGGCGACGATGCCGTCACCGCAGCCTCACGTGAGTGACATCGCCCGCCGCGACCGCGAACTCGTCACTCCCGTCGCGCACGACGAGTCGGCCGGAGCGATCCACGGCGACGGCGAGCCCTTCCCTCACCACGCCCCCCGGCAGTTCGACACGCACTTCGCGCCCGAGCGTGCCGCACACTGCGGAGACGGCGCTGTGCAGTCCCGCATCCACGTCGAAGAGCGAGCGTTCGAACGAGCGCCACGCTCGTTCGAACTCCGTCAGGTAGGCATCCAAGGCGCGCGACGGCAGATCCTCGGCATCGTCGGCGCCAGCGAGGACGAGCGAGGTGGCCGCCGGAACCGGAAGCTGGTCAGCCGTCATCCGCACGTTGAGCCCCGCGCCCATGATCGCGCCATCACCCGCGAGCTCACCCAGCAGCCCCGAGACCTTCCGACCGTCGACGAGCACATCGTTGGGCCATTTCAACTCGGTGCGCGCGGCGCCATCCGGGATGAGGCCCCGCACGGCCCGCGTCATGGCCAGCCCCGCCAACAGCGACAGCCACGCGGTTCCCGCTCCGGGTCGCAGGAAGATCGAGACCGCGATCGTCGCCCCGGGCGGCGCCGTCCACACACGGCCCTGCCTGCCTCGCCCCGCCACCTGGTCGTCCGTGACGAGCACGGTGAAGTCGTCCAGGTGCCCACGAACGGCGCGGCGTGCCAACTCGGCGTTGGTCGAGTCGACCTGCGGCAGCCATTCGACGTGCATTCCCCCAGGCTACCCAGCGCCCGCGGTCCGGCCGGGTCCGGCAGCGCCGGCAGGGGGATGCCGCCAAGAAAACCCGCGAACGGCTGTCGCTGCCCTCCACAAGGCGGCGGGGGTCGCTCGGTAGAGTGCTAGTCGTGACTGCAGAGACCCCGACCCCCGACCTGTCCACGACGGCGGGACGCATCGCCGACCTCAAGGCGCGCTACCACGAGGCCGTCACGGCGAGCGGTGAGGCGGCGATCGAGAAGCAGCATGCGAAGGGCAAGAAGACGGCGCGGGAGCGCATCGAGCAGCTGCTCGATCACGGCTCCTTCGTCGAACTCGACGAGTTCGTGCGGCATCGCACCCACGCTTTCGGCATGGAGAGCAAGCGCCCCTACGGCGACGCGGTCGTCACGGGCCTCGGCACCATCCACGGTCGCCAGGTCGCGGTCTACTCGCAGGACTTCACCATCTTCGGCGGTTCCCTCGGCGAAGTCGCGGGCGAGAAGATCATCAAGGTCATGGAGCACGCCATGAAGACGGGGGTGCCGATCATCGGCATGCTCGACTCGGGCGGCGCGCGCATCCAAGAAGGAGTCGTCGCGCTCGGCAAGTACGGCGAGATCTTCCGCCGCAACACGCAGGCATCCGGTGTGATCCCGCAGATCTCGATCGTCATGGGACCCGCCGCGGGCGGCGCCGTGTACTCCCCGGCCCTCACCGACTTCGTCATCATGGTCGACAAGACGAGCCAGATGTTCGTCACAGGTCCCGATGTGATCAAGACCGTCACCGGCGAAGACGTCGGCATGGAAGAACTCGGCGGCGCCCTCACGCACAACAAGGTCTCGGGAGTGGCCCACTACCTGGCCAGCGATGAGGACGACGCGCTCGACTACGTGCGCGCGCTCATCGGCTTCCTCCCCGACAACAACCTCACCGATCCGCCCGTCTACGAGAGCGACGTCGAGCTGGAGATCACGGACGAAGATCGCAAGCTCAACACGATCGTGCCCGACTCGCCCAACCAGCCCTACGACGTCACCGCAATCATCGAGCACATCGTGGACAGCGGGGAGTTCCTCGAGATCCAGCCCTTGTTCGCACCTAACATCGTCGTCGGCTTCGGTCGAGTCGAGGGACGCACCGTGGGTGTCATCGCCAACCAGCCGCAGTCGATGGCGGGCACCCTCAACATCGACGCGGGCGAGAAGGCGGCCCGATTCCTCCGATTCTGCGACGCGTTCTCGATCCCCATCCTCACCCTCGTCGACGTGCCCGGCTACCTTCCCGGCACCGACCAGGAATGGACCGGTGTGATCCGCCGTGGCGCGAAGCTGCTGTACGCCTATGCCGAAGCGACGGTGCCGCTCGTCACCGTGATCACGCGCAAGGCCTACGGCGGCGCCTACATCGTCATGGGTTCCAAGCAGATGGGCGCCGACCTCAACTACGCCTGGCCCACGGCCGAGATCGCCGTCATGGGCGGGCAGGGCGCCGTCAACATCCTCTACCGCGGCGAGATCAAGGCCGCTGAGGAGGCCGGCGAGGATGTCGCCGCCGTGCGCACGCGGCTCGCGAACGAGTACACGTACAACGTCGCGTCGCCGTTCCTCGCGGCCGAGCGCGGCGAACTCGACGGCGTCATCGAACCGGCCGCTACGCGCGTCGCGGTCGTCAAGGCCCTGCGCGCGCTGCGCACCAAGCGAGCGAGTGTGCCGCCCAAGAAGCACGGGAACATTCCCCTGTGAGCGAGGTGCCGGGCGCGTCGATCCGCGTCGTCTCTCGCGGTGCCACCGACAGCGAAATCGCGGCGGTCACCGCGGTTCTCACGGCCGCCCTCGACGAGCTCGCGGCCGCGAATGATGCAGAGACCCCCGCCGGGCCCACCGCGTGGCAGCGCTCCCAACGTACCCTGCGCACCCCCCTCACTCCCGGCCCCGGAGCCTGGCAGCGCTTCTGAAACGGGTGTGAAACGGCCCTGAGACAGGGCAAATCGCCCGCGGCACCTGCCGAATGCGACGGAACCGCTTGCGAAGCCGGTTTGTACCCCAATGAGCCTCGACGCCTACCCCGCAAGCGCGGCACCAGGCCCGATATACCGGGAGATCGACCCGCACGGCTGTACCCCGAGTGTCCCCCAAAGTGATGACTAGCGTAGACCGGTCGGTACATGGAGTATTGATTGTGCTAGGTGTCTCCTCAAAGAGCACCGCCAGCACTGGCCGACTAGGGTAAGCGAGCCAGTGTCTTGGGGGCGGGTCAGGGCGATATTCGGGTTATCGCCCTGACCCGAATCACGTTAACGGCGACTTTCGTTCTCGCCGCGGGCGAACTGCCCGCTCCTCGCGCCGCGCACAGTCGTCCTCGACGGTCGCCCGGTGGCGACGGCGCCGACCATCAACTCACGGACGGTGTGCGCGGAATCTCCAGCCACAGGTCGACTTCGTCGTCCTCCAGCGAGTCCTGCCCCAGCGCGACCGCCTCGCCGTCGGCGACCGTGCGCAGCCCCACCACCGTGACGGCGACATCCGAGCCTTCGGGCACAGTGCGGGCGATGACCTTGTCGGCGGTCGTGTCGTGGATGGCGAGCGCCAGCCGATTGAGCACGCGCTCCAGGTCTTCTTCGGAGAGATCGTCGATTCCACCCTCGTCGAGGAGGGTGACTGTCGCACCCCGCCGTCGGGCGTTCATGACCTCTTCCCGCACCGCATCGTTGAGAAGTTTGCGTCCGCGGATCTCGTCGCGGATCGCGCCCTCCAGATGCAGGCACTCCCGGCGCTGCTCCGGCGTAAGGTCGCCGTTGGTCTCCTGAATCGTGCGCAGCATCCCGAGCGCCATCGCGCTCGTCTGGCCCAGCCGGAACTGGCGCTCGTAGACGTGCGCCTCCTGGGCGGCCTGCCAGTCGGTCGCCTCCCGCTCGGCGAGCGCGAACCGGTGGGCATCCTTCGACGCCTTCGCGAGTGCGGCGCTGAGCACGTGCGACACCGCCACCCACGAGGCACTGCCCACAATGCCGAGCGCGAACGCCCCCGGACCGAGAAGCGCGATCGACTGAACCCACAGGAATCCGATGCCGAGCCAGGCGAACGTGTGTCGCTGACGAGTCGACGTGATCGTGAGCAGAGTGCCGCTCGCCGCCACGTACCAGGTCGCGTACCCCGTCGGCTGCGAGAAGTCGAGCTCGTTGGAGACGAGCAAGGTGATGGCGACGACGACCGCGAAGTTGAACGCGGCCATCCACACCGGCATGCGCGTCGGTCCGAGGGGCAACAGGCTCACGACCGTCGCAATCGCATAGAGCCCCATCGCCACGAACACGGGGATCGGGTTGCGCGGCACGTCGATCGTGTAGAGGCCGAGCACGATGTGGTAGGCCGAGAACACGGCAGCAAGTCCGACGATCAGGTAGCGGGGAACGCCGATGTTCACGAGGACGCCCCCTCAAGCGCGTCGAGCACCTCGGTCGGCACCGCGACTGCGGGCCCCGCGCCGTGCGGCCACCGAATCGTCACGATGGTGCCCTGGCCGGACTCGGACTGGATGAGGGCACGCCCGCCGGCGTTGGCGACACGCTCCAGAATCGACACGCGCACGCCCAGCCGCTCGTGAGGAATGGCTGCCAGATCGAAGCCCTGGCCGGTGTCGGCGACGACCACCTCGATGCCGTTGGGGCGCACCCCGCGAATGGCGACCCAACGGGTGACTTCGGCCTCGCCGGCGTGCTGAAGGCTGTTGACCATCGCCTGCACTGACGCGGAGTAGATCGCTTCAGCGGAAAGAGTCGGGAGGGAACCGCTGCCGACGCTGCGCACGCGCACATCCCACGGCGTGCTGAGTGCCGAGGCGGCATCCGTGATGCGATCCACGAGGGTCGAGAAGCGCACCATCGTGCCGTCGTCGGGCGACACCGCGGCCGCATCACGCAAGTGCCCCATGGCCGCGGCCGCCATGGAAGCGGCGAGTTCCTTCGCCTCGGGCGTCTCAGCCCGCGCGGCGGAGATGAGCGTGGTCAGCACGCTGTCGTGCACGATCGAGTCGACCTGCACGCGCTCCACTTCCGTCGCATGCTGACGGACCGCGTGACCGTACCGGTCGAGCGCCGTGGCCTGCGCCGCGTCGACGGAGGACGCGGCCTGGCGAAGCATCGTCACGATGATGAGCACCGCGCCACCGAGGATGAGCGCGTACAACCCCTCGAGGACGCCCAGCTGCCAGGACGCCCCGCCGCCGACAGGCCCGATCCGCACGATCACATAGATGAGCGGAGCCACGACGAGATACACGGTCGCGACGACCCAGCCGAACGCGATAGCGGCCATCGCGGTCGCCACGGTCAGCAGATAGTTCAGCCAGTGGATTCCGGCGAAGATCTCCACGCCGGGAATGACGAAGAACGGCCACGAGGCGAGGGCCAGCAGGTAGGCGATCGCGAACGCCCCGTGGGCCTGGCGAACCCACACTTTCGCCCACGAGAGGATGACCACGACGACGAGCAAGCCGAACAGAGTGGGCACGACGATCCAGAGCCAGATCGGCTCGGCTTCGTCCAACTGGCCGAGGAGCCACGGCACCGTCTGCGCGCCGAACACGATGCCGAACACCGCAACGGAGCGGGAGATGACGTTCTCGACCTGCTTGCGGCTGATCGGGTTCCGCGGCTGCTTGCCCTGCGGTACCGCCGGGGGCGCGGAGGCCCTATCGGCCATCAGTGCCATCCGGGTCGAGTCCGGGCAGGATGCCGTCCTCGACGGCCCGCCGGAGCAGGTCGACCTTGGTCGGCGCGGGTCGCCCGACTTCGACGTACTTGACTCGGATGCGGTCGAGGTACTCGCGGGCGGTGGAGTACCCGATGCCCAACTGCTGGGCCGCGAGCTTGAGAGGCAGGCCGGAGGCGTAAAGGTGGAGGATCTCGCGCTCACGGCGGCCGAGTTGGGCCTTGGCGAAGTCGCGGTCCGCGTCGATCGCGGTGGCCCACTCGAGGTTGTTGAGCACCTCGCCGCGTGCGACGGTCGCCGCCGCCGCGAGGACCGTCTTCGTCGCGGACGACTTCGGGATCACGCCGGCCGCCCCGGCCGCGAGAGCCTCGCGGACGCTGGCCACGCGGTCGGCGATCGAATGCACGAGTACCGCGGCGCCGGTCGCTTGCACCTGCTTGACGTTGTCGGTGACGGTGGACCCGTCGCCGAGTGACAGGTCGAGCACGACCACATCGACCTGTCGACCGTTGAGCCCCGCGATGAGGTCGCGCACCGTGGGTGCGGCGAGCACGAAGTCGTAGCCCTCGTCCAGGAACGCCGCCTTCAGGCCCAGCCGCACCGACTCGTGGTCGTCGACGACGGCGACACGGATCGTCGACGTATCCGTCGGACGATCGGCGTGTGCGGCTGCCGGTTGGGCCATGGGCATCCTTGTCTCACGTGGGTGTACCCCATAGTAGCGACGTGACCGCCGAACAGGCGTGGACAACGCACCGGTCAGGAGCGGACGAACGTACCCACGGCCTCGACGTGATGGGTGTGCGGGAACAGGTCGAAGGCGCGGAGACGCCTCAGGACGAAGCCCCGCTCGGCCAGGAATGCGGCATCGCGCGCGAACGCGACCGGATCGCACGCCACGTACACGACCTGCGCCGGTGCAAGCGCTGCCAGTGCTTCGACGACCTCGCGTCCGGCGCCCGATCGTGGCGGGTCGAGCACGATGGTCGCCCGCGCGAGCCGCTGCCGCTCCGGCGCGGAGGCATCCGCGGCCAGGCGCGGCAGCCAGCGCTCGATCCGTCCCGTTTCGGCGCGGGCGCCGACCCAGTCGCTCAGATTCTCCGCCGCGAAGTCGGTAGCCGTCTCGTCGGATTCCACGGAGACGATCCGGGTGGCCGGGCCGAAGCGGTCCGCGACGGCCGCGGCCAGCAGGCCGACGCCGCCATACAGGTCCAGGTTGGCTGCGGTCGGGTCAAAGCGATCCGCGTCGATGGCTTCCTGCACGGCCGCGGTGAGCGCGGTCGGCGCGCCCCGATGCACCTGCCAGAACCCGGTGTCGTTGAGGCGGAACTCGCGCTCCCCCACCACTTCGACGATGGGCGACGGCTTCTGTTCGCCCACGACGAGTCGAACACCGCCCGACGAGGGTGCGAGCACATCGACGGTCGCGTGACCCATGAACCGTTCCCCCAGGGGCGCGGCCTCAGCAAGCTCGCGCGTGGCCAGGGGCAGGGTGGACACCGGGATGACGGTGTGGCTGCGGGACGCATAGGGGCCGGGACGGCCCTGCGCGTCGACGTGCAACCTCACTCGCGTGCGCCAACCCGTGCCGTCCGCTTCGGCGCCGGCGACCTCCTCAACGGCGACCGGGAAGCTAAGTCCGGCCATGCGCTCGAGCGCTTCCGCGAGCACCTGGCGCTTGAGCTCGCGCTGATGGGCGAGCTCGATGTGCCCGAACTCGGCACCTCCGGCGCGCTCGGCAGGGGGGCGCTCGATCGCGGCCGCATCCCAGATGTGCTCACGACGGTGCTCACTCGCCTCGGTCACCTCGACCGTGTCGGCACGCAGGAAGGACTTCTTGCGGTCGTCGGTGACGAGTGCGCGCACCCGCTCCCCCGGAATCGCATCCGCGACGAAGACGACGCGCCCCTCATGCCGCGCTACGGCGATGCCGCCGTGCGCGATCTTGGTAACGTCGAGATCGATCGTCCGTCCCAGCAACTCGCCCATTCACGACAGCTTAGGAGCGCGATGCGGCTCTACCTCGCCTCGACGTCGCCCGCGCGGCTGAAGACACTGCGTGCCGCCGGGATCGAACCGATCGCCGTGCCGCCCGGAGTCGACGAAGACGCGGTCGCGGCCGCCGCCGGACCGCTCCCCGCCGCGGAGGCTGTCCTCGTGCTCGCGCGCGCCAAAGCGGAAGCCATTGCCGGCACTCATGTCGGGGGCGAACCGATCGACGGAATCATCCTGGGCGGGGATTCCCTGTTCGAACTCGATGGGCGGGTCTACGGCAAACCGCACGATCCGCTCGTCGCGCGGGAGCGCTGGCAGGGGATGCGCGGCGCCACCGGCACGCTGCACTCCGGCCACTGGGTGATCGACCACCGCAACGGTGCCGTGCATGGGGCGGTCGGTGGCGTCTCGAGCGCCCGCGTGACCTTCGCCGACGACCTGGATGATGCGGAACTGGACGCCTATATCGCGACCGGCGAGCCCCTCCTGGTGGCTGGCGCGTTCACGATCGACAGTCTGGGGTCGGCATTCATCACCGGGGTGGAGGGCGACCCGCACGCCGTCGTGGGGCTTTCGGTCTCCCTCGTGCGCCGTCTCGTGCGGGATCTGGGGCTCTCCTGGACGCAGCTGTGGTCGCGGTGATCTGCCCCGCCTTGTAGGCACTCACCGGAGTCCGCACGGTGTTTTTGTGAGGGCCGCCCAATTCGGTGGGCACCCCCAGCCCTAGGCTAGAGAAACTATGGGTCGAATCACCAAGGTCCTCATTGCCAACCGGGGAGAGATCGCCGTCCGCGTCATCCGGGCCGCGAAGGACAGTGGGATCGCCACCGTCGCCGTCTACGCGGACCAGGATCGGGACGCGCGCCACGTGAAGCTCGCCGACGAGGCTTACGCCCTCGACGGCGCCACGAGCGCCGACACCTACCTCGTCATCCCGAAGCTGCTGTCTGTGGCACGCCGGTCGGGCGCTGACGCGGTGCACCCCGGCTACGGCTTCCTCGCCGAGAACCCCGAGTTCGCACAAGCCGTTATCGATGCGGGGCTGATCTGGATCGGCCCCTCGCCGGATGCGATCGAGGCGCTCGGCGACAAGGTGAGCGCGCGGCATATCGCCGAAAAGGTCGGCGCGCCGCTCGCGCCCGGCACCTTGAATCCCGTCTCAGGCGCCGACGAGGTGCTCGCCTTCGTGGACGAGCACGGGCTGCCCGTCGCCATCAAGGCGGCGTTCGGCGGCGGCGGCCGCGGGCTGAAGGTCGCGCGCACGCGCGAAGAAGTGCCCGAGCTCTTCGACTCGGCGACTCGTGAAGCGGTCGCGGCGTTCGGTCGCGGCGAATGCTTCGTCGAGAAGTACCTCGACCAGCCGCGCCACGTCGAGACGCAGTGCCTCGCGGACTCGCACGGGAACGTCGTCGTCATCTCCACGCGCGACTGCTCGCTGCAGCGCCGCCACCAGAAGCTCGTCGAGGAGGCGCCCGCGCCCTTCCTCACCGAGGAGCAGAATCGCGCGCTCTACGAGGCATCCAAGGCGATCCTGCGCGAGGTCGGTTACGTCGGCGCGGGAACGTGCGAGTTCCTCGTCGCCAAAGACGGCACGATCTCGTTCCTTGAGGTGAACACCCGCCTGCAGGTCGAGCACCCCGTGTCGGAGGAGGTCACCGGCATCGACCTCGTGCGCGAGCAGTTCCGGATCGCCGAAGGCGGCACGATCGACTACGACGACCCGGTCGCGCAAGGGCACTCGTTCGAGTTCCGCATCAACGGGGAGGATCCGGGGCTCAACTTCCTGCCCTCCCCCGGCCCGGTGCACGCCTTGCGGTTCCCCGGCGGCCCCGGGGTGCGCATCGACAGCGGAGTGACCACGGGAGACGTGATCAGCGGAGCGTTCGACTCGCTCCTGGCCAAGCTGATCGTCACCGGCTCCAGCCGCGAAGACGCGCTGGAGCGTTCGCGGCGCGCCCTCGACGAGTTCGAGGTCTCGGGTCTTCCGACAGTTCTGCCCTTCCACCGCAAGATCGTGCGCGACCCGGCGTTCACGGATGCCCCGTTCTCGGTCTACACCCGATGGATCGAGACGGAGTTCGACAACGACATCGAGCCGTGGAGCGGCGAACTGGCTCCCGCCTCGGCGCCCGTGCCGCGCCACAACGTCACCGTCGAAGTCGACGGCAAGCGCGTCGAGGTGTCGTTGCCGACGAAGCTCATCCCGGCCACCGGCGGCGGGACGGCGCTCGCCGCTCCCCCGCGTCGGCGCAGTGCCGCCTCCGTCAACACGGCGACGGGCGACTCGGTGTCCGCACCGATGCAGGCGACGATCGTCAAGCTCGCGGTCGCCGAAGGCGACACGGTCGTCAAGGGCGATCTCGTGCTCGTGCTCGAAGCGATGAAGATGGAGCAGCCGATCACCGCCCATAAGGACGGCACCGTGACGGGCGTCAACGCGAGTGTCGGCGCGACCGTTTCGGCCGGCCACGTGCTGCTGTCGATCACCGACTGAGTCGTCACCTCACGCTCGCTCAGCGTCGTTCGCGACGCTGAGGTTTCCGCCGTCTTCGCCGAGGTTTGGTCAGCGCGCGGATGCTGCAGACGCCGCGTGACGACCGAACCTCAGCGCGGCACGGACCGAACTCATCGCACGCCCGCGGCACGCAGGCGCGACTCGAGTTCTCGCAGATCCGAGAGTTCACGCCATCCCCACCGAACCACCCGCGGTCCCAGCGCACGCAGTCGATCCTCGCGTTGCTTCTCGGCCACCACCACGTCGGCCGCGCCTGAATCCCCCATGAACTCGGACCGCACGTACTTCGCGATGCCGTCGAACTCGCCGATCACATCGAACTGCGGCCACCAGAAGTCGACCACCCCGACCAAGCCGTCAGCATCGTGGAAACGGTGCTGGAGTCGGGGAGCTGTGAGACCCAGCCGCCGGATCACAACCCGACTGACCGACTCGCCCGGTGAATCTGACCGTCCGCTCGCGAATGCCAGCACAGCGCGGGCCGCCGCGACCCCCGGCACGCGGCCGAGCGCATCGAGCTGGCCTGCGATCTCAGCGCGGGTCACCGGCGCCCACCCCGCACGACCGGGCGTACCCCGCAGAGCACGGTCGGCCATCGCGACGGCGCACTCCACACGTTCCGTTCTCGCAATGTCCGCGATGGTGCGAGCGAGCGTCGTCACTCTCAGGCCACCGCGTTCGACGACCTCGGCGGGATATCCGACGTAGGTGCGCGCGAGGTGCCGATTGGATCTCCCACCTGCCTCTCGGTCGCAGAGCACCGTCACGCGCTCAGGCCACGACCCGACGACGGGCAAGCCCCACACGGCCGCCGCCGCCATCCCGGCAAAGACCGGGGGCACCGGTGCGACGATGTGCGCCGCGCGGATCCGTGCCAGGAAGTCGTCGTCGCCGCGACGCTCCGGATCGCGAACTCGCGCAGAGGCGAGCCGGTAGACGCCACGCGCGACGCGAACGACCTGCCCACGATGGATCGCGGCGGCCAGCTCCTTCGTGCGTCCGAGCTCACGTTCGACGGACGAGAACACATATTCGTGGCGCCAGGCATCAGTCACCCGGGAATCATGGAGGCGGGAGGACTGCCGGCGCCCTCACCGGCCCGGAACAGTGACTGGTCTCATGCCGCGCCATCCTGTGCAGGACCTGTCGACTAGAGGATGGCGCGGAGCTTTGTGCCGCGCGCTGCGGGGAGAGCATCCGCGTCGCGCGCAAACCACCGCGAGGTCGGTGCAAACCTCAGCGTGCGGAACGTCGCTGAGCGAGCGTGAGGTTCGTACTCAGTTGACGATGTGCATTGCGCGCGCCGCGTCGGTGATGCTGCCCGTCAGAGACGGGTAGACCGAGAAGGCACGCGCGAGCTGGTCGACGGTCAGGCGGTGTTCCACCGCGAGCGCGACCGACATGATCAGCTCGGACGCCTTCGGCGCGACGATCACACCGCCGATGACGGTGCCCGAACCGGTGCGCGCGAACAGCTTCACGAAGCCGTCCTTGATGCCCATCATCTTCGCGCGCGGGTTCGAGGCCAGTGGCAGCTTGTAGATCTCGCCCTGAGCAAGGCCGTCCTCGATCTGCTTCTGCGACCAGCCGACCGTGGCGATCTCAGGCTGGGTGAAGATGTTGGAGGTCACGTTGCGCAGTTCCGTCGGGAACACCGCGTCGCCCATCGCGTGGAACACCGCGGTACGACCCTGCATGGACGCGACCGAGGCGAGCGGCAAGAAGTCCGAGCAGTCGCCCGCAGCGTAGATGGACGGCATCGACGTGCGCGCCACCCGGTTGACGCGGATGTGCCCGGACTCCGCGAGCTGCACGCCCGCCTCCCGCAGCCCGATGTCTTCGGTGTTGGGAAGCGAACCGACCGCCATGAGACAGTGCGAGCCCTCCACGGTGCGACCGTCGGACAGGGTGGCGAGCACGCCGTCCTTGGTGCGCGTGACGGAGTCGGCGCGCGACTTGGACAGAACGGTCATGCCGTTGCGCTTGAAGACGTCCTCGATGACCCGCGCCGCATCCGCGTCTTCCCCCGGCAGCACCTGGTCCCGCGAGGAGATGAGGGTCACTTGCGCTCCGAGCGCGCGGTACGCGGACGCGAACTCGGCACCCGTGACGCCCGAGCCGACGACGATGAGGTGCTCCGGCACCGACTCGAGCGTGTAGAGCTGGGTCCAGGTGAGGATGCGTTCGCCGTCCGGTTTCGCCGACGGCAGCACCCGCGGGCGCGCACCCACGGACACGACGATCGTGTCGGCTTCGCACTCGTCAAAGTCGACGCGTGCCTTGCCTTTGCCCGTCGAGACGACGATGCGGTTGGGTCCGTCGAGGCGACCGTCGCCCTGGATGATCTTCACGCCCGCCTTGATCAGTTGGGACTTCATGTCTTCCGACTGCTGGCGAGCCAGACGCAGCAGTCGCGCGTTGACGGCGGCGAGGTTGACGGTCACCTCCGGGCGCATCGCGCGCCCCTCATCGGTGCGGCTGTAGAACTGCACCCCCAGATCGGCGGACTCGCCAACCGCCATCGCCGCCTCGGCGGTCGCGATGAGGGTCTTCGACGGCACCACATCGGTGAGCACGGCTGAACCGCCGACGCCCGCGCGCTCGACGAGGGTCACTTCGGCGCCGAGCTGAGCCCCCGCGATGGCGGCCTCATAGCCGCCCGGCCCTCCCCCGAGTACGGCGATTCGCTGCTTGCGCTCGAACTCATAGGCCATGCCTCAATTCTTGCACTCCGCCTTAGAGTGGATCGCATGTCTCAGCCCCACCTGCATCCCCTCGACGATCCGGCCGCCGACCCGTTCGAGGTCGCCCGGATCGCCGCCGCCGAGATCGCCGACCGCACGGGCGTCGACCGTCACGACATCGCCCTCACCCTCGGTTCCGGGTGGGCGAAGGCCGCGGACCTGATCGGCGAGACGACGGCGACCATCCCCGCATCCGAGATCACGGGCTTCTCGAAGCCCGCGCTCGAAGGCCACGTCGGCACGCTGCGCTCGGTGCTGCTGCCGAGCGGCAAGCGCGCGCTCGTCATCGGCGCACGCACGCACTTCTACGAGGGCCACGGGGTGCGCCGCGTCGTGCACTCCGTGCGCACGGCGGCCGCGACCGGGGCGACGACGATGATCCTCACCAATGGCGCGGGAGGCATCAAAGAGACCTGGAAGCCCGGTACCCCGGTGCTCATCAGCGACCACATCAACCTCACCGCAGCCTCTCCGCTGGAAGGCGCCACGTTCATCGACCTCACCGATCTGTACTCGCGCCGCCTGCGCGATCTCGCGCGCACCGTCGACTCGAGCCTCGATGAAGGCGTCTACTGCCAGTTCCGCGGGCCGCACTACGAGACCCCCGCCGAAGTGCAGATGGCGAAGATCATCGGCGGGCACATCGTCGGCATGTCCACCGCACTCGAGGCGATCGCAGCCCGTCAGGCGGGCATGGAGATCCTGGGGATGTCGCTCATCACCAACCTCGCGGCCGGCATCCAGAAGACCCCGCTCAGCCACGAGGAGGTCATCGAGGCCGGCCGTGAGGCCGAGTCCCGCATCAGCGCGCTGCTCGCGCGGATCGTGGGCGAACTGTGAGCGAGACGGGCGACGCGAAGGACGACTTCCGCGACGCGCGCGCGTGGGCCGCACAAGACCCGGACCCGGTCACACGGGAAGAGCTGGAGGCGGCGATCGTGGCGGCCGAGTCGGGCGACGCGCACGCTCGGGCAGCCATCGACGACTGGTTCGGCGCGCGCCTCGAGTTCGGCACGGCGGGGCTGCGCGGCGCGCTCGGCCCCGGCCCCAACCGGATGAACCGCGTTCTGGTCTCCCAGGCCGCCGGTGGACTCGCCGCCTACCTGCTGCAGCACGAGTCGAGCCCGAGCATCGTGATCGGATACGACGGCCGCACCAACTCGGAGGTCTTCGCGCGCGACACGGCCGTCATCATGGCGGGCGCGGGCGTGCGCACGACCCTGCTTCCGCGCCACCTGCCCACCCCCGTGCTCGCCTTCGCGGTGCGCCACTTCGGGGCGAGCGCCGGAGTGATGGTCACCGCATCCCACAACCCCGCACAGGACAACGGCTACAAGGTCTACCTCGGCGGCGACGACCACGGATCGCAGATCGTGCCGCCCGCGGACGCCGACATCGCCCGCGCGATCCACCAGGTCGCCGCCGTGCCGATCGACGAACTGGCCCGCTCCACCGACTTCGTCGTCGCCGACGACACCGTGGTCGACGAATACGTGCGCCGCACCGCTGAACTGGGCCGCACGCCCGCACCGATCTCGTTCGCCTACACGCCCATGCACGGCGTGGGATGGGAGACCGCACGGGCAGTGTTCGCGGCCGCCGGCTTCGCCGAGCCCGCCGTCGTGCCCGAGCAGCTCCACCCGGACGCCGCGTTCCCCACGGTCGCGTTCCCGAATCCAGAGGAACCGGGCGCGATGGACCTGCTCATTGCGGCCGCCGAGGCGGCCGGGGCGGACCTCGCGATCGCCAACGATCCCGATGCGGACCGGCTTGCGGTCGCGATCCCGACCGCGCACGGGTGGCGGCGCCTGAGCGGCAACGAGGTGGGTTGGATGCTCGGCTGGCGCGCGGCCGAACGCGCCGGCGTCGACGGCGTGCTCGCCGCCTCGATCGTCTCCTCACCGGCGCTCTCGGCCGTCGCGCGCCACTATCGGCTCGCCTATGCGGACACGCTCACCGGGTTCAAGTGGATCTCCCGGGTTCCCGGTCTCGCCTACGGCTACGAAGAGGCGCTCGGCTACCTCGTGGATCCCGCGAAGGTGCACGACAAGGACGGCATCTCCGCCGCGGTCGACATGCTCTCACTGGCCTCGGAACTCGCGGCGCGCGGCACGACGCTCGACGCCCACCTGCTCACGTTCGCGGAACGCTTCGGCGGGTTCGCGTCGGGCCAGATCTCCATCCGGGTCACTGACCTCAGCGACATCACCCGGATGATGCAGCAGTTGCGTGCGACGCCACCCGACCACGTGGGCGGGATCACCGTCTCGGCGATCGACGACTTCATCGACGGCTTCGAGCAGTATCCCCCCGGCGACATCCTGCGCATCCACCTCGACGGCGGCGCGCGCGTGATCGTGCGCCCGAGCGGCACCGAGCCCAAGCTCAAGGCCTACCTCGACGCGTGGTCGTCCGATGGCGATGGTGCGGCGCGCATCGCGGCCGCGGAAGCGATCGTCGCGCGCCTCGACGAGGGCATGCGCGGCCTGCTCGTCTGAGATCCGGTCCTCCCACGGCACACGGCCCGGACCCCGCAGCAGCGGATCCGGGCCGTGTGAGGTTCTGGGTGTTGCGCGTCCTAGGCCGTGCGGCGGCGGCGGGCGACGACGAGTGCGCCGACCCCGAGCAACAGGATCGCGGCACCCCCTGCGGCCAGCGGGGTGATGTCGATCTGCGTGCCGGTCGCGGCCAGCTGGTGGCCGAGCGCCAAACCGCCCTCGGGGCCCCACAGCTCGAAGGTCGTCGACTTGGGGCCTGACACGAAGTCCTCCTCGTTGTACGGCGCGTAGCCGTCGGCGAGGTTCTCGGCGCTCAGGTCCTCCCACGTCATGAGCACGAGGGTGTAGGTGCCGGGGGCCAGGTTCGCGCTGAACCACGGCTGATGCCCGTCGATGATCGTGCCGTCGCTGAGGTACTCGGCGTCGTTCTCGTCATTGACGTCGTTGGCGTCATCGTTGCAGCCAACGACACCCGAGTCCGGGCTGGCCGGGTTGAAGGTCGAGTACACCGCGAGGAACGGGTCCTCGATCGGGTCGAACGCGTTGATGGGCACGTAGCCGCCCAACGGCGTCGAGTACATTCCACGGAACGTGTACGTGCCCGCCGTCGTCACCGTGATGTCGAGCGTCCCGTACACGTGAATGCCGTGCACCTCGGTCGAGAGGTCGCAAGACGGGATGCCGCCGAGCGTGTGCTCGTCGTCCTCGGTCTCCGTGACCGTGATCTCCCCGGCCCCGAGCGGGATCGTGATGGTCTGCGTGAACAGATGCGAACCCGAGGGCACCGTCTCCGGGGCCGCCTCGTAGACCCACACGTAGAACTCGCGGGCGCAGACATCCTGGCCATCGTCGAAGAAGTAGACCTCGTCGCCCGCGCCGAACTCGTACGTGTCGCCGGCCGGATTGACCGTGTCGTAGAGACTCGTGTTGTAGTCGTAGATCGCGTCGAAGCCGGTCAGTTCCAGCGTCACCGTGTTGCCGGGCGCCACCGGAAACTCCGCGTAGGTCGTGATCGAGGTCTCGCAGTCGACGGTGTAGTTCGTCGTGGCGGCGGTCGCGGCCACCGGTGCGGCGATCGCGACCCCGGCAAGACCCAGAAGGGTCGCAGAGAACGCGGCAATGGTGCGGCGGGTGAAGCGAGCGGGCACGGATCTCCCCTTGATAGGTGTCAGCGGACGCCCCAGTGCGTCAGCGATTACGCTATCAGCGCTCTCTCAGCCGGGGGACGCGGCAGCTACCCCCCGTTGGGGGCAGAATCAGTTGCCCGCCCCGGTGGGCGCACCCATCACGCGCTGCACATCGGCGGCGGACGCGGCCGCAGCGAGGTCCGCGATCGCCGTCGTGTCATTGAACACGTTGGCGACCGCAGCGATCGTCGCCAGGTGCCGGTCCGCATCCCCGAGGGCGAGGCCGACGACGACGGTGACGGGGTCGTTGTAGGGGTGACCGAAACGCACCGGCGTTCGCAGGGTCACCACCGACAGACCGTCCGCGATGACCTCGGGACCAGGCCGCGCGTGAGCCAGGGCGAGGCCGGGCGCGATGACCACATACGGGCCGTGCTCCTCGATCATCCGGATCATCTCGGCGGCATAGCCGGGGCGGGCGGCGCCGGAAGCGGCCAGCGCCTCACCGGCAAGGGTCACGGCCTCGCGCCACGTCGCCGCGTCGGCACCGAGCACGATCGCCGACTCGGGAAGCGGGGGCAGGCTCATTCGCGGATCAGGCCTCGTCGAATCCCGCAGTGATGCGGTCGGCGAGTTCCTCGCGATCCTCGAGCGGCAGGAACGACGCGGCGGCCGCGTTGAGCTGGAACACGGCGAGGTCGGTGAGGTCGTAGTCGAACGTCTCGGCGAGCAGGTACAGCTCACGGCTGAGACTCGTCGCGCTCATGAGCCGATTGTCGGTGTTGACCGTCACGCGGAAACCGAGCTGGTAGAGCAGGTCGAAGGGGTGGTCGACGAGTTCGTCGCCCCACTGCTCGATCGCGCCGGTCTGCAGGTTCGACGACGGCGAGAGCTCGAGTGCGATCTCGCGGTCCTTGATCCACTGGGCGAGAGGACCGAGCGTCACGTACGTGTTCTCGTCGTCTTCGCGTTCCGTGTGCACGTCTTCGGCGAGACGCACCCCGTGCCCAAGGCGCAACGCCCGCCCGTCGAAGAGCGCGCCCCGGATCGAGTCGAGGCCATCGGCCTCACCGGCGTGCACCGTCGCAGGAAGGTAGTGGTGGGCGAGATAGTCGAACGCCGCGCGCAGGTTGCCGGCCGGGAACCCCGCCTCGGCACCGGCGATGTCGAACCCGACGACACCGCGGCCCGCGTGACGCACCGCGAGCTCGGCGATCGCCAGGCCGTCGCCCGCGTGGCGCATCGCGCTGACGAGCTGGCCGACACGGATGCGGTGGCCCGCGGCGAGCGCATCCTGCACGCCCTGATCGAGGCCCTCCTGCACCGCTTCGACCGTCTGATCGAGGGTGAGACCACGCGCGAGGTGCTGCTCGGGCGCCCAGCGGATCTCGCCGTAGATGACACCATCCGCTGCGAGATCCTGCACGAACTCGCGCGCGACGCGGGCGAGCCCCTCCCGTGTCTGCATGACGGCGGTCGTCAGGTCGAAGGTCTTCAGGTACTCCACGAGCGAACCGGAATCGCTCTTCTCCGCGAACCAGGCGCCGAGAGCGGCCGCATCCGTGGCGGGCACCTCGAGGCCGATCTCGTCGGCGAGTTCGATGATCGTCTGAGGGCGCAGGCCCCCGTCGAGGTGGTCGTGGAGGGACACCTTGGGAAGCGCGGTGATGCTCGCTCCGCCCCCCGGCATCAGGTACTCGTCGGCAGCGGCGTTCACATCACTAATCTAGCGGCCCGGGCCCTGCAAAGTCCGGGAGATCGCTGCGGCCGTCCGTTCCGCCGCCGCGATCACGTCCGCCGCAGGCACCGTGCTGAACGTCGTCGCAACATACGGCACGGTGAGCGCCGCGATCACGCCCGAGTCGTCGAACACGGGCACCGCGACGTCGGTGATGCCCGGCTGCAGCGCGTCGGGCCGCACGACCGTGGCGGCCGACGTGATCGCCTCACCCGTCGCGGTCGCCTCGAGGGAGAATTCGGCGCCAACACGCACGCGGTACCCGAAGTCGGCGGGGCTCTCGACTTGGGCGACGACGCGCACCCGCCCCGCGTCGACGACGCTCAGATTGCACGACTGGCGCGTGTTGTCGGCGAGTTCCCGCAGGGCGGGAGTCGCCACCGTGATGAGCGCCCGCAGCGGCGGATGCCGGTGCGCGAGGTCGAAGAGCTTCATCGACGACGTGTAGAGCCCCGACTGCTTGTCGCGCACAAGGTACCCGCGGCGCTCGAGGGTGGCGAGCACGCGGAAGATCTGCCCGACCGAGCGGCCGACGGCATCTGCGATCTCCGACTGGCTGAGCGGACCGGGTTCGGCGCTCAGCAGTTCGAGGATGTCCAGGCCCTTGTCGAGCGCCGGTGCCGCGTACTCGGGGGCGTCAGCCATCAGCGCTCGGCGGCCATCGCGGCGAGCATCCGGCGGGCGATTTCGCGGTCGAGATCGTCCGGCACCGCCTGTGCGCCCGCGACGAGGGTCTCGGGCGCTGTCGCGACCCGCTCGAGGGAGAGCGACTGGAGCAAGAAGCCGAGATCCATCGACTCGATCGAGTTGCCCTTCGGCTCGCGGCCGGCGAGATTGAACATGCGGCCGTCGGCGATGAGCACGACGTGGCGACCGCCCGGCAGGTCGATGCGTTCGATCGCCGTGTCGAGCGTGGTTGCCCCGGTCGACACCGCCCGCAGTGCAGGCACGTCGATCTCCCACGGGAAGTGACCGCAGTTGGCCAGCACGGCGCCCGATGCGACACGGTCGAAGAACGGTTCGGTGAGGATGCCCGGGTGCCCGGTCGCGGTGATGAACACCTCGCCCCACTCGGCGAGATCGTCGAGTGTGGACACCCGGTAGCCGTCCATGGCTGCTTCGAACGCCTTCAGCTCGTCCTTCTCCACGACGGCGACCTTGCCGCCGAGCGACCGGAGGTAGTGCGCGACACCGCTGCCGCACCAGCCGTAGCCGACGACCACGAAACGGCGACCCGGCACCATGAGGTTCGTGATGCGCATGAAGCTCTCCACCACGGACTGCCCCACGGCGTGACGGTTCTCCCCGATCGCCTTCAGCAGGCTGTCGTTGATGACGATCACGGGGAACGGCACGCGCCCGGCGAGTTCGGCGCGCAACCTAATCCCGCCCGAGGTGGTCTCCTCGGTGCCGCCGATGATGCGCCAGTCATCACCAGATTCGGCCGCCGACGCGGCGAGGGCCGCGAGGTCGGCGCCATTGTCGAGCAGGATGTCCGGTCGGGCGGCGGCGACGGCCGCGACGTTGGCGTGGTGCTGCTCGAGGCTGTCGTCTCGGGTGCCGTGCACCGTCATCCCCTGCTCCCGGAGGAAGGCGACGATGTCGTCCTGGGTGGACCCGTGATTGCCGGTCGCGACGATGTTGGCGCCACCCGCGGCGAGCGTCTCCAGCAGCACGGCGGTCTTGGGCTCGAGGTGGAGCGACATGCCCACAGTGTGGCCGTCGAACGGGCGGGTGCTGCGGAAGTCTTCCCGCGCGCGGGCGAGAAGCGGCATGCGAGATCGGATCCAGTCGACGCGCGCGGCGCCGCGGGCACTGAGTTCTGACATGACGCCAGCCTAGCGCTGGATCCGACATATATGAACATGAGTTTCATATGTGCGAGCGGTACACTCGCGGCATGCCCCGCAAGATCATCCTCGACTGCGACCCCGGACACGACGATGCCATCGCCCTCATGCTCGCCTGGGGCAGCCCCGAGATCGACCTCGTCGGGGTCACCACGGTGATGGGCAACCAGAGCATCGACAAGGTCACCCGCAACGCTCTCGCGGTCGCACGCGTGGCCGGAATCACCGGCGTGCCCTTCGCGCGGGGCAGTCACCGCCCCCTCGTGCGACTGCCCGAGTTCGCCGAATCCATCCACGGCGACAGCGGCCTGGACGGCCCCGCGCTGCCCGAACCCACTCTCGACCTCGACCCGCGCCACGCGGTCGACCTCATCATCGATACCGTCATGGCGCACGAGCCGGGCGAGATCACCCTCGTGCCGACGGGAGCCCTCACCAACATCGCCCTCGCCGCGCGCCGGGAGCCCCGCATCGTGCCGCGCGTGCGCGAGGTCGTGCTCATGGGTGGCGCCGTCGGCGGCGGCAACTGGTCGGCGACGAGCGAGTTCAACATCGTGATCGACCCGGAAGCCGCGCACATCGTCTTCAACGAGTCGTGGCCGCTGACGATGGTCGGACTCGACCTCACCCACGAGGCGCTCGCCACACCCGAGGTCGTCAGCGCGATCGCGGCGGTCGGCACCCCGCCCGCGCGATTCGTCGGTGAACTGCTCGACTTCTTCGGTCGCACCTATCTCGAACAGCAGGGCTTCGAGCATCCGCCCGTGCACGACCCCTGCGCCGTCGCATACGTCATCGATCCGACGGTCATGGAACGCGTGCGCGTGCCCCTTGACGTCGAACTCTCGGGAACGCTCACCCTCGGCATGACGGTCGCCGACTTCCGCGCGCCCGCCCCCGACGACTGCACGACGCACATCGCGCGCAACCTCGATCATCCGAAGTTCTGGGCGCTCGTCGTGGATGCGCTCGAGCGGATCGGCGCGGTGGAGTCGCCGGGCACCTGACCCCGCGGAGGTACGCGCGGGTCGCGGCGGTAACACCATCCGCGCGGGGCGCAAACCTGTGCTGAGAGGGCGCAAACCTCCGCGCGGCGACGCTCGCTGAGCGAGCGACGGCCGGGCGGGAGGTCAGTCGACGCGACCGGCGATGAGAGGTCCGACGTCGACCGCGGCGTCGCCGATCGAGTAGGCGCCTTCGAGCGATTCGAGCGCGCGCTCGAATCGGGCGGGCTCGTCGGTGTGCAACGTAAAGAGCGGCTGCCCCGCGGTGACCGCGTCGCCGGGCTTCGCGTGCAGGTCGATCCCGGCTGCGTGATGCACCGGGTCCTCCTTGCGCGCCCGCCCGGCACCGAGCCGCCACGCGGCGATGCCGAACGGCAACGCCTCCATCGTGGCGACGACGCCGTCCGTGTCCGCGGTGACCGTGTGCGACTCCTTCGCCGTCGGAAGCGCGGCATCCGGGTCGCCGTCCTGCGCTCGGATCATCGCCCGCCACGTGTCCATGGCCCGGCCGTCGGCGAGCGCCGCCTCGACATCCGCATCGGGCTGGCCCGCGAGCGCGAGCATCTCGCGCGCAAGGGCGACCGTCAACTCGACGACATCCGCGGGACCACCGCCCGCAAGCACCTCGACCGATTCGCGAACCTCGTTCGCGTTGCCGATCGCCAGGCCGAGCGGCACGTTCATGTTCGTCAGGAGCGCGACCGTCTTCACGCCCGCGTCGGTGCCCAATTGCACCATCGCCTCCGCGAGCTCCCGGCTGCGGGCCGGATCTTGCATGAACGCGCCCGAGCCGAACTTGACGTCGAGCACGAGTGCCGCCGTGCCCTCCGCGATCTTCTTCGACATGATCGACGACGCAATCAGAGGGATCGCCTCGACCGTGCCCGTGATGTCGCGCAACGCGTACAGCTTGCCGTCGGCCGGGGCCAGACCCGAGCCTGCCGCGCACACGACGGCACCGACCTCGCGCAACTGTGCGAAGAACTCGTCGTTGGTCAGGGCCGCGCGCCAGCCGGGAATGGACTCGAGCTTGTCGAGCGTGCCGCCGGTGTGACCGAGACCGCGCCCCGAGAGCTGCGGCACTGCCACACCGAAGCTCGCCACGAGGGGCGCGAGGGGAAGGGTGATCTTGTCGCCCACCCCGCCGGTGGAATGCTTGTCGGTCGTCGGCTTGCCCAGACCCTCGAATGACATGCGCTCGCCCGAGGCGATCATCGCCAGGGTGAGGTCCCGGATCTCTTCGCGCGTCATCCCGTTGAGGAAGATCGCCATGGTCATGGCCGACATCTGCTCGTCGGCGACATACCCGCGGGTGTACGCGTCGATCAGCCACGACAGCTGCGCGGTCGACAGGGTTCCCTTGTCGCGCTTCGTCTTGATCAGATCGACGACGTCGAACTTCTCCACGCTCACGATGCGGTCCCGTCGGACGCCGCGTACGCCTCGAGCGTGCGGGGGCCGAACGCATCGGGGATCACCTCGTCGATCGTCTTGATGCCCGACACGGTCTCGAGGAGCATCCCCTCGGCCGAGTGCTCGAACAGCAGTTGCCGGCACCGACCGCACGGCATGAGCGCGTTGCCGTGGCCGTCGATGCACGTGAAGGCGACGAGCTTGCCACCGCCCGACATGTGCAACGCGGAGACCAGGGAGCACTCGGCGCACAAGGTGATGCCGTACGACGCGTTCTCGATGTTCGCGCCCGACAGCACACGACCGTCGTCGGCGATCGCCGCGACCCCCACCGGAAAGTGCGAGTACGGCACGTAGGCGTGGGCGAGCGCCTCCTTGGCGACGCCACGCAGGGCGTCCCAGTCGGCGTCGCTCTTCGGGGCGAACCGGGCGACCGGTCCGGGATCAGGGGTCGTCATGACTTCACGTAAGGCTTTCCTGAGGCGGCGGGGCCGCGCACCATTCCGACGAGACCCGCGACCGCGAAGATCGTCACGAGGTAGGGCAGCATGAGCATGAACTCGCTCGGCACCGGCGAACCGATGATCGAGAGCACGCTCTGCAAGTTCGACGCGAAACCGAACAGAAGCGCCGCGAGCGTCGCTCGAATCGGATCCCAGCGACCGAAGATCACCGCCGCGAGGGCGATGAAGCCCGCCCCGGCGGTCATCTCCTTGTTGAACGCGCCGACCGAACCGAGCGTGAAGTAGGCGCCACCGAGTCCCGCGATCGCACCCGCGAGCGAAACATTCCAGAAGCGCGTGCCCGTCACGTTGATGCCGACGGTGTCCGCCGCCTGCGGGTGCTCACCCACCGACCGCAGCCGCAGACCCCAGCGCGTCTTGAAGAGCGCGAACCACACCACGAAGACGGCGATGTACATGAGGTAGACGATGATCGTCTGCCGGAACAGCACCGGTCCGAGGATGGGGATCTCACTGAGCAGCGGGATGGGCAGTCGATCGAACCGCGGCGGCGAGTTGAGCAGTGCCGCGTTCGGTGCCAGCAGAGTGGAGAACAGGAAGCTCGTCAGACCCACGACGAGCACGTTGAGCACGACGCCGACGATGACCTGGTCGACGAAGTACTTGATCGAGAACGCGGCGAGCACGAACGAGACGAGCACTCCGGCGACGAGCGCGGCCACGAGACCGAGCAGCGGCTGGCGCGTGATCGACGCGACGAGAGCGGAGACGAAGGCACCCGCGAGGAGTTGACCCTCGATCGCGACGTTGACGACACCGACGCGCTCGGAGATCACACCGCCGAGCGCACCGAAGATCAGCGGCACGCTGAGTCCCACGGTTCCCACCAGCAGGCCGGCGACCGGGATCGTCGCCCCCGCCGCTGCCCACGACAGGAAGCCCACGAGGAACAGCACCGCGAAGATCGCGATGAGCCACAGGGGCGTCTTGCGCGCCCGGTAGGAGAGGAATGCGGAGACGATCGCGATCGCGACGAGCACCACCGTGACGACGATGCTGACGACGGTCACGTTCGCGGGGATCGCCGGCAGCTGGATGAAGTCCGAGTCCGTCGACAGCCGGAATGTGGTCGTGCCGGCACGCCCGAACACGATGAGGATGAGGAACGCGGCAATCGCGAAGATGCCGAGCGCGATCGGCGGCTTCCAGTTGCGCACCACCGCCTTCTCGAGCACGATCGGCGCCGACGACGGTACGGCCGGGGTCACGGCGCTCACGAGGCCACCTCCACCTTGGTCTTGCGCGTTCGGGCCTTCGGGGCCGTTCCCGGCACCGGCAGTCGGAAGATCGCTCGCACGAGCGGCGGTGCCGCGATGAACAGCACGATGAGGGATTGCACGACGAGCACGATGTCGATCGGCACGCCCTGTGCCGCCTGCATCGAGTAACCACCGGCCTTCAGGGCGCCGAACAGCACGCCCGCGACGAAGACGCCGACCGGTCTCGACCGGCCGAGCAGTGCCACGGTGATCGCATCGAATCCGATCCCGGCGTCGATGCCCGCGGTGAAGCCGGTCGTGACCGTGCCGAGCACCTGGTTGACGCCCGCGAGGCCCACGAGTGCGCCGGAGAACAGCATCGCCCACACGTAGACGTTCTTGACGTTGATGCCCGCGACGAGCGCGGCGTTCGGGTTCTCCCCGACCGCGCGGAACTGGAAGCCCATCGCCGAACGGTTGATGAAGTACCAGAACCAGATGGTCGCCACGATCGCGAGGATGAAGCCGAAGTGCAGGTTGAACTGGTCACCGAGAATCTTCGGGAACACCGCGGTCGGGAGCATCGCCGCCGACTTCGGGTTCGTCGATCCGGGTGCCTGCAGCGCCCACTGCTGGGTGAGCAGATAGGAGATCAGGTAGAACGCGACGTAGTTGAGCATGATCGTCACGATGACTTCGTGGGCGCCCGTGCGCGCCTTGAGAAGTCCGACGATGCCGCCCCAGATCGCGCCCGCGATCATGCCGAACAGCACGGCGACGATCACGTGGATGCCGGGCGGCAGAGGCCAGGCGAAGCCGACGTACCCGGCCGCGCCGGCCGCGACGAGCATCTGGCCGCGGCCACCGATGTTGAACAGGCCCACGCGGAAGGCGAGCGCGACGCCGAGACCCGCTGTGATGAGGGGGGTCGCGAACTTGAGCGTCTCGGTCAGCGGCCGGATGCCGCGGATGAAGTCGTCGGCGCGGAAGTTGTAGATCGATCCCTGGAAGAGCGCGACGTACGCTCCCGAAACCGCATTCCAGATGGCCGCGAAGGTGTCGCCGGGACGGGCGAAGAAGTAGCCCGCAGCGGCTTGCACATCCTTGTCCGTGAAGGCGATCAGGATGCCGCCGGCGACGAGGGCGAGGAACACGGCGAGCACCGAGATCATCGCGCTGCCGCCGAGGATGTCGCGCAGCACCTGCTGCGAGCGCGACGGCGGCGCGACCTCGTTGGGCTGCTGGCCGGGTTCGAGCTGGGTATCGGTCGAGCCCGGGGTGGGCTCGTCCGTCGTCACCTTCGGAGTGGTGTCGTTGTCGCTCATGCTGCCTCTCCTGCCGTCGGGTCACCGGGCAGCTGGGGTCGTTCGCCGGCCATCATGAGGCCGAGCACCTCGCGCGGGGTGTCCCCCGGCACGATTCCGACGATTCCGCCGCGGTACATCACCGCGATGCGATCCGCGAGCGCGACGACCTCGTCGAGCTCGGTCGAGACGACGACGACGGGAACGCCCGCGTCGCGCGCCTCCACGATGCGCGTGTGCACGAACTCGATCGATCCGACGTCGAGTCCGCGGGTGGGCTGCGCGGCGACGAGCAGCCGCAGCTCGCGGCTCAACTCACGCGCGAGCACGACCTTCTGCTGGTTGCCGCCCGACAGCCGGCCGACGTGAGTCTCGATGCCCTGCGCTCGGATGTCGAACTCGCGCACCTTCGCCTCGGCGAACTCGGCGAGATACCGCAGCTGGAGGGTGCCGAGCTTGACGAACGGCTCACCGACCGAACGGTCGAGCATGAGGTTCTCGGCGATCGTGAACTCCGCGACGAGCCCGTCGACCTTGCGGTCCTCGGGCACGAAGCCGACCCCCGCATCGAGAGTGTCCCGCACACTCGCCCCCTTGAGGGAGGTGCCGTGCAGGGTGATCGAACCGGTCACCCGATGCTGCAGGCCCACGAGCGCTTCGGTGAGCTCGGTCTGTCCGTTGCCCTGCACCCCGGCGATCGCGAGCACCTCGCCGTCGCGCACCTCGAAGCTCACGTTGTTGACGACGAGCTGGTTGCGGTGGTCGATCACCGACAGGTTCTCGACGGTGAGGGCGACCTTGCCGGGCTTGGCGGGCCCCTTCTCGATCATGAGGTCGACGGCGCGACCGACCATCATCGACGCGAGTTCCTCGTTGGTGGCGGTCGGTTCCGCCTGGCCGACGACCTTGCCGAGGCGGATGACGGTGATGCGATCCGCGACCGCGCGCACCTCACGCAGCTTGTGCGTGATGAACACGATCGAGGTCCCCGACTCTTTGAGCTGGCGCATGATGGCCATGAACTCGTCCGTCTCCTGCGGGGTGAGCACCGCCGTCGGCTCGTCGAAGACGAGTACCCGAGCATCCCGTGAGAGCGCCTTGATGATCTCGACCCGCTGCTGCACGCCGACGGGCAGCTCGCCAACGAGAGCGTCGGGGTCGAGGTCGAATCCGAAACGCGCCGAGATCTCGCGCACCTTCGCGCGAGCGGCGTCGAGGTCGAGGAACCCGCCGAAGCGGGTCTCCTCGTGGCCGAGCATGACGTTCTCTGCGACCGTGAAGACGGGGATGAGCATGAAGTGCTGATGCACCATGCCGATCCCGGCCTTCATCGCGTCGCCCGGGCCCGAGAAGTGCTGGACCACATCGTCCAGCAGGATCTGGCCCTCGTCGGCCTGGTAGAGGCCGTAGAGCACGTTCATGAGGGTGGACTTTCCTGCGCCGTTCTCGCCCAGGAGGCTGTGGATCTCGCCCGGTTCGACCGTGAGGTCAATGTGGTCGTTGGCGACCAGCGAACCGAACCTCTTGGTGATCCCGCGAAGTTCGAGCTTCATGTGAACCAATCTAGTCAGCCGAAAGGCCGATGAGCACTGGAGTTAAGCGGCACGGGGAGGCCAGCGTTCGCTGGCCTCCCCGGCCTGATACTGCGGGTGACCCTACGGCTTGAGGTAGGAGGTCACCGCGATGTCGCCGGAGATGATGCCGGCCTGGATCTCGTCGAGCTCACCCTGCAGGTCGGGCGAGACAAGCGACTCGAAGTTGTGGAACGGAGCGTAGCCGACACCCTCGTTCTCGAGCGTGCCGACGTAGGCCTCGTTCGAGAAGTCGCCCGCGGCCGCGGCCGTGACGACGTCGTAGGTGGCGGACTTGATGCCCTTGAGGATCGACGTGAGGATGATGTCCTGCGTCGACGGGTCGGTCTCGAACAGGTCGGCGTCGACACCGAGCAGCGCGATCTCCTTGCCGGAGTCCGCAATCGCGGCCACGGCGCTCTGGTAGATCGGTCCACCGACGGGCAGGAGGATGTCCGCACCCTGGTCGATGAAGTTCTGCGCGGTCGTCTTCGCGACGTCGTTCGCCTCGAAGCCACCCGTGAACGTCGACGTCTCGCCGTCACCCGTCCAGCCGAGCACCTGCACCGAGGTGCCCTTCTGCTCGTTGTAGTACGCGACACCCTGGGCGAAGCCGTCCATGAAGATGGTGACGGTCGGGAAGTTCATGCCACCCCACGTCGCCACGATGCCGGACTTCGAGTAGCTGGCCGCCGCGTAGCCGACGAGGAACGCCGCCTCCGCCGTGTTGAAGACGATCGGCTTCGTGTTCTCGAAGTCGACGTTGCCGTCGAAGTCGCCGTCAGCGGCGTCGTCGATGAGCGCGAACTCCACGTCGGGGTTCGCCGCCGCGGCCTCGAGGGTCGCGGCCGAGAGCGCGAATCCGACGGTCACGATGAGGTCGCAGCCCTGGCCGAGAAGGCTCTCGATGTTGGGCGCGTAGTCGGTCTCCGACGCGGACTCGACGGTGATGGGCTCGACGCCGATCTCCGCCGAGGCCTCGGTGAGGCCTTCGAAGCCGAGCTGGTTGAACGACTTGTCGTCGAAACCGCCGGCGTCCGACACCATGCAGGGAAGGAAGTCGACCGGAGCAGCGGTGTTGCCGCCGTCCTCGGGTGCTGCTGCGCAGCCGGCGAGCACGAGCGCGCTCGTGCCGACCAGTGCGAGGCCGCTGATAACGCGGCCGCGAGAGGTGATTCTCAAGGTGTCCTCCAAGATGCAGCCCAGCCGGGTCGGCTGGGACATTGAGTACACGTTACCTAAAGTTACGTGCCGCGGAACTGCCTTTCCGGCGGGCGTGGCCGAAAGGTTACGTAAGCGCGACGGGACTGTAACCCGCGCGACACAATCGGCCGCTGATCGGGACATTATTCATCCGTGCGAGCCGTCACGACCGATCTGTTGGCACCTCACCCCACGACGGGTGTGCGACCTCAGAGAACGTCGCGACCGCCCGAGTCTCTCAGGGCGTCGACGACGGACTTGACGCGTTGCGCGTGCGCGGTCGTCGTCACGAGCAGCGCGTCGGGGGTGTCGACGACGACGATGTCTTGAACGCCGATCAGGGAGATCATGCGGCCGCTCTGACTCACGACGACACCGGTCGCGTGGTCGGCGAGCACGCGAGGGTGCTCGCCGAGGATCGCGAGGTCCGACTTGCGGCCCCGGGCGTGCAGCCGGGCGATCGACGCGAAGTCGCCGACGTCGTCCCACTCGAACTCGCCGGGGATGACCGCCAACCGCCCCGCGGCCGCGGCCGGCTCAGCAACCGTGTAGTCGATGGCGATCTTGCGCAGCCTCGGCCAGACCCGGTCGACGACGGCACCGCGTCGCGGGGTGTCCCAGGCCTCGGCGAGCTCCTCCAGACCGGCGGCGAGTTCCGGCTCCGTCTCTTCGAGCTGCGCGAGCAACACATCCGCGCGCGCGATGAACATGCCGCCGTTCCACAGGTAGCCGCCGTCCGCGAGGTAGGACTGGGCGGTCGCCAGGTCGGGCTTCTCGACGAAGGTGTCGACCGCGAGCGCGAGGGGCGCACCCTCGATGTCGAGCGGTCCCGCGCACCGGATGTAGCCGAAACCGATCGCCGGCTCCGTCGGGGTGATGCCGATCGTCGCGATGTAGCCGGCGTGTGCCGCGGCGACGCCCTGCTGCACCGCCCGGCGGAACGCCGTCTCATTCCGGATGACATGGTCGGCCGCGAACGAGCCGACGATCACCTCGGGCTCGCGGCGCCGCAGGATCGCGGCGGCCAGACCGATTGCCGCAGACGAGTCGCGCGGTTCGCTCTCGAGCACGACGTTGAGGTCGGCGAGGTCGGGCAGCTGTTCCTCGACGGCGGCCCGGTGCGCGCGGCCCGTCACGACCATGATGCGGTCGGCGCCCGCGAGCGGAACCAGACGATCCCAGGTGTCTTTGAGGAGGGTCTGCCCGGACCCCGTGAGGTCGTGCAGGAACTTCGGCGCGTCGGCGCGGGAGAGCGGCCACAGACGCGATCCGATGCCTCCGGCCGGAATGACGCTGTAGAAGCCCTCGATCGGCGCACCGGTGGGAGTCATGGCTGTCGAGTCTACGTGGCTGGCCTGCGAAACGAGCGCTCAGGCGACCCCGGACCGTGGTGAGGATGTCACCGACACGATAGGCGAGATTCACCGCCCGTCCACTCCGCCCGCCGACTCTGAGGCCATGCGAGTACTCGTCGTGAGCGAGAGCTTCCTGCCCACCACCAACGGTGTGACCACGAGCGTGCGCAAGGTGCTCGAACATCTCGCCCTGCGCGGACATGAGGCGATGGTCGTGGTGCCCGCCGCAGGCGCCCCGGCGGAGTACGCCGGGTTCCCCGTGCGGCAGGTGCCGGCGATCGCCTACCGGCAGTTCCCGGTCGGGCTCCCCCACCCGTGGCTGCAGAGCATCATCGCCGACTACCGGCCCGACATCATCCACGCTGCCTCCCCGTTTCTGTTGGGCGCGCAGGCGATTGCCGCGGGGCGCCGGCTCGGCATTCCCTCGGTCGCGATCTTCCAGACCGATGTTGCCGGCTACGCACGGCGGAACCGACTCGGCGCGGCCACCCGTTTCGCGTGGCGCGTCGTGCGGTGGATCCACGAAGGCGCCGACCTCACGCTCGTGCCGTCGAGCGCATCGCAGGCCGACCTGGAGGCGGCCGGGGTGCCGCGCATCGCGCGCTGGGGGCGCGGCGTCGACCTCGACGCGTACCACCCGCGCAACCGTCTCGATCCGGCGGTCGGTCTGCTGCGTGAGCGGCTCGCCCCCGGTGGGGAGACGATCATCGGCTACGTGGGGCGCGTCGCACCGGAGAAGCAGGTGGAACGATTCGCCGGACTCCGCGGAATGCGCGGCATTCGCCTCGCGATCGTGGGCGACGGGCCGTCACGGCCTGCCGCACGCAAGGCGCTCGCCGGGATGCCGGTGACCTGGCTGGGGGCGCTGTCCGGCCGCGATCTGGCCGTCGCGTACGCCTCCTTCGATCTGTTCGCCCACACCGGCACCGAGGAGACCTTCGGACAGACGGTGCAGGAAGCCCACGCGACCGGGTTGCCTGTCATCGCGCCGCGCGCGGGAGGACCGATCGACCTCGTCGACCACGGCGTCAACGGCTTGCTCTACGACCCGGCGTCGGCGACCGACTTCCGCGACTCTCTCCGCGCCCTCGTCGCGGACGGTCCCGCTCGGCTGCGGATGGGCGAGGCAGGGCGCCGCGCCGTGCTCGGCCGTTCGTGGGAGAACGTCTGCGACGACCTGCTCGCCTACTACGAGAGCGTGTTGCCGGTTCGCGCAGTCGTCGCGTAGCCGTCACCCGTGCTGGTCGTCGCGAGTGGAAAGAATCGCGATTCCATCACAACAATCTCGAAGTCGAGCTATTTGAGCCCCGCCGCGGCACGTGTACACCGCCAGCGGACATAGACTTGAGCCGTCTGCATTACAGACCTCCGTCGGCCGCCGACGACGCGGCCCGTCACTCCCGCAAGGAGGGTTGCTCGTGTCCGAGAAATCGCCGGGTAGCCTGGCGGCAGAACCTGCCGTCGCGCCCACGATCCGTCCGCCCCGGCGTCTCGCCGGGACCCTGTACCGCGGACGGGAGGGTATGTGGTCGTGGGTCCTGCACCGGATCACCGGCGTGGCGATCTACTTCTTCCTGCTCGTGCACATCCTCGACACGTCGCTCGTGCGTCTGAGCCCGGAGGCCTACAACGCGGTCATCGGTGCCTACAAGACGCCCATCATGGGCATCGGCGAGATCGGTCTCGTGGCCGCGATCGGCCTGCACGCGCTCAACGGCCTGCGGATCATCCTGATCGACTTCTGGAAGCTCGGCACCAAGTACCAGCGGGCGATGTTCTGGGCGGTCATCGTCGTCTGGCTCGTGCTGCTCGCCGGCTTCATTCCCCGTCAGCTCATGCACATCTTCGGAGGTGACGCGTGACCGTCATCGATGCTCCTCGCAGCCCCGCGCCCGTCAAGAAGCGGCGCATCAACCTCGAGAAGTGGGGCTGGATCTACATGCGCGCGTCGGGCGTCGTGCTCGTCGTGCTCATCTTCGGCCACCTGTTCGTCAACCTCGTCGCCGGCGAAGGCGTCAAGGCCATCGACTTCGCGTTCGTCGCCGGCAAGCTCGCCGACCCGTTCTGGGTGGTGTGGGACACGCTCCTGCTGTGGCTGGCCCTCATCCACGGCGCCAACGGCATGCGCACGCTCGTCAACGACTACGCCACCAATCCGACCGTCCGTCGCATCCTGCTGGGCGCGATCTTCGCGTCCACCGCAGCGCTGCTCATCTTGGGAACTCTCGTGATCTACACCTTCGACCCGTGTCCCGCCGGCGCCCCCGCCGACCTGCTCCCGAGCTTCTGCCCGGTGAACCAGTGACGCCCGCATCGACCTCCGCCGCGCCGGAGAGCACCGTCGTCGACGGCGTGCACTACCACCAGTTCGACGTCGTCATCGTCGGCGCGGGCGGTGCCGGCATGCGTGCCGCCATCGAGGCCGGACCGAAGGCGCGCACCGCCGTCATCTCCAAGCTGTACCCGACCCGTTCGCACACGGGGGCGGCGCAAGGCGGCATGGCCGCGGCGCTCGCCAACGTCGAAGAGGACAACTGGGAGTGGCACACGTTCGACACCGTCAAGGGCGGTGACTACCTCGTCGACCAGGATGCGGCCGAGATCCTCGCGAAAGAAGCCATCGACGCGGTCATCGACCTCGAGAACATGGGCCTTCCCTTCAACCGCACCCCGGAAGGCAAGATCGACCAGCGCCGCTTCGGCGGTCACACCCGCGACCACGGCAAGGCGCCCGTGCGCCGGGCGTGCTACGCGGCCGACCGCACCGGACACATGATCCTGCAGACCCTGTACCAGAACTGCGTGAAGCTCGGCATCAACTTCTTCAACGAGTTCTACGTGCTCGACCTCGTGATGAACGGGAAGCGCCCGGCCGGTGTCGTCGCCTACGAACTGGCCACCGGCGAGCTGCACGTCTTCCAAGCGAAGTCGATCGTGTTCGCGACCGGCGGGTTCGGCAAGATCTACAAGACGACGTCCAACGCGCACACCCTCACCGGCGACGGCGTCGGGATCATCTGGCGCAAGGGCCTGCCGCTGGAAGACATGGAGTTCTTCCAGTTCCATCCGACCGGCCTCGCCGGCCTCGGCATCCTCCTCACCGAGGGCGCTCGAGGTGAGGGCGCGATTCTGCGCAACGCCTCCGGCGAGCGCTTCATGGAGCGCTACGCACCCACCATCAAAGACCTCGCGCCGCGCGACATCGTCTCCCGCTGCATGGTGCAGGAGGTGGCTGAAGGGCGCGGTGCCGGACCGCACAAGGACTACGTGCTGCTCGACTGCACCCACCTCGGTGCGGAGATCTTGGAGACGAAGCTCCCCGACATCACCGAGTTCGCGCGCACCTACCTCGGCGTCGACCCGGTCGTCGAACCCGTTCCCGTGATGCCCACGGCGCACTACGCGATGGGCGGCATCCCCACCAACGTGAAGGCGGAGGTGCTCAGCGACAACGACACCGTCGTCCCCGGCCTCTACGCGGCCGGCGAATGCGCGTGCGTGTCGGTGCACGGGTCGAACCGTCTCGGCACGAACTCGCTGCTCGACATCAACGTGTTCGGCAAGCGTGCCGGCAACAACGCCGTCGAGTACGCGCGGACCGCGTCGTTCGTCGACCTTCCCGCCGATCCCGCCGGCCCCATCCGCGAGCTCGTCGAGCGGTTGCGCACCTCCAACGGCACCGAGCGGATCGCGGCGATCCGCAAAGAACTGCAGGAGCAGATGGACCGCAACGCCCAGGTGTTCCGCACCGAGGAGTCGCTCACCGAGGTGACCAAGACGATCCACGACTTGCGCGAGCGGTACAAGAACATCGGCATCCAGGATCGCGGCCGTCGCTTCAACACGGACCTGCTGGAGGCGATCGAGCTGGGCTTCCTGCTCGACCTCGCCGAGGTCGTGGTCTTCTCTGCGCGCAACCGCAAGGAGAGCCGGGGCGGTCACATGCGCGACGACTTCCCGGACCGCGACGACGCCAACTACATGAAGCACACGATGGCTTACCTCACGGGCGACCCGCACTCCGCGGACGCCTCCGACCACATCCGGTTGGACTGGAAGCCCGTGACGATCACGCACTACGAGCCCATGGAGAGAAAGTACTGATGAGCACGGCAACCGCCACGCCCCCTGCCGAGATGGGGGCCGTCCAGTCCTACACCGCCACTCTCATCATCCGGCGTTTCGACCCGGAGGTGGACTCGGAGCCGCGCTGGCAGGACTTCGACGTCGAGGTGTTCTCGACGGATCGTGTGCTCGATGCGCTGCACAAGATCAAGTGGGAGCAGGACGGGTCGCTGACGTTCCGTCGCTCGTGCGCCCACGGCATCTGTGGGTCGGATGCGATGCGCATCAACGGGCGCAACCGCCTCGCGTGCAAGACCCTCATCAAGGATCTGGATCTGTCGAAGCCGATCTACGTGGAGGCGATCAAGGGTCTGCCGCTGGAGAAGGACCTCGTCGTCGACATGGAGCCGTTCTTCGAGGCGTACCGGGCGGTGAACCCGTTCCTCGTCTCGAACACGGCGCCGGAGAAGGGCAAGGAGCGCATCCAGTCGGTCGCGGATCGCGAGATCTTCGATGACACGACCAAGTGCATCCTCTGTGCCGCGTGCACGTCGAGCTGCCCGGTGTTCTGGACGGACGGGCAGTACTTCGGCCCGGCCGCGATCGTCAACGCGCATCGGTTCATCTTCGACTCGCGTGACGAAGGCGCGCAGGTGCGGCTGGACATCCTCAACGACAAGGAGGGTGTGTGGCGGTGCCGCACGACCTTCAACTGTTCGGAGGCGTGCCCGCGTGGCATCCAGGTGACGAAGGCGATCGCCGAGGTCAAGCAGGCAATTATGCGCGGTGGAGCTTAGGCGAAGGCCATTTCTGGCCTTCGCGCGACCCCAGCGCCGAGGCCCGTCCCGGGCCGAGGACCGGCGGTGGAGCATAGAGCAAAGGCACTTTCGTGCCTTTGCGCGCGCTGGAGCTAGGAGCGAAGGCACTTTCGTGCCTTCGCCGCGACGCCAGCGCCGGAGCCCGTCCCGCGCGCTGGAGCTAGGAGCGAAGGCACTTTCGTGCCTTCGCCGCGACGCTAGCGCCGGAGCCCGTCCCGGGCTCCGGCTACCGCACACGTGAGCCGTTCACGCTGACGCTTGGTCTCGATACGCCGCCCCCGGCGGCTACTCAACCGACGACAACGCCCCTCCTCCGGCGCTACTCGACCGACGAGACCCGCCGCCTCCGGCGGCTACTCGACCGACAACAACTCGCCGCCTCCGGCGCCTGCTCGACAGGCCGCCTCAGTCGACAAGCACCACTGTCACGCGCGAGTCCCCTGCGCCCAGTTGGAGCGGGCGCACGAGCGCGTCGATGAGTGCGTCGAGCGTGCCGAGCACTTTCTCGAGTACTCCACCACCCGGCAGGAGTGTCGCCAGGTACGCCCGGTCGACGTGCTGCACGAGTTCGAGGGACGACAGGCCGTCGGGCAGCGCGGTGGCCGTGATCGTGAAGGTGCCGTCCGCGGCGACGGTCGTGGTCGCATAGATCTGTCCGGCGGCCTGCAGCGAGAGGAGGGCTCCGGGGGTGCCCGACCCGGAGAGGGTCACGTCGAACACCCCGCCCACGACGCCACCCGGTGCGCTGTGGCCCGGCGGCGGTGTTGAACCGCCCGTGACGGTGTCGACGACGGCGTCGGTGAGGTCGTCGACCCCTCCGGTGACGCCGTCGACGAGTTCGCTCACGCCGGAGCCGAGCGAGTCACCAATCGCCGGGGGGTCCGACGGCATGCCGAGAACGGGGTCGGCGACGCTACCCGATTGCGGCGCCGACCCCCCATCCGTCCCCCCGGATGAACCCTGCTGACTGACACTGGTGCTCCACGGTTCGGTGGGCGCCACGACGACGGCGGTGCCGGCGAGAGTGAAGGCGAGCGCGAGCGATCCGACGATCGCCGCGGGTCCGCTCACCGCGGCGGCGATGCCTCCGGCCGCTCCGACTGCGGTGCCGATTCCGGCACCGACCGCGCCCGTCGCTCCCGCGGCGCCGGTGGCGCCCACTGCGCCCGCCCCGACGAGGTCGGGCATGGGCGGCAGGCTCGCGGCGGTCGCGGCAGTGCCGGGGTCGGCGAAGGCGAGGAGCAGCGCCCCACCAGCCCCACCGCCGAGGATGAGCGGCATGAGCACGGAGGCCAGGCGCGACCCGACCTCCTCCACCTCTTCGCTGACGATCGCGCAGTGCGCGCAGGTGGCGAGGTGAAAGTCCATGCGCTCGGTGTCGCGGGCCGACAGGGAATGCCGCGCACGGTCCGGCAGTCGCGAGAGCGCCCACTTGCATTCGCCGTGCGCGGTGGCATCTGAGATGTGGGCCTGAAGCCACGCCTTGCGCAGTCCTTCGCGCGCCCGGTACGACAGTGCGGCGACACCGTTGGCGCTCATCCCGAGGATGGGCGCCACTTCGTGCGGATCCATGCCTTCGACCTCGGTGTACCAGAGCACTGATTGCCAGCGCTCGGGCAGGCTGCGGAAGGCGCGGGCGGTGAGGGTGCGATCGAGCGCGACGGCGGCCGGGTCGGCGATGTCGGCCGGTGCGTACTCTTCGACGTCTTCGACGGCGACGTCGTGGAGGGCGGCACCCCAACTGGCGGCGATGTTGCGGATGGTCGCGTAAAGGTAGGGACGAAACGCGCCCCGCGGTCCTCCCCCGCCCCGAATGGCGCGGTAGATGCGCATGAACGCTTCGGAGACGACATCGTCGGCATCCAGCGAGGTCCAGTGTCGCGCGACCCGAATGCCCGCCTGATGGTGGCGGCTCCACAGTTCGGCGAAGGCGCGCTGGTCTCCCGTGCGCGCCCCCTCGACAAGCTCGGCGTCACTCGGTGTCTGGGTGTCCTGCGTCGGCTCGGCCATGCTCACTCATTTCCGAAGACCATTCGATTGTGCCACCCCCTCTCGGGGGTGCACCAGTGGTTCTACCCAGGAAGACCGCGAGGAAAGGCCACTATGACGCGAGCGCGTGAAGAAAGTTTCGCTGAACATGCAGGAGCCGCCGCCCCGAAGGACGGCGGCTCACGCCCCGCACTGTGTCCCCGGTCCCTCTTGTAACCCGATGGGGAACTGAGTCAGCGTGTCTACGCATTCTCAGTGAGGAAGACCACGGATCTGCTCAACCATGACGCGGTTCGTCGAATTCTTTCGGCGAACCGCGTCAGGTGACGGTCAGGCCTGCTTGCGGCGAACGCGGCTCGCAATGCCGAACACGAGGAGCCCGACGCCCACGGCGATCCCACCCAGGAGGTTCATGCCCGTGAAGGCGAGCATCGGCGGCAGCGGGGGGTTCGGGTCGTCCGGCGGAAGCGGCTTCGTCGGCGGCTCGGTCGGCTTGCAGCCGGCCGACGCGGGCGGATAGGTCTCCGCCGAAGCGCTCGACGGGTTCATCCGCACCTCGAGCACCGCCTTCTCGTGCAGGTCGAAGTAGGGAGCAGAGGGGTCGAGCGTCCACTCACCGTCGCCGCCGATCATCCAGCCGGGCCAGGCGATCCCGGTGAGCGTGAGCGGATCGACCTCGGCGCCCGGCCACAACTGCGTGCCGGTCACCGTGGTGCCGCTCGCCCAGCCGCCGGCGGGCGTCGGCAGCACGTCGACCTTCGAGGCGCCGTCGGCGAGGATTCCCGCGACATCGGTTGCCGGGATCGTCGTGTCGCGCGCCGCGTAGGCGGATTCCGTCCACCAGATCAGCACCAGTTGAGACGAGGCGATGCCGTCGGTGTGGCGCGGCGTGATGCTCCACGATGCGTACGGCGCATCCTTCACGCACACCGCCTCGGCCTGGAACACGAGCGCCTTCACCGGCGTCTGCTCGGTGGACGTGTTGTCCTCCGGGTCTTCTTCGATGCCGTCGCTGCGCACGACCGCGGTGTTGACGATGTCGAGGATCGCGCCGATCGGGTCGTCACCGGCCCGCGGAAGCGAGCCGGCCACGTGGACCGTGACCGTGATCCCCGCCGACGCTCCCGCCTCGAACACGCCGAGGTAGCGGAACACGAGCGTGCCGCCGAACCCGTCTTCGTCCTTGCCGGTGAGGGTCGCCGTCCAGTTGTCGGGCAGCACGAGCGCCGCGATGTCCACCGCGAGGGTGGCCGGAATCTCGTCGGTGACGGTGACTCCGGTCGCGTCGGTGTCGCCTTCGTTGGCGATCGTGAAGGTGTACTGGTACGAGCCGCCCTCCGTCGTGGGCACGAGCGGCTCACCGTTCGCCTCGCCACCGTCGAGCTTGACAATGGACAGGTCCACGGGCGCGCCCGTGTTGACGATCGTGCACGTCACGTCGTCGCCGACGGTGAGGGTGAGGCTCGATCCGTCGAGGCCGCTCGTGCAGTCCCAGTCCCCGGCGACGTAGGTCGCCAACAGCGGGTTCGTGGATTCGAGGCTGATCTGCTCTTCGAGCGTGTAGGCGCCCACGGGCACGAGCACCGAGGTGACGGGCGCGCTGCCGCTCGTGCCGGTGATCGTGACCGGCCCGGTCGCGCCGAGCACCCAATCGTCGGTCGTGCCGAGGGTCGCGTCGCCGAGGTCGACTCCGTCGAACGCGGAGTTGTCGACCTGCTTGACCAGGGTGACGCGCGCCAACGGAAGGTCAGCGCACGCGTTGTCGCTCTGCTCGATTCCGCCAGAGACGAGCACGGCGGCGTTGAACAGTCCGTGGCCGGGCTCGGTCGTGCACTCGGCCAGGTCGAGGTCGAGCTCAGCCGTGGGCGTCGCGGTCAGCGTGATCGTGTAGACGTGTTCGCTCGCCGGCTCGATGAGCGCGCCGGCGGCGAGACCCGTGTCGACCAGACCGTCCCAACCGGCGATGGCGCCGTCGGGTCCGGTCGCTTGCTGACCGGTGACCGTGATTCCGGCCGGCAGCGCCAGCTCGTCGTCGAGGTCGTAGGAGAGCACGAGTGCGGACGGGTTGCCGACCGTCACGAGGTAGGTGACGAGATAGCTGCCGTTGTCCTGCCGTACCGGCGGGTTGGCCGGGTCGATGACCTTGGTGATCGTCGGCTGCGCCGGGCTCGCGCAGTCCGCGGCCGTGATCGGGTCGGCCTGGCCGGAGGTGAGGGTCGCCGTGTTGAGGAATCCGCCGTCCTCGGCTTCGCCGGCATCGCACGCCGTGGTGCCGTCCAGGTAGGCGGACTCGGCGACCGAGGCGTTGACGGTCACCCGGTAGCTGTGGTCAGCACCACCCGGAAGCACCACATCCGCGACGACCTCCGTGTTCGCTTCACCATCCCACGCGGGGTCGACGGTCGCGTCGTCGCTGGCGATCTGCGCGCTGTTCACCGTGATGCCCTCGCCGAAGCCGAGTGCATCGGTAAGCGAGTAGACCGAGTCGAGCTGGCTGACCGATGAGACGACGATGTCGTAGGCGATCTCCCACGTGCCGTCGGCGAGCTGCGTGGGCCAACCGGTGACGACCGACTTGGTGATCGTCGGCACGGCGCTCTCGGTGACGTCGCCACAGTCGACGGAGGTGAGCGTGTCGGCCCCCACCGCAACGGCGGCGAGGTTCTGGAAGCCGTAGCCGGGCGCCTTCTCGTCGGTGCATTCGAGCACGTCGGGGTCGACTCCTGCGGGCACCGTGACGGTGACGTCCACGCGGAACGTGTCCACCTGGCCGCCCGCGAGCGAGCGAGGCGTCGGCACGAGGTCACCGCCGTTCCAGGCCACCGTCACGTCGGGGTCCGCCGAGGTCTCGGTGACCGCGTATCCGGTGATGGCGAGCTCACTGGCGAAACCGGGTGCGTCGGCGAGCGTGTAGTACGCGTCGAGCGATCCGGCCGCCGAGTTGTCGACGGTGATGAGGTAGCTGACGGTCCAGTCGTTGCCGCCCGCGGGCACGGCGCCGACGAACTGCTTGGTCAGCGTCGGCTGGGTCGGGCTCGAACAGGCGGTGTCCTCGGTGTCGACTCCGGCGACGGTGATGGTCGCCGAGTTGAGGAACCCGTTGGTGCCGCCGTCGGCCGCGCAGCGCGTGGCATCCGTTCCGGTGGCGCCTTCGGCGACGGCCGCAACCACGGTGATCGTGTAGTGCTGCGCGTGGGCCTCGCCCGGTGCGATGGTGCGGTCGGTCGCGAGCGTCTGCTCGCTCGTGCCGTTCCAGGCGGGGATGCCGTCTGCGCTCGCACTGACGACCGTGATCGCTCCGGCGACCTCGGCGCGCAGTTCATCGCTCAGGTCGTAGGAGCCGGTGATGTCACCCGTGTTCGTCACGACGACGTCGTACACGATCGTCCACGTGCCGTCCGGGTTCTGCGACGTGGACACGACCGACTTGTCGTGCACGATCGTCGGGCTTTCCAGGCTCGCGCAGTCCTCGTCGGTGAGCACCTGGTTGCCGGAGGTGAGGCTTGCCCGGTTGAGCAGGCCGCCGTCCTCCGTGCTGCAGTCGAGCGCGTCCGCGGTCACATCGGGTGCGACCGCGACGACCACGCTCACCTCGTACTGCACGCTTCCGTGCGCAGGCACGACCGCGTCATCCGCGATGGTGGTGACGGTCGTTCCGTCCCATCCGGTCGCCGGGGTGGTGGCACCGCTGACGATGCTGACGCCGCTCGGGAAGGTCGCCTGCGGGTCGTCGACGAGGTCGAAGAACAGGTCGATGCTGTGGTCGTTGGCGACGGTGATCGTGTAGTCGACGGTCCATGTGCCGTCGGCGTTCGCCGTGGCCGAGTCGGCGGTCTTGCTGATCGTCGGCGTCACGGGCTCGGCGCACGCGTCATCGGTGTACTCGGTGCCCGAGACGGTGAGTGTGGCGGCGTTGAGGAAGCCGCCGGGTCCGTCACCGGTGGGGCACTCGGTCACCGCGGGAGCGGCACCGTTGGGTACGCTCGCGACCGCGGTGACGGTGTACTCGTGGGACGAGTTCTTCGGCAGGGCGACATCATCGGCGAGCACCGTCGTGCCGACACCATTCCAGGAAGCAGCCTGCGGCGACGGTCCCGTCGCCGTGGCGGATGCCGTGATCGAACCGCCGAAGCGGAGGGCGTCGGCGAGGTCGTACACGAGACCGGCGTAAAGGCTGCGGTTGGTCACCGTGACCGTGTAGACGACCGTCCACGTGCCGTCCGCGTTCTGCGTCAGCGACTCGACCGTCTTGTCGAGGTCGGGCGTGGCGCTCACGGCCGTGTTGGTGATGCGGCAGTGCACGTGCTCACCGGGGGCGATGCCGGGGAGCACGCCGCTGGCGGCGAGAATCGTCCAGGGCCCGCTGCCGTTGGTCTGGCACTCCCACAGGCCCGCATCGAAGTCACCGGATCCGGCGAAGCCGTTCGAGGCCTCCGCCAACGTGTACGGCGTGTTGGCGCGCACCGCGGTCGCGGCGACCGAACCCGCGCCGCTCAGGGCGACGGTCGACCCGTTCGTGGCGGTCAGGGTCCAGTTGGTCGGCGCGACGCCATCGGCGCCGACGACGATCTTCTCCAGCGACAGGGTTGGGGCGATGTCGTCGTTGAAGAAGGTGCAGACGACCGTGGTGGCCACCGGCACGGTGACCGTGGTGCCGCTGAGCCCGGTCGTGCAGGACAGCGGCGTGGTCGCGCGCGGCGCGTACCCGGCCACGGTCGACTCGCTCAGCGCGTAGGCACCGGGGGCAACGGTCACGGTCGTGCCGCTCGCGATCCCCGTGGCACCGTAGTACAGCGTCCAGTCCGCGGGGACGGCGGTGCCGCCGTCGTCGTTGGTGACGTTCTTGACGAGCTTCAGTTCACTCGTGCATGTGACGGTGTTGACGAGCTCGTAGGTCGCCAGGCCCGCGGACAGCGCCGGAGTCGTGAAGGCCGTCCCGCCGGAGAGGTCGACATTGCTCGCCCCCGGACCAGTGAGCCGCTGGCTGTCGACACGGCACAGGGCGGGCACGCCGGACACGGTCTCGGCGATGGTCGTCGTGCTCCCGACCGTGAGGTTGCTCTTGGTCTGACCGAACGGGTGGCTCGAACCGCCCACCTGCAGGGACGCCTGCAGGGCGGAAGGAACCTGGGCACCGTTCGCGTAGCTGACCCCGTTGACGATCCACGTCTTGTTGACGACGACGGATGCCTGCACCTGCTGGTTGGTCACGGTGCACGCGATGTTGTCACCGAGGCCCAAGTCGCTGAGCGTGAAGCTCAGGCTGGTGCCGGTGTAGAACGGCTCGCCGTTGTTCGTGCACACGACGTCTTTGAGTTGCCACGCCGAGTTCTTGATCGTCTCCGTAATGGTGACGCTGCCGGTCTGCGCGGCATCCGTGAAGCTGAGGTTCCACGCGGCCTGGCCGTTCGACCCGGTCGTCTGGCTTGCCGACCCGCTGAGGGTGCCCTGGCCGGACTTGGTCGCCCCGAACGTCCACCCCTGGCCGAGCTGGGTCGTGCCACCCAGCAGCAGCTCTTGCTTGGTGACCGTGATCGGCACCTTGCAGGTCAGGCCGGCGGCGAGCGCCTTCAACTGGCTCGCCACGAGCGTCCAGTCGTTGGTCTTGGCGTAGTCGTAGCTCGCGATCGATCCGGTTCCGGTCCACTCGAGGGGGCCGGAGATCGCGCGGAGGTTCAGTCCCGTCACTGCGGAGATGCCCTCGCCGACACCGAACGCGAGAATCTGCGTGTCCTTGTTCTTGATCGCGTTGGCCGAGAAGATGCCTTCTTCGACGTGACGCAGGTACGTCCAGATGTCGCCGCCCGAGGGCGCGGACGTGCCGTAGGCGGTCGGGTTGCCGTCGGTGAGCACGACCACGATGTCGAAGTCGTTGGTGGAGTCGGCCAGCTGCCACAGCCCGCGATCCCAGTTCGTGTAGTTGATCTGGCTGGCCTGGTAGCCGTCGATATAGCCCTTGAGGGTGGTGGCCGCCGAGCTCGTCACCGTCGTCAGTGTCGGGTAGTTCTGCCCGTTCGAGCTGGTCGACTTCGGCGCGGTCGTACCGAAGGTGTAGAGCGCGACCTTCGATCCGGTGTCGACCAGCGCGTCGATGAGCGCCTTGCCCGCGGCTTTCGCCCCGTTGAGACCCTCGTTGTTGTTGGTCGACATCGAGGTGGACAGGTCGAACAGGATGCCGACGGTCAGGCCCGCTTGGCAGGTCGCCTGCACGCGGTTGTTCGCTTGCGACACGGCGAAGGTTCCGCCGGTGGTCCAGCGCTCGTCGGTCGCGGTCGTGGTCGAGTTGAGCGGGGCCCCCGTCGTGGACTGGGCGGGCATGCCGGTCAGCGACGGCAGCGTGATCGTGCCACTGCCGGTGAGCGCCGGGGTGCGGAAGACGTACGGAGTCTGGGTGAAGCGCTCGTCACCCGAGTTGGTGTTGTTTCCCGTGATGAGGGTCGGGTTGAGGTAGTAGTCCGTGGGCGCGGCGGTCTGGACGACCCAGAACCGCTTGCCGTTGTTCTCGCCCTTGGTGTTGTTCGGACCGGTGCCGGCGTTGGGCACGACGAAGGTGCACGTGCCATCGGCGAGGGAGGTGCACGTCGACCACGGCTGGCCGACGGGCGTGCCCGGGGCATCCGGGCTCCCCGTGCCACCGGTGTAGAGCGAGAACTGCACGCCCGCGAGCCCGTTGACTCCGGAGCTCGTGCGGATCGCCCCGACGCGGACGACGATCGTCTGGCTGTCGGTGACGGCGGTGCGCAGCGGCCCGGCGCTTGCGCGCGTCGGGACGACATCGCTCGCGGGCGCCGCGGTCGCGCCGAGGGGCATCCCGAGCGCGAGCAGGGCCCCGATCGCGGTCGCGGCGAGCGCGGCGCGGAGGCGACGGGTTGTCCACAGGCGACGACGAACGTCGCTCGCGGCCGGGGATTCGGTGGCAGTCTGACGGTGCACGGGGGAATTCCTCATCAGTAGACAGACAAGTCTGTTCACCTTAGGCGCGAGCCAACGCGAGACCCCAGACACCTCTTGAGGGGTCAGATTCGGGGTTGCGACCGCAGGGCGGACGACGGTACGGCGAGGCGTTCGGGCGCGCATGATGCCTTCGGGTGGCGTGCGCAATCGCAATCGCACGCGCGGGCCGCGTCGGAACGGCACGAGGCCGGCCGACGCGAGACGCGCGACGGCTACGGCTGTGCTGGGTGGGGGTATCGGGGGGTGGTGCTCATCGGGTGTGCCTTCAGTTCGGGTTAAAGGCGGCCCCGTCGGGTGTCGGGACTTTGTGAGTATTTCACACGGAATGTGCCTAGACAAGCTTTCCTGTCCCCCCAAAGGAGGACCATGGTGTTCCCAGTTAGGAGGACAGGAGCGCCGTCATCCTGCCGCAGCCGCGAGATCCCGCGCCTCGGCCGCCGTGCGCGCGCCGAGCGCGGCGCGCGCCTTCGCGCGCGCCTGCTCCCGTGTGACTCCGGCGAGCTCGGCGCGCACATCCCCGAGCGCGGCCGGCGTCATCGACAGGGTCGTCGCGCCCAGTCCGACGAGCACGACCGCGAGTTGCGGGTCGGCGGCGGCTTCGCCGCAGATGCCCACGGGCTTGCCCGCCGCGGCGCCGGCATCCCCGAGCAGCTTCACGAGGCGAAGCACCGCCGGATGCCAGGGATCCTGGTAGGCCGCGACCGTGCCGAGCATGCGGTCGGCCGCGAGCGTGTACTGCGTCAGATCGTTCGTGCCGATCGAGACGAAATCGGCCGACTCGAGCACTTCCTCGGCCACAAGTGCCAGCGACGGCACCTCCGCCATCACCCCGACCGTGCGCAATCCGAGAGAGCGGCCGAGTTCGACGAAGTACTCGGTCTCCTCCGCGTCGGCGACCATGGGCGCCATCACCCACAGGTCCGCTTGCGTCGCATCCTGCGCGCGCTTCAGCGCCGTCAACTGGTCGTGGAGGATGTGCTCGCTCGCGCGCAGGGCACGCAGGCCCCGCAGGCCCAGAGCCGGATTCTCCTCGTGGGCGTCGTTGAGGAACGACAGAGGCTTGTCGGCCCCCGCGTCCAAGGCGCGCACGACCACCTTCTGGCCCGGGAAGAACGACAGCAGCTCGGTGTACTGCGCCTCCTGCTGGTCGACCGTCGGCGCGGTGGCCGAATCGAGGAAGAGGAACTCGGTGCGGAACAGTCCGACGCCCTCGGCACCGAGCTCGACCGCTTTCGGACCGTCGGCGGGCGAACCCACGTTCGCCAGCAACGGTATCGGCGTGCCGTCCGCCAGCCGACCCGGACCGGTCGGCGCGGCGGCAGCGGCCGCGCGCTCGGCGATCCGTTCGCGGGCCTCGAGCACCTGAGCATCCGAAGGTGCCACGACCACCGTGCCGGCACCCGCGTCGGCGATGACGACCGTGCCGTCGGCAAGGTCGAGCGCTCCGACCACCCCGACGAGCGCGGGGATCGACTTGGATCGGGCGAGAATCGCCGTGTGACTGGTCGGACCGCCGTCGCGCGTGACGAGCGCGAGCACCTTGGTGAGGTCCAACAGTGCGGTGTCCGCAGGTGCCAGATCCGGCGCCACCAGGATGAACGGCTCGTCGGACTCGGGCACACCGGGGGCCGGCACGCCGCGGAGGTTCGCGATGATGCGCTGGGCGACATCCGCAAGATCCGTCGCCCGCTCGGCCATGTAGCCGCCCATGTCGGCGAGCAGGCGCTGGAACGCCCCGAACGCGTCGAACACGGCTCGCTCGCCCGTCGCGCCGGCGTCGATGCGCACCTTGATGTCATCGATCAGGGTCGGGTCCTGCGCCATCATCGACGCCGCCTCGAGCACGGCCTGCGCCTCACCGCCCGCCCGCTCGCCCTTGGCCGCGAGCTCTCCGGCGACCGCCGCGAGGGCAACCTGCACCGATGCGAACTCGGCGTCCGCGTCCCCGCCGTGGGCGGCGTCGGCGGGCTCCGGAAGAGGTTCGGGCATCCTGAGGACGGGGCCGACCGCGACACCGCGACCTACCCCGATTCCACGAAGTTCCATTGAGAGGATTTCCTTTCGAACGTCCGTGTTGCCCGCTAGCAGCCTACGGCGTCGGGCGGCGCGGCGCCGGTGCCGAAAGACGTCGGCGGCCCTCATTAGGCTCGATCCATGCTTCGTGTGGCGACCATCAACACCAACGGCGTGCGGGCCGCCTTCCGCAAGGGCATGGGCGACTGGCTCGCCGCTCGGGAGATCGACATCCTCGCCATGCAAGAGGTGCGCGCGGCCACCGAAGATCTCGAAGCACTGCTCGGACCGGACTGGAGCATCCTGCACGACGCAGCGACCGCGAAGGGACGCGCGGGCGTCGCGATCGCCTCGCGGCGCCGGGCGAGCATCCATCGGGTGAGCTTCGGCGCGGAAGACTTCGACACCGCCGGGCGCTGGCTGGAGGCCGACTACGAAGTGGACGGGCGCGTCCTCACGGTCGTCTCGACCTATGTGCATACGGGCGAGGCCGACACCCCGAAGCAAGACGACAAGTGGGCCTTCCTCGACGCCATGGAGGCGCGCCTGCCGGAGCTGCACGCGCACTCGCCGCTCGCGCTCGTGGTCGGCGACCTCAACGTCGGGCATCGCGAGCTGGACATCCGCAACTGGCGGGGCAATCGCAAGAACGCGGGCTTCCTGCCGCGCGAGCGTGCCTACTTCGACCGCTTCTTGGGCCCCGCCGGCGAGACCGTCGAGGGCGTCGACGGCACGACCGGAACGGGACTCGGCTGGGTGGATGTGGGACGCCGGTGGGCGGGCGAGGTCGACGGGCCGTATACATGGTGGTCTCAGCGCGGTAAGGCGTTCGATACCGACACCGGCTGGCGCATCGACTACCACGTCGCGACCCCCGAGCTCGCCGCGCTCGTGCGCGACTACCGGGTGGATCGCGCCGCCGCCTACGACCAGCGCTGGAGCGATCACTCCCCCGTCGTCGTCGACTACGACCTCTGACGCCGAGCGGCGCGAGGTCCGGAGGCACGCGCGCACCGGCCGGGGACGACGCAGGCAGGCGCCACGGCCGTGGGAGGATTGTGCGGTGACCGCCGCTCCTCGTCTCTTCTCCGGTATGCAGCCCTCCGCCGACTCGCTCCACCTCGGCAACTACATGGGTGCGCTCCTGCAGTGGCGTCAGATGCAGCAGACCCACGACGCCGTGTTCTGTGTCGTCGACCTGCACGCGATCACCGTTCCGCAGGACCCGGCCCAGCTTCGGGAGCAGACGCGCCGCACCGCCGCGCAGTACATCGCCGCAGGCATCGACCCCGACCGCTCCACCCTGTTCGTGCAGTCGCACGTGGCCGCGCACTCGCAACTCGCGTGGGTGCTCAACACGATCACCGGCTTCGGCGAAGCAAGCCGAATGACCCAGTTCAAAGACAAGTCGGCCAAGCAGGGCGCCGACTCCGCCTCGGTCGGCCTGTTCACCTACCCGATCCTGCAGGCCGCCGACATCCTGCTCTACGACGCCGCGGTCGTGCCGGTCGGCGAAGACCAGCGTCAGCACATCGAACTGACCCGTGATCTCGCGATGCGGTTCAACTCCCGATTCGGGGAGACGTTCGTGGTGCCCGAGGTGCAGATCCTCAAAGAGACCGCCAAGGTCTACGACCTGCAAGACCCCACCGCGAAGATGAGCAAGTCGGCGGCGTCGGAGTCGGGTGTGCTGTGGCTGCTCGACGAGCCGAGCCGCACCGCGAAGAAGATCAAATCGGCGGTCACGGATGCGGGACGCGAGGTGCGCTTCGACCGCGAGGAGAAGGCCGGGGTGTCCAACCTGCTGACGATCCACTCGGTGCTGTCCGGTCGGTCGGTCGCCGACCTCGAGGTCGAGTTCGAGGGCAAAGGCTACGGCGACCTGAAATCGGCCGTAGCCGACGTGGTCACCGAGTCGTTCGCACCGATTCGCGAGCGAGCGCTCGAACTGCTCGCCGACCCGGCGGAACTGGACCGAATCCTCGGTCGCGCCGCGGATCGCGCCAACGAGATCGCCGACGGGACCCTCGCGAAGGTGTACGACCGGGTCGGCTTCCTGCCCCGCGCATGATCCGGGTCGTGCTCTTCGACCTCGACGACACCCTGTTCGCGCATCGCGCGGCCGTCGAGGCGGGCGTGCGGGCCCATCGTGCGGCGACCGGCCTGCCCGGCGATCACGACGCGGAGTTCGCGCGGTGGAACGAACTCGAAGAGCACCACTACCACCGCTACTTGAGCGGGGAGCTCGGGTTCCTCGAGCAGCGCCGGGTGCGCGTGCAGCAGTTCGTGGGCGAGCACGGCGTGGAGCTGGATGACGCGGGGGCCGACGACTGGTACGCGCAGTATCTGGTCGAGTACCGCGCCGCGTGGAGCCTGCACGACGACACGTTGCCGTGCCTGACGACGCTGGCCAGTCGCGGAGTCCGGCTCGGCATCATCACGAACGGCGAACGGGACTTCCAAACGACCAAACTCGACGGCACGGGCATTCACGACCGCTTCGAGCATGTCGTCGCGAGCGGCGAGGTCGGCGTTGCCAAGCCCGACGCGCGGATCTTCCATCACGCGTGTGCCCTCTTCGGCGTCGAGCCGGCGGAGGCGGCGTACGTCGGCGATCGGCTTGCCACGGATGCGATCGGGGCGGCCGACGCGGGCCTCACCGGCGTGTGGCTCGCGCGCCACGGCGCAAGCGAGGCTCAGCGGCTCGCCGCGCAGGCCGCCGGTGCTCACGTCATCCATTCGCTCGGCGAGGTGCCGCGACTGGTCGCGTGACATGCTCGCGGCCGCATGACGTGAAGGCCCGCATCGGCGCTGCCGAGCGGGCCTTCACGTTCGAGGGAATCAGGCGCGGCGGCGGCGCACCAGAATCACGACGGCCACGATGATCGCGGCGAGCACGAGAGCGATCGCGAGCCATCCCCACCACGGCAGACCCGTCGTCGTGACGACCGGCTCGGTGTCGGTCGGCTCGTCGACCACCGGGGTCTCGGCGCACGTCGAGTCGAGGGTGAGCACGGCCGTGAGCGGGTCGAACTCCTCCCCCGCCTCGTAGGTGCCGAACGCGGCGGCCCCGTCGGCCAGGAGCACCGCCGGGGCGTCCGTGATGCTGAGGATGTCACCGTCCCGTGCCACCGCTCCGCTGAGGTCGAGCTCGACGAACTCGACGCCCTTCTGGTCGACGGGCTCGCCCTCCTGGGTGGTGCCGCTCACATCGAGCAGCAGGATCGCCGTCGATGCGTCGACGAACTGCAACTGCGGATTCGAGACGGTCGTGTTGAGGATGCCGCCGTGGCCGGTGAACGTGATCGAGCCGAGGAACGACACGAGCCCCTCCGAGACCTCCGGGTCGAACGACCCTTCGCCTCCGGACCAGCCGAAGAGCGGCGTCTCATAGGTGGCGCCATCAGCGACCGTCCACTCGCCGTTCGCGATCGACCCGGAGATGTAGGCGCGGAAGGACTCCTTGAACCCCCACGACAGTTCCGCGTCGATGACGGGGCATCCGCCCGCTGCGATCGCGATCTTCGCCGGGATGTCGAGCACGACACCGAGGTTCGTCGACCCTTGCAGGGTGAGGGTGTGCGTGCCGGTGAGCCCCGCGGGCAGGCGTCCGGTCCACGTGGCCACCCCATCCGCATCCGCCGACACGGTGCGCGACAGTACGACGGGCGTCGAGTAGATGACGGCGAGGATGTTCTGCTCGTCGGCCTCGAAACCGGCGCCCGTCACAGTGATCTGCCCACCGGCGACCACGCCCTCCGGGTTCAGCACGGTCAATCCGCTCGTCGCGGGCGGAGTTGGGGCAGGCTGCCGCTCGCCGCCATAGGTGTCGACGATCGCCGATCCGCCGCCGTTGCTCGGCGAGCCGATCACGAACGACACCGGGTCCAGCGCGGTGCCCGCCGAGTAGAACTGCGCACCGTCGAGCGAGAACGCGGAGGCGCCCTGCGCAGTGAGGCTCGCCGGAACGCCGGACCAGGCGACGGCGTTGCCGGGGGTGCTGTAGCTGCCGGCGCCGAGGGCGAGCGTCGCGAACGGCACGTGCGGTCCACCGTTGATGGAGACCAGTAGCACGCCGGAGGTCGCCGAATCGACGCGCACGATCGGGCTCGACAGGGTCAGGTCGAGCTGACCGCCGTGACCGGTGAAGCGCACCGATCCGGTGTAGTTCGAGGTTCCCGTGCCGCTCCCGGCCGAGAACGAACCGCCCGCGGCTTGTCCGAATCGGAACTCCCCGCCGGAGTAGCCGACCCCGCTCGTGGCGATGCTGCCCTGGGCGATCCCGCCCGTGACGTACGAGCGGAACGACTCCTTGACACCCCAGGTGAGGGAGCCCTGCGCGATGGCGGGCGAGGAGACGGTGTACTCCCGCGCGGCGGCGGATGCCGCGAACGAGTCTTCGTCGTCGGGCGTGAACTCGGCCCGCACGGTGACCGCGCCCGCTGCACTCGGTACGTAGGAGATGGAGGCCGTCGGCTCGCTCTCGGTTACCGTACGCGTGCCGAGCACGGTGGATCCCGCGCGGAACGTGATCGTTCCCGCCACCTCGGGCGACACCGTCGCCGTGAGGGTGACGGTCTGGCCGACGGTGGCGCCGCCCGACGGCGAGACGCTCAACGCGACGCTCGTCGGCTCCGGCTGAACCGGCGTGGGCGCGGCGACGATCTCGAACGTCACCGGGTCGAGGGCGGTGCCCGCCGGATAGAAGGCAGATCCGCCGAGCGAGAAGGCGGCCGTGCCCTCCTCCGTGAGCGTTGCGGGCACGCTCTGCCAGGTCTGCAGGGTCGAGGTCGACACGCGAGTGGCCGAAGCCAGGTCGAGGGTCGCGAACTCCACCTGGTCACCGCCGTTGACGGTGACCAGCAGGACGCCCGCCCCAGCGGAGTCGATCCGCACCACGGGGTCGGAGATCGTCAGATCCAAGGCCCCCGAGTGACCGGTGAATCGCACGGATCCCGAGTAGGGCGCGGTGCCCGTGCCCGTCGCAGAGTCGTAGGTGCCGCCGTCCGCCGCACCGAACTGGAACAGTCCACCGGTGGTGCCGACGCCGTCGGTGGTGATCGTGCCGTGCGCGATAGCGCCCGTGACGTAGCTACGGAACGACGCCTTGACGCCCCACGTCAGCGGGTTGACGACGCTCGCACCGGCCACGTCGATCCCCAGGCTTGCGCTCGAGCCGGCATACGCGACCGTGCTGGCGGGCACGAAGTCGGCACCGAACGCGTGCGACCCGGCGGTCAAGGGCGCGGTCGTCACCGACGCGGTGCCGTCGACGACGGTCGCGCTGCCGATCACGGTGTCGCCGTCACGGAAGGTGACCGTGCCGCCGACGGCGGGCGTGACCGTCGCGGTGAGCACGGTCGTGTCATCCTCCACCAGTCCACTCGCGGGGTTGGCGGAGAGCGCCGTCGTCGTGGCGATGGCCCCCGCGAACGAGATCGGGGTGTACGTCTCGAACGCGGCGTAGCTGGATCCGCTCCCCGGGTAGGTGTAGATGCCGTAGTTGCCCGTGGCCGGCTCGTTCGCGTAGCCGGGGGCTACCGTCAGTTCGAGCGTGAACGACCCATCCGGGTTGATCGCCACCCCCTGTGCGCCGAGCATCGAGACGTTCTGCGGGTTGACTACCCACTTCTGGGCGCCGACCTTGCGAGCCGAACTCGCCACTCCGTCGCTCGGCTTCCACGTGTCGGGGAACTTGCCGAACACCACGTAGGCGCCGCCGAACTGACCGGACAGCGGGGGCCGCGTGCCGTTCGTCGCGGGCGGGTTGGGGGCGAAGCCGGTGCCCGTGATGGTGATCGTCTCGCCCGCCGGGCTCAGACCGGTCGTCTTCGACACCGCGATCGAGGGACCGGTGGGGGTCTCGGCGAAGGTCACCGCAGTGAAGGAGTCGAGCGAGTAGTTGCCGGGGAAGGTGTGGTCGAGGCGGATGAAGACGCCGCACTGCTCGTCGCCGTCGGCGAGGCACTCATGGTCGCCGAAGGTCGCGGGCACGGTCATCGTCGTCTCGAACGTCCACCATCCGTCGGCCGCGGTGCCCGTCGCGGGCACGGCGCCGCCATAGAGGGCGACCGGCGAGAGCAGCTGCTGGCGGGTCGAGTCGCACTGGGTGCCCGTGGCACGGGCGTCACCCGGGTCGACACAGTACATCGCGTACAGGGTCGTGGACTTCGGTGTGCCGGCCACGTCGACGGTGGCGGGGAACGATCCGGTAATGGTGATGGTGTCGCCGTTGGCGAGGTCGGCCGTCGGCGTTACGGTGACGCCCGCGACCGGATCAGGGGTCGGCTCCGGCTCCGGCTCGGGTTCGGGCTCGGGATCCGGCTCGGGTTGCGGCTGAGCCAGGACCACGGGAGTGCGCGTATCGAGGCTGCGGTCGGTCTGCGAGAGCCCGTGCGCCGCGGAGGTCGCCACGAGGTAGCTGCCGACCGCATACATCGATCCGGCAGGGGCGGTGATGGTGGTGCTGAACGCACCATCGACGATCGACGGGACCCACGCCTGCGCGATCCAGCCCGACGTCGGAAGCGGCGTGCCGTCCGCCCACGTCGAGGAAGCGCCGAGAAGCACGTAGGCGCCGTTGGCGGCACCCGCTCCCGTGAAGCCGGTGCCGCTCACGGTGAGGGTGTTCTCGACCGCCGGGTCGAGAGCCGTGTTCGGCGACACGGTGACGACGGGCGCGGGTTCGGCGGCCGCGGCCTGCGTGGCGACCAGTGCACCCCCGATCGCGACGAGGAGGGACAGGATGGCGGCGATCGTCCGATTTCGGACGGGGGCGTGACTCACGGTCGATTCTCCAGCAGATGTGATGGTCCGAGAGGGCGATTCACTTAGCTAAGGCTAAGCTAACTCGACCCTATGGCTCCTCCGCGCACGGTGTCAAAGGTTTGGTAAGGATTACCTTACTCGCCAGCCCGGGCGGTACATGGACACGTGCGGAATGCCCGCCTCGAGGTACCGCTCCCCGAACGGGACGAACCCGTGGCGAGCGTAGAGTCCGGCGACCTGCTCCTGCGCATGCAGCAGCATGCCGTGGGCACCGACATCATCGATCGCCCGCTCCAGCAGCACCCGCGCGAGACCCACCCCGCGCCGATCGGCGCGGACCACGACGCGACCGATCACGTGACGCGCATCCGCGTGCTCGGGCTCCTCATCGACGAGCAGCCGCAAGCACGCGACCGCGTCACGCCCGTCGAAGACCGCGTAATGAACCGTCTCGGGCTCCAGATCCCGCCAGTCCAGTTCCTCCTCATCGATATCCTGCTCAAGGAAGAACACGTCGGTCCGCAGTTTGAGGATCGCGTAGAGCTCCGCCAGCGTCAGATCGGCGCTGCCGCGCACCGTCACGGAACATTCGGCCACGGCCGCGAGTTTAATGGTGCGGAGAGCTTGATCCCTCGTCGACTGGAGAGACATGACGTACAACGTCGAGAAGAGCGACGCCGAGTGGCGCGAGACCCTCACGCCCGAGGAGTATGCGGTGCTGCGCGAGGCGGCCACCGAGCGCGCGTGGACCGGTGAGCTGCTCGACGAGAACCGCACCGGCGTCTACAAGTGCAAGGCGTGCGGTCAGGTGCTGTTCCGCAGCAACGCGAAGTTCGACTCCCACTGCGGATGGCCGAGCTTCTACATCCCCGACACCCAGGATGCGGTCGAACTCGTCAAGGATTCGTCGCTCGGCATGGAGCGCATCGAGGTGCGCTGCGCGAACTGCGGCTCGCACCTCGGCCACGTGTTCGACGACGCGCCGCAGACCCCCACCGGCGACCGGTTCTGCATGAACTCGGTGTCGCTGAGCTTCGAGGCTGCCGAGTAGGTGTCCGCCCTCGACGCGGTGAGGCGACGCCGGTCGCAGGCCGCGGTGAGCGCTGATGCGCCTACCCACGACGAGCTGCTGCCGCTCGTGGCGGCGGCAGCGACGGTCGCCGATCACGCCGCGCTGCATCCGTGGCGACTGATCGAGCTTCGCGGGGACGCACGAGAGCGCCTCGGGGCCGCGTTCGTCGAGGCGAGCGGTCTGACGGGCGCGGAGGCCGAGAAGCTCGCGGCGAAGCCCTTGCGGGCGAGCCTGCTGCTCGCGGTCGTCGCCCGGCACGCGCCGAGCTTCAAGGTTCCCGAGTGGGAGCAGGATGCTGCGGCGGCCGGCGTCGCCCACACGCTGAGCCTGCTGCTGGATGAGGCCGGTTGGGGCGTGATGTGGCGCACCGGCGGGCTGGTCAGATCCGATCCGGTGCGCCGGCTGCACCGCCTCGACGACAACGAGACGCTGCTCGGCTGGCTGTACGTCGGCGGCGTCATCCCGGAGCGGGCGAAGCCCGACCGCGAGCCGATCGACCCGGAGGACTACCTCTCGGTGCTCTGAGCTGGCGGAGAGTCGCGTTGCCCTCGCGACCCGGACCACGACGCCAGCACCACACCGACGAGAGTGACGGCGACGCCGATCACGGTCGTGATGCCGAGCGCGTGCCCCTCGGCGGGCACGACGAGGTCGAGCACGAGTGAGCCGAGTAGTTGTCCCGCGATGGTGCCGAGGGTGAGCACGAGCACCCCGGTGTAGCGAACGACGAGCGCACCGAGGGCGATGAAGGACACGCCGACCGCGCCGCCCAGATAGAGCACCGGGTTGGTGGGGAACGCGTGGGGCCAGCCCGTCCAGGCGAGGGTCGCGAGCGCACCGACGACGAGCACCGTCGTCCCGACGACGAAGTTGACGGTCGTGGCGACGATGACGGATCGGCTGATGTCGCGCACTTGACCGTTCGCCGCCTGCTGCCAGGCGATCATGAGTCCCGCGACGAACGGGAAGACGAGCAGCCAGACGGGCGCGGCTCCGGTGAGCTGGCCCGCGCCGGCAATGACGACCGCGACGAGGGCGAGCATCGCGCCGATCACCCGCGCGGCGGTGATACGCCGTGCCGGCATCGTGCCGAACCCGTGTCGGTCGATGAGGGTGCCGCTGAGCGTCTGCCCCGCCACGATGCCGATCGAGAAGAGCGACACTCCCAGAACCCCTGCGACGATGCCCTGGGAGAAGACGAGCATCGCCCCACCGGTGCCGCCGAGCACGTACCACCACGGCGTGCGGCCGGCCCGGATCTCGCCGATCAGGCGACGCATCCCCTGCCGCGCGGTCGGGGCGAGCACGGCGACGACGAGCACGATGATGAGGCCCGATCCGAACGAGATGACTGCGGCGATGAGCCCGTGCTCGAGGGCGGCACCGAGCGCGCCGTTGATGCGCGTCTGGGTCGCGACGCCGAGGCCGCACGTGATCGCGCCGAGGATGGGCAGGAGAAGGGGTCCGCGGGCACGAGCGGGAGTCTGCGACATGACTCCTCGACCCTAGTGGCTGGTGCGGACCCGTGCGGTCGCGGCGGCGCGCTGTTCAGAGCCCCCTGTCGGATTCGAACCGACGACCCTCGCTTGACAAGAGAGAGCGAGGGCTACGCTTTCAGAGCCTGTTCAGAGCCCCCTGTCGGATTCGAACCGACGACCCTCGCTTGACAAGAGAGAGCGAGGGCTACGCTTTCAGAGCCTGTTCAGAGCCCCCTGTCGGATTCGAACCGACGACCCTCGCTTGACAAGAGAGAGCGAGGGCTACGCTTTCAGAGCCTGTTCAGAGCCCCCTGTCGGATTCGAACCGACGACCCTCGCTTGACAAGAGCGAGCGAGGGTTGCGCTTTCAGAGCTCCCTGTTCAGAGCCCCCTGTCGGATTCGAACCGACGACCCTCGCTTTACAAGAGCGATGCTCTGGCCAACTGAGCTAAGGGGGCGTGATCGTGCACCATCGTAGCGGCGCTCCGGGTCGGCGCAGGTTGCCGAGGCGGACGGCGGAGCCGTGCGTGCGCTTCGGACGGGATGCGCTTGCCGCGGCTCGCCGAGGTGTCCGGAAAGGGCGCGGGGTGTGGCGTCGCCGCGAACTCAGCGGTCGACCGCGGCCAGGATGGTGCGCGCGAGGTCCGCCGGGCGGGTCAGTTGCGGCCAGTGACCGGTCGGCAGGTCGACGAGCTCGCGATCGCCGATCTGGGCGAGCTCCGCGACCCACGGGGAACCCCCATCGAGGAGCTTCTGAAGGTAGTCCGCGGTGAACTCGCAGCAGATGACCGTGACTGGCACGTCGTATCGGCGCGGGTCGGAGAGCACCTGGGCGTCGCTCGCGACGCGCGCGGGTTCGGGGATCGCGATCGCCGCGAACCGCGCCCGCACCTCCTCCGTCATGTCCACGAGGTCTTCCTCCTCGAAGACCTCCCAGTCAGGCAACGGGATCTCGCCGTTCACCACCGGCAGTTCGTCGTTGATGACTCCCCCGGTGCCGAGCGGCCCGGAATCGACGAACACGACGCGGGCCACCCGATCGGGCCGGGCATCCGCAACCGCCCACGCGATCGCCCCTCCCCCGCTGTGGCCGACGAGCACGACCCCCGGCTCGAGCGCGTCGACCGCGGCGATGACCGCGTCGACGTGGTCGCGCAGCGTGATCGATGAGCGGTCCGCCGAGAGCGATTCCATGCCGGGCAGGGTGAGCGCGTGAACGCGGTACCCCGCATCAGTGAGCGGTGCCGCCACCTGCGCCCACGAGTCGCCGTCGAGCCAGAAGCCGGGAATGAGCACGAGATCCATGCCCGCCACGCTACCGAGCGGCACCGACGCTGCTGCCCGTTCCGATGCCCGTGCACGTACCCGCCCCCACGACAACGGCGCCCGACCTCGAACTCGAGGCGGGCGCCGTTCTCGGTACTGCGCGACGGGCGACTACGGGGTCGGCGTCGGAGTGGGGGTCGGCGTCGGGGTGGACGACTCGTTGAACGACTCGCCCGCGGCCTGCACGATGAACGCCTGGAACGACGCCAGGTCGTTGACAGGGCCCTCGTACTTGATGCCGTTGACGATGACCGTCGGCGTGCCCTGCACCTTGTCGACGTTCGAGTTCGGGATCGGGCCGGTCAGCGCGCGCTTCGTCGAGGCGTCCACGAAGCCCTTGAACTGCTGGTCCTTGATGCACGACGCGATGTTCTCGGGGTTCTGCACCTTCGCGCCTTCGGCGAGCGCGATGAGCTCGTCGTCGGTCAGGCCGGTCGTGCCCTCGGCGGGCTGGTTCGCGAACAGCGCCAGGTGGAAGTCGTAGAACTGGTTGGGCGAGTAGTTGGCCACGCACGCCGCCGCGTTCGCCGCCCGCGTCGAGTACTTCGTTCCCTGCGAGGCACGGTCGAGGATCGTGATCGGGTGAATGTCGACCGTGACCCCGCCGTTCTCGAGCAGGCTGGAGATGTAGTCGCCGTTGGTCGCCTCGAACTGGCCGCAGATCGGGCACAAGTAATCGACGAAAATCTGGATGTTGAGCTCGCCCTCGACGGGTTCGTTCGGGATCGGGTCGTCGCCGGGCTGCAGCGCCGGCGTCGGGGTGGCGATGAAACCCTGCCCGATCTGGATGCCGTCGCTGGCCATGTTCGCCGGACCCGGGCCCTGCGGCCGGGTCGAGTTGACGATCACGATGGTGATGACGGCGATGATCGCGAGGGAGGCGAGGATGATGCCGCCCTGAAGGAAGAGGCGCGTGCGACGCTCCTTCTTCTTCTGCTCCTCGCGCAGCTGCCGCGCCTTCTCGCGCGCGGCCTCACGCTTCTCGTTCTTGGTCAGACGGGAAGAATCGGACACTGACAGGACCTCATTCGTATGCTGTGGCGGCCTCGCCACGTCGGGTGATAAAGCCGAAGGGAAGTCTAGGAGAGCATTCTGGGAGTTGACCAACCCTGTCTGGGAGTGGCGTCGACACCGGCTGAACGCGCGCCGACCGCATCCTGATGCCGGCGGCGGCGGCCTACGGGTGGCCGTGCAGCCCCGGTTCGCGTGTCGCCAGCCGCGGTGACATACTGAGTCCTGGCGATGCCCCCATCGCCACCATCCATTCACTACGGATCGTCCGGCACGTACCTGCCGGTGAAGGAGCTGTATTTCGCATGGCATCTGTCACTTTTGACAAGGCAACCCGTCTCTACCCGGGTTCCACCCGCCCCGCCGTCGACAAGATCGACCTCGAGATCGCTGACGGCGAGTTCCTCGTTCTCGTCGGCCCTTCCGGCTGTGGCAAGTCGACCACCCTGCGCATGCTCGCCGGCCTTGAAGAGGTCAACGACGGCCGCATCCTCATCGGTGACCGCGACGTCACCGACGTGCCGCCGAAGGACCGCGACATCGCGATGGTGTTCCAGAACTACGCGCTGTACCCGCACATGACGGTGGCCGAGAACATGGGCTTCGCGCTCAAGATCGCCGGCGTCAACAAGGAGGAGCGCGCCACCCGCGTGCTCGAAGCCGCGAAGCTGCTCGACCTCGAGCCCTACCTCAGCCGCAAGCCGAAGGCGCTCTCCGGTGGTCAGCGTCAGCGCGTCGCCATGGGCCGCGCGATCGTGCGCCAGCCGCAGGTGTTCCTCATGGACGAGCCGCTGTCGAACCTCGACGCGAAGCTGCGCGTGCAGACCCGCACCCAGATCGCGTCGCTGCAGCGCCGCCTCGGGGTCACCACCGTCTACGTGACGCACGACCAGACCGAAGCCCTCACCATGGGTGACCGCATCGCGGTGCTCAAGGATGGCGTGCTGCAGCAGGTCGGAACGCCGCGCGACCTGTACGAGGCCCCGCAGAACGTGTTCGTCGCCGGCTTCATCGGCAGCCCCGCCATGAACCTGTTCGACGCCGACATCGTCGACGGCGGCCTCAAGTTCGGCACCGCAACGGCGAAGGTCGACCGCGAGACGCTCAGCGGCACCAAGGCCAAGAAGGTCACGATCGGTGTTCGCCCCGAAGACGTCAAGGTCGCCAAGACCGGCAACGGCCTCCCCGTCGAGGTGGATGTCGTCGAGGAGCTCGGTGCTGACGGCTACCTCTACGGCCACACCGAGGTCGAGGGCAACCGCGTCGACATCGTCGCTCGCGTCGACGGCCGCAACCACCCGAACGCGGGCGACAAGGTCGTCATCACGCCGGAGCCCAACCACATCCACGTCTTCGACGTGGAGACCGGTGAGCGCCTCAGCAAGGCGGCCGTCGCCGCCGCGTAGGGCACGACTGATATCGGGCCTGTCGAGATCACTCGGCAGGCCCGATTTCGTCTGACCGACACCATGCGCGCCCGAGTCCTGGAGGGAGCACGATGAGCGGTTCGCTCAACATCACGGCGGCCAACTTCGATCCCGCTCTCCTCGACCTGCCGTGGAGCACCCCGCTGGAACTGTGGCCGGAGGAGACGATCGCGGCCCTGCCGAAGGGCATCTCGCGTCACGTCGTGCGTTTCGTCAACTTGAGCGGCTACGTCGTCGCGGTGAAAGAGACGTCGGCCGAACTCGCACGACGCGAGTACGACCTGCTCCGCACGCTCGGGCGCCTCGACATCCCGTGCGTCGAACCGGTCGCCGTGATCACCAACCGCACCGCCGATGACGGTGAACCGCTCGAAAGCGTGCTCGTCACCCGACACTTGCGGTTCTCGCTCCCCTACCGGGCGATCTACTCGCAGAGCCTGCGCCCCGAGACGGCCACGCGCCTCGTCGATGCGCTCGCCGTGCTGCTCGTGCGCCTGCACATCGTCGGGTTCTTCTGGGGTGACGTGTCGCTGTCGAACACGTTGTTCCGCCGCGACGCGGGCGCGTTCGCCGCGTACCTCGTGGATGCGGAGACCGGCAAGCTCTACGACACGCTGTCGACGGGGCAGCGCGAGAACGACCTCGAGATCGCGCGCGTCAACATCGCGGGTGAACTGCTCGACCTGCAGGCGGGCGGGCGCCTCGACGAAGACATCGACCCGGTCGCGATCAGCGACGGAATCGTGGAGAAGTACCGCAGCCTGTGGAAGGAGCTCACCGGCCCGGAAGAGTTCGACCAGTCCGAGCGGTGGCGCATCAACCAGCGGGTCGAGCGGCTCAACGAACTCGGTTTCGATATCGAGGAGCTCGCGATCGACACCGCCGACACAGGCACGACGGTGCGCATCCAGCCGAAGGTCGTCGACGCCGGGCACCATTCCCGCCGGCTGCTGCGCCTCACGGGCCTGGATGCGGAGGAGAACCAGGCCCGGCGGCTGCTCAACGACCTGGACTCGTACCGCGCTTCGTTCGGCAAGGACAAGGACGAGGAGGTCGTCGCGCACGAGTGGACGGCGCGCGTCTTCGAGCCGGTGATCCGTGCGATCCCGAAAGAACTGACCGGCAAGCTCGAACCCGCGGAGATGTTCCACCAGCTGCTCGACCACCGGTGGTACCTCTCCCAGGAGGAGGGCCGGGACGTGCCGCTCGCAGAGGCGGTGTCGAGCTACGTCGACAACGTTCTGCGCCACCGCCGCGACGAGGCGACGATCATCAATCCGCCGACGGGCGCGTTCACGATGCCCATCGACGTGGTCGACGACGAAGACGACGACGACGACTGGCGTTCCAAGGTCTGATCGGTCTGACGCACGCTCAGCGCAGGTCGCCGCGCTGAAGTTCGGCGCGGGTTCGCTGAGGTTTGCGCGCCACGCGGATGCAGGATGGTGCGCGCCGCGCGCAAACCTCCGCGCGACCGCGACCGCGACCGCGACGGCGACGTGTCGCTAGACGAGCATCCCGAGCGGGTTCTCCACGAGCTTGACGAACGCGGCGAGCCACTGCGCGGCGAGCGCCCCGTCGAGCACCCGGTGGTCCGCCGACAGTGTGACCGTCATCACCTGGCCCACCTCGATGCGGTCCTCCACGACGACCGGCTGGGGCGTCGCCCGGCCGACGGCGAGAATCGCGGACTGCGGCGGGTTGATGATCGCCGAGAACTCGGTGACGCCGTACATGCCGAGGTTGGAGACCGCGAAGCTGCCGCCTTCGAGTTCGTGCTGGCGCAGCTGACCGCCGCGGGCACGCTCGGCGAGGTCGGCGACGGTGCGCGCGATCTCGCTCAGCGACATCCGTTCCACCGAGCGGAGCACCGGCGTGACGAGTCCCCCGTCGATCGCGACCGCGACCGACATGTCGACGGTCGTGTACCGCGTGATCGCCTCCTCACCCCATGTCGCGTTCGCTTCGGGAACCTCGAGGAACGCGGCCGCGGCGGCCTTCAGCACGAAGTCGTTGACCGACAGCTTGACGGGCGAGGATGCGTTCGCTTCGGCACGCAGCGCGAGGAGCCGGTCCACCCGGCAGTCGGCGACCAGATAGAAGTGCGGCACCGTCGACTTGGACTCGGTGAGGCGTCGCGCGATGGCTCGGCGCATCCGCGTGTTGGGCACGGTGATGGTCTCGTCACGTGCCGCGGGGGCCGCGCTCGGCGGCGCCGCGACTGCGGACGGCGTCGCGGCCGGAGCCGCGGCGGGCACGGCGTCGAGGTCGCGGCGCACAATGCGCCCTCCCGGACCGGTGCCCTCGATGCTGCTCAGGTCGATGCCGCGCTCGCGGGCGAGACGCCGCACGAGCGGGCTGGCGAACTGACGCTCACCACCGGCGGGTGCCGCGGGGGCGGGCGCCGCGGCTGCGGGAGCGGGTGCAGCGGCAGGGGCAGGAGCAGCGGGCGCGGGCGCGGGGGCCGCCGCCGCGGGGGCAGGAGCCGGGGCAGCAGCAGCCGCAGGTGCGGCCTCTGCCGGAGCGGCCGCGGCAGGCGCAGCGGGCGCGACGTCCTCCACGGACTCACCCTCGGCACCGACGACCGCGATCGGATCCCCGACCTTCACCGAGACACCCTCGGACACGAGCAGCTGGAGCACGGTGCCTTCCGTCTCGGCGGCGTACTCGACGACCGCCTTCTCCGTCTCCACTTCGGCGAGCGGCACGCCGACCGCGATCGCCTGACCCGGTTGCACGAGCCACGACTGGATCGCCGCCTCACTGGCGCCCGCGAGCACCTCCGGCATGCGGATGATCGTGGCCATCAGCGGCCTCCCATCGCGACGCGCACCCGCTCGAGGCCGGCGACGACCTCTTCGGTGCGGGCGATGGCGGCGCGCTCGAGCACCTTCGAGATGCTGGGGCTCGCCTCCGATCCGGTCACCCGTTCGATGGGCTGATCGAGCCAGTCGAAGTAGCGGCGCTGGATCTCGTCGGCGAGCCACCCGCCGTACGAGGTGCCTTGCGCACCCTGCTCGACGATGAGCACGGCACCGGTCTTGCGGATGCTCTCGCCGATCGTGTCCCAGTCCAGAGATGCCCGGTCGAGCCAGCGCAGGTCGATGAGCTCGGCGTCGATCCCGGTCTGCTCGATCGCCTCGGCGCAGTGCTTGACCATCGACAGGTAGCTGATGACGGTCACATCCGACCCGGTGCGCCGCACCGCCGCGGTCGCGGGCGGGATGATGTAGTCGAGGTCACCCTCGGGAACCTGATCCATCGTGCCGTACAGGTCAACATGCTCGATGACGAGCACGGGGTCTTCGAGCGCGAGCGCCGCGTTCATGAGTCCGACGTAGTCGGCGGCCGTCGAGGGGGCGACGATGCGCCAGCCGGGGCTCGTCGCGAAGATGCCGGCCGGGTCCATGAGGTGCTGTGAACCGTAGCCGGAGCCCATCGCCACCTTGGTGCGCAGCACGAGCGGCACCGGGTTGTCGCCGCCGAACATGTGGCGGGCCTTGCCGATCTGGTTGAAGACCTGGTCGGCGGCGACCCACATGAAGTCGGGGTACATGAACTCGACGACGGGACGGAACCGCCCGTCGAGCGCGAGCCCTTCGGCCAGTCCGGTGAATGCGTTCTCGCTGATGGGGGTGCCGAGCACGCGGTCCGGGCCGTACTTGGCGGCAAGTCCTTTGGTGGCACCGTTCGTGCCGCCGCCCAGGCGGTGCACGTCTTCGCCCATGACGACGATGCGCGGGTCTTCGCCCATCCGGCGGTCCATGACTCCGGAGACGGCTTCCACGAACTTGGTCTCGCGCCACGCACCCGTGTAGCCGGTGGGGTCGGCGACGGTGAGAGCACCGAGCTCGCTCGCATCCCCGCGCACGCCGACGTTGACGAAGCCGGGGTCCGGCCACAGCGCGGGCCGGATGCGGCGCTTGCCGTCCGCGTCCGGGTCCGCCTCGGTGAGTTCGGCGGCGGCGGCCGACATCGCCGCCTGGGCGCGCGCCCGGAGCGCGGCGACCCCGTCGTCATCGATGAGGCCGAGGGCGGTCATCTCTTTGGCGAGCTTGACGAGCGGGTCGCGTTCGCGCCACTGCGCCTCTTCGTCCTTGGTGCGGTACCCGAAGGCGCTGCCCGGGTAGGGACCGTTCTGGTGGAAGTAGCGGTAGACCTCGGCCTCGATGATCGCAGGCCCCTCTCCCGAGCGCATCCGCTCGGCGGCCTTCTCCATCGCCAGGTGCACGGCGAGCGGGTCCATGCCGTCGACACGCCAGGCGGGGATCGAGAAGCCCTGACCGCGCACCGAGAAGCGCGTGTCGGCACTGATCTCGGAAGCGTGGGTGGCGACGGCGTAGAGGTTGTTCTCGATGAAGAAGCAGACCGGGAGCTTCCATGTGGCCGCGAGGTTCATCGACTCGAGCACCGAGCCGATCTGGCTGGCACCGTCACCGAAGTAGTTGATGGTGAGGTCGCTCGTGCCCGCGTGCTTCTGCGCCCACGCGTTGCCGGTCGCCGCCGGGGCGCCGCCGCCGACGATCGCGTTGGTGCCGAGCGCGCCTGCCTCGAACCATTGCAGGTGCATGGAGCCGCCACGACCGCGGCAGTAGCCCTGGGCGAGACCGAGGATCTCGGCGAGGCTGCGCTGGAGCACCTCCTGCACGCGGGTCGGCACGTCGCCGCGCGGGTCGAGCACTCCGTCGGTGACGTGAGTGATGGCCTTGGCGAGGAACTGGTGGTGACCACGGTGCGACCCGTTGACGGCGTCGCTGGAACGCAGGGCGACGATCGACCCGACCGCACCGCCTTCCTGTCCGATGCTGGAGTGGGCGGGGCCGTGCACGAGTCCCTCGGCGGCGAGTTCGAGCACCGTCTCCTCGAACGCGCGGATGAGGTGTAGCTGCGCGAGCATGGTGCCGAGCAGGGCGGGGTCGGCGGCTTTGTAGTCGGCGGCGGTCGTGGACAGTTCGACCCAGTCGACTCCCGTGGACAGACGTCTTTGTCGTGGCATGCGCGCCACGATACCCGCTGATTGTTTCCAATTCAATCCCCGACTTGCCGAGTTGGCCGGTTCGGGTCTGGATTTCCGGCCCGAGTACGCGCAGAATGTATCCAATACTCATCGAGATCGGACAAGGGAGTCGGCGTGACCCAGGGCATTCCCGGCATGCGTGGCCTCGACCACATCGGCATCACGGTGCCGGACCTCGACGAAGCCGAAGCGTTCCTCGTGACCGTGCTCGGAGCCGTCAAGGTCTACACCCTCGGCGCCAAGCAGGCCGACGACGACTGGATGAGCGTGCAGCTCGGCGTCCACCCCCGCACCGTCATCCGCGAGATCCGCTTCTACCGCCTCGGCAACGGCAGCAACATCGAGACCTTCCTCTACGACGCGGCCGACGGGCAGGCGCCGCAGCCCCGCAACAGCGACATCGGGGGCCACCACCTGGCCATCTACGTCGACGACCTCGACGCCGCCGTCGCGCACCTGCGCGCGCACGGAGTCGACGTGATGGGCGAGCCGGTCGCGAGCGCCGGCGCCTCCGCCGGTCAACGCTGGGTCTACTTCCGCAGCCCGTGGGGCATGCAGTTCGAGCTCGTCAGCTTCCCCCACGGCAAGGCGTACGAGAAGGATGCCCCCGTGCTGCTGTGGCATCCGGCCGATCCCGCCGGTCAGGCCGGCACTGCCGCGGGAGCCGCAGAATAGTGACCGTGACCCTTCAGCCCGCCCCGCACGGCGCGGCGGGAATCCGCATCGCGGACGACCTGCGCCACTCGATCCTCACCGGCGAGTATGAGCCGGGCGCGCGCATCCGTCAGGAAGATCTCGCCGATCGGCACGGCGCCAGTCGCCTGCCCGTGCGCGAGGCACTGCGCATGCTCGAAGGGGAAGGCCTGGTCACTCTCGTCGCCAACACGGGCGCATGGGTGAGCAGCCTGAGCCTGGCCGAGTGCGAAGAGATGTATCAGGTGCGCGAGCGCATCGAGCCGCTGCTCCTGAGGTACAGCGTGCCCCAGCTGGAGGACGCGCAGATCGAGGAGCTCGATCGTCTCGCGACCGCCATGGAGCACACCACCAGCCTCGAAGAGTTCATCGCGCTCGACCGCGACTTCCACCTGGCCAGCTACTCCGGGGCGAGCACGACGATGCTCGGCGATACGGTGCTGCGGCTGTGGAACCGCACGCAGCACTACCGCCGCGCGTTCATGCGCGTCTACCGCGGTGCGGGCGACCGCAGCGTGCACCACGAGCACCACCTGCTCGTGTCGGCGATCGCGCGACGCGACCTCGACGAGTGCGAGCGCGTGCTGGCCGGCCACATCCGGCGTACCCGACTCGAGCTCGCCCGCCACCCCGAAGTATTCGCCGAACAAGAGACCGCGTAACCTGCCTGAGGGCGACCGACCGCACGACCACACACCAGCACCAAGGAGAACCATGGCCATCGCAACGATCAACCCCGCCACGGGAGAGACGGTCGCCACCTTCGATGCGCACGACGACGCCGAAGTCGAACGCCGCATCGCGCAGTCCCACGACGCCTTCCACGCCCTCAAGGGCACCACGTTCGCGCAGCGAGCCGAATGGATGACCGCCGCGGCCGACCTGCTCGAGGCCGACGTCGAGTCCGCCGCCGCCATGCTCACGCTCGAGATGGGCAAGACGCTCGCGCAGGCGCGCGCCGAGGTGCGCAAGTCCGCCAACACGATGCGCTTCTACGCGAAGCACGCGGAGGAGTTCCTCACCGGACGGGAGCTCGACGCTCCCGCGGTCAACGCATCCCGCGCGTACACGATGTACCAGCCGCTCGGCGTCGTGCTCGCCGTCATGCCGTGGAACTACCCGATCTGGCAGGTCATCCGGTTCGCCGCCCCCGCGCTCATGGCGGGTAACACGGCACTGCTCAAGCACGCGTCGAACGTGCCGCAGGCGGCGCTCTACCTCGACACGCTGTTCGAGCGCGGTGGGTTCCCCGACGGCTCGTTCAACTCTCTTCTCATCGGCGCGGCGAAGGTGGAGGGCGTGCTGCGCGACCGTCGCGTCGTCGCCGCCACGCTGACCGGATCGGAGCCCGCGGGTCGCTCGGTCGCCTCGATCGCCGGCTCCGAGGTCAAGCACGTCGTTCTCGAACTGGGCGGCTCCGACCCGTTCATCGTGATGCCGAGCGCCGACCTCGACAAGGCCGTCGCGACGGCGGTGACCTCGCGCACCACCAACAACGGGCAGGCGTGCATCAACGCGAAGCGCTTCATCGTGCACGCGGACGTCTATGACGCCTTCGTCGAGAAGTTCACCGCCGCGATGGCCGCGCTCGTCGTGGGCGACCCGACCGCCGACGGCACCGACATCGGACCGCTCGCCACCGAGTCGGGGCGCCGCGACCTCGTCGAACTCGTCGAGGATGCGCTCGCCAAGGGCGCCGTCGCCACCACCGGAGGCACAGTGCCCGACGGGCCGGGGTGGTACTACCCGCCCACGGTCATCACCGGCGTGACCAAGCAGATGCGGCTGTACGCCGAGGAGGCGTTCGGCCCGGCGGCGACGGTCTTCCGCGTCGAGTCGGCCGAGGAGGCCCTGTTCATCGCCAACGACACGACGTTCGGCCTGAGCTCGGCCGTGTGGACGCAGGATGCCGACGAAGAGGCACGCATCGTGGCCGGTCTCGATGCGGGTGCGGTGTTCGTCAACGGCATGTCGATCTCGTACCCCGAGGTGCCGTTCGGCGGCGTCAAGGACTCCGGCGTCGGTCGCGAACTGTCGGTCGAAGGCATCCGCGAGTTCGTCAACTCGAAGAGCGTGTGGAGGGGCTGATCATGCGCGTAGGCTTCCTCGGACTCGGCAACATGGGCCGGGCGATGGCGGGCCGCCTGGTCGCCGCGGGCCACGACGTCGTCGTCTGGAACCGGTCGGCGGGCGCCGCCGACGAGCTCGTCGCCGCGGGCGCAACCCTCGCCGCGACTGCGGCGGAGGCGCTCGCCGCGCCGGTGTCGTTCTCGATGCTCGCCAACGACGACGCGGCCGAGTCGGTGCTCACCGCGGAGAACCTCGCGGGCGAGCCGGGCAGAATCCACGTGTGCACGGCCTCCATCTCGGCGGCCGCCGCCGACCGGCTCGACGCTGTGCACCGCGCCGCGGGCGTCGGGTATGTGGGTTGCCCGGTGCTCGGCCGTCCGGCGGTCGCTGCTGAGGGCGGGCTGAACCTCATGGCCGCAGGTCCGGACGACCTCGTGACGGCCGTACTGCCGCTGCTGGAGATCATCGGCAAGCGGGTGTGGCGTTTCGGGGAGACCCCCCGGCAGGCGACGGTCGCGAAGATTTCGATGAACTACACCCTCCTGCATGCGCTTCAGGCCCTCGCGGAAGGCATCACGCTCGTCGAGGAGCACGGGATCGCGCCAGCCGACTTCGTCGAACTCGCCACGAACACGCTCTTCCCCGGCCCGGTGTACACGGGCTACGGGGCGATGATGGCCGAACGCCGCTACAGCCCCGCGGGTTTCGCCATGGAGCTCGGACTCAAAGACCTGAGCCTTGCGGAGGATCTCGCGCGAGAGAAGGACGTCGACCTGCCCACCGCCCCGGTCATCCGTGACCGGTTCGAGCGGGCGCTCGCCGATCCCGAACTCGCCGACCTCGACTGGTCGGGTGTGGCGGAGGTCACGCGGCGCCACTGAGAACGGCGGCGTAGCCGTGACCGGAGTCGCCACCGAGTGGATACCGGGCGTCGCCGCAGGCCGCTAGGCTCGCCGCCATGATCCTCCCTCAGCTCAACTGGCTCGCAATCCTCGTCGCGTTCCTTGCGTTCTTCGTCATCGGCGCCATCTGGTTCGCCCCGAAGACCTTCTACCCCGTGTGGGTGAAGGCCATGGGAACGGATCCGCAGAAAGCGGCGAATGCCCACGGTCCCGCGCTCACCTTCGGGCTCACCGCCGTCGGGGCCGCAGTGCAGGTGATCGCGCTCGCGATCGTGTTGCACTTCGTCACGGCATCCGGACCGGTGGGTCCGCTCGGCGGCCTGCTCGTCGGTCTGCTGCTCGGCGTCGGCATCGCGGCCGCGTCGACCCTCAGCCACCGCCTCTTCGCCGGCCACGGGCTGCGCGTGTGGGCGATCGAGGCCGGTGGAGACGTTGTGAGCCTGAGCGTCGCGGGTCTCATCCTGGGCCTGTTCGGCTGACGGCGACCGCCCCGCAGGCTCTGGGGCCACTCAGTACTCGGGCATGCGCGCGGGTCGCCGCCGGTCGGGTGACCGCGGGAGCGGCCCTCCGCTTGCCGGGCCGTCCGGTCGTCTAGCCGCGTGCGGGGGCCTCCCCTCTCCGCCGGTCGAGTGGTCGCGCAGCGGCCCTCCCCCGTCGGTCGAGTAGCCGCGCAGCGGCGTATCGAGACCACCCGCATCGAGTTGCCGCATGGCCGCCCTCTCCGTCGGTCGAGTAGCCGCGCAGCGGCGTATCGAGACCCACCACCAGACACAGACGGTGGTCTCGATACGCGGGCTACGCCCACTACTCGACCGACGGTTAGGGCGCCGCAACGCCCGCTACTCGACTGGCGACCACTCCGTCGGTCGAGTAGCCGCGCAGCGGCGTATCGAGACCCACCACGGCGCAAGACATGCGGGACGGTGGTCTCGATACGCGGGCTACGCCCGCTACTCGACCGACGAGGGGTCGCGGGCTACGCCCGCTACTCGACCGACGGGTGCGGCGGCCGCGCCCACTACTCGACCGACGACCACTCCGCCGGTCGAGTAGCCGCGCAGCGGCGTATCGAGACCCACCACGGCGCAAGACATGCGGGACGGTGGCCTCGATACGCGGGCTACGCCCGCTACTCGACCGGCGACAGGACGCGGGCAGCGCCCGCTACTCAGGGTGACAGGCCCGGCGGGCTTACGCCTCGCCGCGCCCCCACGTCGTGTTGAGGTGCGACTGGGAGTCACGGTTCAGGTTCAGCGGGCCGTCGATCGTGTAGTAGCGGCGGCCGGCGACGATGAGCTCCTCGGCCGGGAACTTCGTGATCACCTCGCAGCCGTCCTTGGTCACGACGACCTCCTCCTCGATGCGCGCCGCACCCCAGCCGTCGGCAGCCGGCCAGTACGTTTCGAGAGCGAACACCATGCCCTCCTGCAGCACCTCCGGGTGGTCGAGCGAGGTGAGACGCGAGAAGATCGGCTTCTCCCAGATCGACAGACCGACGCCGTGGCCGTACTGGAGGGCGAAGGCGGCCTCTTCGTTCGCGAAACCGAACTCCTCGGCCTTCGGCCACACCTTCACGATGTCGGCGGTCGTCGCCCCCGGCTTGACGAGAGCGATCGCGCGGTCCATGTACTCGCGCGCCCGCGTGTACGCATCCCGCTGTGCGGTCGAAGCGGAACCGACCGCGAACGTGCGGTAGTAGCACGTGCGGTACCCGTTGAAGCTGTGCAGGATGTCGAAGAACGCCGGGTCACCGGGCCGGATGAGCCGGTCGGAGAACACGTGCGGGTGCGGCGAACACCGCTCCCCCGAGATCGCGTTGACGCCTTCGACGTACTCCGACCCGAGGTCGTAGAGGGTCTTGGCGACAAGGCCGACGGCCTCGTTCTCCCGAACGCCCGGCCGAAGGAACCGGTAGAGCTCCTCGTAGGCGGCATCCACCATCGAGGCCGCCTGGGTGAGCAGGCGGATCTCGTCGCCCGTCTTGATGCGACGCGCCTCCATGAACACCTGCTGGCCGTCGACGACCTGGATGCCCTCCTTCTGCAGCGCGAACAGGATCGGCAGTTCGATCACGTCGACGCCGAGCGGCTGGTCGGCGACGCCGAACTTCTCGAGCTCCCGCTTGATCTTCTTCGCGACCCCTTCGGCGATCTCCGCGTCCGGCGGGAATGCCCCCCGCAGAGTGGAGATGCCGGCGCGGGAACCGCTCTCGGCGCGGGGCCGAAGCGCGCCCTCGTGCGGGGCGTGCGGGTCGGCGTCCATCTCCGACGTGGTGACATCGAGCCACGGGTTGTACAGCGAGTGGTGCTTGGCCGCCGAGCCGAAGTCCCAGATGATCGGGTCGGTGTTGCGGGTGAGCAGACTGAAGCGGATCAGCTTGTCCATCGCCCACGTGCCGATGTGGGTCGAGGTCATGTAGCGGATGTTCGAGAAGTCGAACGCGAGAACCGCGCCAAGACTGCTCGCGTCGAGCTCCGCCTTGAGCCGCGCGAGCCGGTCGGACCGCAGGCGGTCGAAGTCGACGCGCGCCTCCCAGTCCACCGCGTTCATCCCTGACGTTCCGGTGTTCTTCATCGGTTTCCTCCCCGCGCACCGCGAACGGTGCGACGACACAACGCTACTGAGTGTTTAGCACTGATTAACACAAAGGCCGGTGTATTCTCGCAGCTACGAGCGGCCTGTGTGTCGCGACTGGATGGTCCGCGGCGCCTCGTGACGACGACCCACGAACGGAAAAGGGAAGAGCCATGACTGCCGAGAACATCGGCGCCCACCTGCGGGATGCGCGCATCGAGCGCGGACTGAGCCTGCGCAGTGTCGCGCAAGCGCTGGGAGTCTCTGCGAGTCTCATCTCCCAGGTCGAGACGGGCAAGACTCAACCCTCGGTGTCGACGCTCTACGCCATGGTCAACCACTTGGGCGTCTCCATGGACGAGCTCATGGGAATGTCCCCGGTGACCCGCACGCCCGCCCCGCCGCTCATCGGCCATTCGGGCGCCGTTCTGCCCGCGGTGCAGCGCGCGTCGGAAGGTCCGGTGCTCGAAATGGAGAACGGGGTGCACTGGGAGCGCCTCGCCGTCGGCGAGGGCGGCCCCGCGGACGCGATCCTCGTGACTTACGAGCCGGGCGCGACCAGCTCGATCGAGGGCAAGCTCATGCGTCACTCCGGCGTGGAGTACGCCTACATTCTCGAAGGCGAGCTGACGCTGCAGCTCGACTTCGACGTTCATGTGCTCGGCCCCGGCGACTCGCTGCAGTTCAACTCGGTGCGCCCGCACCTCTACACCAACAACGGCACCACGAACGCTCGAGGCGTGTGGTTCGTGGTCGGCCGGCGTCAGCAGAACCAGGCGATGCCGAGCGCGCCCGGCGCCGGCGAACCGGACCCCACGCAGCTCACGTCGGCGGTCGACGTGCTGCGGGCGATGGACAACCTGCGCGGCTGACGCGCGAGCGCCGACGCGCTGGGGCGGGTGGCTGGGCATCAGGATCCGTCCGAGGCTCGTCGACGGAACCGCGCGACCATGGGGATGATGGCCGCGACGAGCACGAACGCGCCCTGCAGCCAGTACTGCCACGACAGGCTCAGGCCGAGGTAGGTGAGCGAGTTGGTGATCGTCTGCAGCAGCAGACCGGCGGCCGCGACGGCGATCGCCGATCCGGAGCCGCCGAAGATGCTGGCGCCGGCGATGACGATCGCGGTGACCGACGTGAGGGTGAGGGACTGACCCGTGTTGGCATCCCCGATGCCCGTCTTGCTGTAGAGCACGAGTCCGGCGAGCGCCGCGAGCGCGCCCGCGGCGATGGCCGCGTACAGACGCATGCGCGGCACGCTCACGCCCATGCGATTGGCTTTGACCGGGTCGGACCCTGCGGCGCGGAACCCACGGCCGAGGTTGGTGCGGCCGATGACGAACCAGAGCAGCACGGCGATCGCGACCGCGACGACGAGCACGAGCGGGATGCCGGCGATGGTCGTGCCGAGCGCCGTCATGATGTCGCCGGTCGCCGAACCGCCGGGGCTGGACCTGAGCACCTGTGCGACACCGACGATGGCGATCGACGTGACGAGGGTGGCGATGACGGGCGGCAAGGACAGACGGGTGACGAGCACGCCGTTGACCAAGCCGACGCCGAGACCGACCGCGATCGTGAGAGCGACCCCGAGGAGGAAGTAGCCGGGGCCGCCCTGGCCGAAGAACGAGATCACCACGGTCGACAGGGCGATCACCGATCCGACGCTCAAGTCGATGCCCCCCGTCATGACGACGAGCAACTGCGCCAGGCCGACAAGAATGATGACGGCGGCGCCGGCGAGCAGCTGACTGATGTTGAGGGGGCTGACGAACGCCGACGAGACGAACGTCGTGGCGATGCCGAGCGCAATGGTGAGGAACACGAGCACGCCCGCTTGCACTTCGCCCCGGATCGACAGGGGGATGCGGCGCTTGCGCGGGGTCGCGTCGACGGTGCGCACCGACCCGGTCGTCGACAGCACCGCCGCACCCGTGATCGCACGCTCGGTGACATCCTCACCGGCGAGTGAGGCCTGCACCTGCCCGCGGGAGAAGACGATGACGCGGTCGCACAGTCCTTCGAGTTCGACGGCGTCGGTGGAGAGCACAACGATTGCGACGCCCGATTCGGCGAGCGCGCGCAGGAACGCGTAGATCTCGACGCGGGCTCCCGCGTCGACGCCTTGGGTCGGGTCCTCGACGAGCAGCACGCGCGGGTTGCCGAGACGGGCGCGCGCGAGGAGCACCTTCTGCTGGCTGCCGCCGGAGAGCGCCATGACCGGCGTCTCGAGGGTCGGAGTCTTGACGGCGAGGCCTTCGATGGCCTCGCGTGTCAGCCGGTACTCCCGCGGGCGGTCGACGAATCCGGTGGGCATCGCCTCGCTGATCGAGGGAGCGATCACGTTCTCGCGCACCGACATCTTGCCGAACATGGCCCGGCCGAGCCGGTCGCCCGGAAGGAACGCGACTCCGGCGCGCGTGGTGCTGCGCGGCGAACGGAGGGAGACCTCGTCACCGTGGACGAGCATCCGTCCGGCGCGGGAGCCGTGACCGCCGAGGGCGCGAAGGAACTCGCGCTGTCCGTTGCCTTCGACGCCGGCGAGGCCGACGATCTGGCCGGGCAGCAGGGAGAAGGAGATGTTGCTGAAGCCGTCGCCGCTCAACTCGAGCACTTCGAGCAACGGCGTGGTTCCCGCGGGGGCGACGGGCGCCTTGTCGGGGAAGGTGGTCTCGAGGGACCGGCCGACGATGAGTTCGACGATCTGGTCCTCGGTGTAGTCGGCGACGACGCCGCGGCCGACGACGCGGCCGTCGCGCAGCACCGTGAGGTCGGTGGCGATCTCGACGACCTCGGGGATGCGGTGGGTGATGTAGACGACCGCGACATCCCGGGCGAGCAGCTCGTGGATGCGGTCGAAGAGCCAGCGGGTCTCCTCCGGGCCGAGGGCTTCGGTCGGTTCGTCGAGCACGAGCACGGTCGGCTCGGAGGCGAGGGCCGCGGCGATCTCGATGAGGTGCGCTTCGCGCAGCGACAGAGTCGAGATGGTCGCGTTCGGGTCGATCGTCAACCCGAGGTTCTCGAAGTGCTGAGTGAGCCACTCCGCGGCGCCGCGGCGCTGGGGGCGCCGCGACTCCGGCAGGAGTAGCAGGACCGCGTCGAGCACCGTCAGTGACGGCGCGAGCGCGGGGATCTGATACACGATCGCGAGGCCGTGCTCGCGAGCTTCGCGCGGCTGGATGCGCGTGAAGTCCTCGCCGCCGAGGCCGATCGTGCCCGAATCGGGCACGACCGACCCCGCGGCGATCCCGACGAGCGTGGACTTGCCCGCGCCGTTCTCACCGAGGATCGCGTGAACCTTCCCACGCACCACCGAGACGCTCACGTCATCGAGGGCGCGCACACCCGGGTAGGTCTTCGTGATCCCGGTCAGCGTGAGAGCTGCATCCGTCATCGTCGGGTCTCCATCTATCAGCCGACGGGGGAACACCCCCGTCAGGGGTTACTAGCCGAAGAGAGCGGAGATCTCTTCGGGGGTGAGCAGCGTCGACGGGGTGGCGTCCGCCGGCGCGTCGGGGAGGCAGGCCTCAGCCGGGGTCACGGTGCCGGCGGTGGAGCCGGTCGAGTCCTCGAACAGGGCCAGGTTGTAGATCGACGGCTCCTGGTTGGATCCGCCGAGGTACGCGGCGAGCGCCTTGCGCAGCGCGACGCGGCCGATCCAGGTGCGCGACGAGACCGTGGCGAGCTCGTAGCCGGGGTTGGCGGCCTTGAGGTCCTCGAATCCGCAGCTCAGCGAGTTGTCATCGGTCGTGGTGATGAGCGGAAGGGTGATGCCCGCCGCCTCGTACGCACGGATGACGCCGGAGGCCGATGCGCCGTAGTCGGCGATGACCGCGTCGATCTTCTCGCCCTGCGAGAGGAGGCCCGCCATGGCCTGCTGCGCCTGTGCCGGGTCCCAGTTGGTGACGATCGGCTCGGGGGTCAGCAGCGTGACCTGCGGGTTGTCGGCGAAGACCTCGGACACGCCCTCGAACTCCTGGGTGGAGACGAGCGCACCGGCCGGGCCGCCGAAGAAGACGACGTTGCCGCCTTCCTCACCGAGCTGGTCGACGAGCCACTGGGCCTTGGTCGTTCCCACGAACTTGGGGCTCTGGTCGGTGTAGTCGAGGTAGTCGACGCCGGCCTCACCCTGCGGGTCGGAGGCGAAGTTCACGACGAACGAGCCGGCCTGGGTGGCCTGACGGATGGCGGGCAGGTGCGCCTCGCCGGGTCCGGCGTCCGGGATGACGAGGATGATGTCGGTGCCCTTGGCCGCGAGGCTCGTGATGCCCGACGTCGTCGTCTCCAGGTCGAAGCTGCCCGCGACGTAGTCGACCGACGAGATCGCGGGGCACTTGGCCGCCTCGCTCTCGATCTCGGCGAGAACCGTCTTGGACCAGCTGTTGGTGCCGCCGCCGTCGACGACGCCGAGCGTGATGCTGCCGGGCTCCGCGTCGGTGACGCAGATGTCGGCCATGTCAGCGAACTGGTCGACGGTGCCGACCGAGCCCGCGGCGATGTCCGCGGTCAGGTTGTTCACGTCCGAGTCGCCGCCTCCGGCGTTGGTGGATGAACAGCCGGCGAGCGCGACCGCGCCCAGCGCGACCGTGGCGGCCACGACGGCCAGCCGGCGGTGCTTGGTGATTGAGATCACTTCTCACTCCTCATTGAGTCACTATTGGTGGTTGGGGTGGGTACTGCAGTTCTCCGGACGAGGCCCTTGAGCTTCGCGGAGGAGCCGCCCAGCTGAAGCTGGGCGACGATCCCGACGCCGATGATGAGCGCCTGGACGATGTTCTGCACGGCCGTGGCCTGCGTGAAGGTCTGCACCAGCTGACCGAGCTGGGCGAGGAAGAGCGCGCCGAGGGCGGTGCCGATGAGCGAGCCCTTGCCGCCGGTGAGCGCGGTGCCGCCGAGCACGACGGCCGCGATCGAGGGCAGGAGGTAGTCGTTGCCCGCGGTGAGGGTGGGCAGCCGCAGCAGTCCCGCGAGCAGCACACCGGTCGTCGCCCCGAGCATGGTGGCCAGCCAGTATGCGGAGATGACGTAGCCGCGCGTCGGGATACCGATGTTGGCCGCGCTGCGCGGGTTCTCGCCGACGAGTTCGAACCGCCTGCCGACGCGCGTGAGCTTCAGCACGATGTGCCCGAGGATCACGATTCCGACGGCGAAGTAGGCCAGCACCGGGATGCCCCACAGCCGGCTGAGCGCGAAGTCGCTGAGCGCCTTGGCGGTCTGCTCGCTGAAGCCGCCGGAGATGGCCTGCACGGCGCCGATCATGAGCGCGTTGCTGGCGATGGTGACCACGAGCGGGGGCAGACCGAAGTAGGCGATGACGAAGCCGGACAGGAGCCCGAAGACCGAGGTGCCGAGGATCGCGACGACGATCGCGGTCGCCAGATCCCACTCGGTGCCGAACTTGGCGGCGATGAGCGCACCGAGCGTGACGGCACCGGGGATGGACAGGTCGAGTCCGCCCTGCTGGATGACGAGGGTCTGTCCGACGGCGACGATGGCGATGAGGGCCGCGAACGGCAGCATCGACACGATCGCGGTGGGGCTCACGCTGCCGATCGCGATGAGCGGACTCACCGCGAACAGGGCGACGACGGCGATGAGTGCGCGCGTGCCCGGCCACGACAGGATCTCGGCCGGCAGGGACCGCCGGTTCGTCGGTGCGGTCCGCGTCTCGGCCTCAGCGCCGACCTGTTCGGTGGACATCAGTGCTGCGCCGCCAGGTCGGGGTGCCACGATCCGTCGAGCTTGGCCTCGGGCATCTCGCCGACGATGTAGTCGCGCGAGGCGACCGCCATCGCCTTGATCTTGTCGTAGTCGACGCCGACGAGCTTTCCGTCTTTCTTGACCCGGGTGCCCTGCACGAACACGTCACGCACGAGGCCGGGGTGCGAGTTGTACACGACGGCGCCGAGCGGGTTGTTCAGCGGCGTGACGGCGAGCGAGCGGTCGTCGAGCACGACGATGTCGGCGGCCTTGCCGACGACGAGCGAGCCGGTCACGTGGTCGAGGCCGGCCGCGTGCGCGCCGTCGATCGTGGCGAACTGGATGACGTCGCCGCAGCTGAGGCCGATGCGCTCGATGGTTTCGCCGGTTTCGACGGCAGGCGCGTTGTCGAGCGCGCGCTGCATGCCGATCGCGGTGCGCATCGTGCCGAACATGTCACCGCCGTTGGAGCTGCACACGTCGATCGAGAAGGTGGGCCGGATGCCGTGCGCCAGCAGGCGACCGGTGGCCGGGAAGCCGTGACCCATTTGCATCTCGACGTCGGGGGCGACGGAGGCCGTGCCGCCGGAGTCGGCGATGAGCTGCAGCTCGTCGTCGCCGAGGGTGCAGCAGTGCACGTACGTGATGCGGTCGGAGAGCTGTCCGTCGGCGTGCATCTTGCGGATGGGGCCGGACTTGCCCCAGTAGCCGTCGCCGACGTGCACGGTCACGCGCAGGTCGAGGTCGTTGGCGAGCGCGAAGTCGTGCGCGTTGACCTCGGGGAGCGTGAACTGGGGTCCGCGCAGCGCGAGGGCCATCGTGACGAGGCCGGTGTTGTCGCTGAAGTACTGGTCGCGGATGCGCCGCGCGTCTTCGGGGTGGTTGTTGGGCGAGGGCAGCGGGGCGCCCCACTGCTGCGATCCGCCGCCGTGGGCGAAGACGGCGCGCATCCCGGTGTCTTTGAGCGCCTGGATGGCGGCGTCCGCGTGCGCGGGCGTCGCGAGGTTGTGCGACCAGTCCACGAGGGTCGTGATGCCGGCGTCGAGCGCCTCGAGAGCGCCGAGGTAGTTGCCCGCGTAGGTGTCTTCGGGGCGGAAGTACTTGCTGAGGCCGGTGTGCAGTCCCGCCAGGTACTCGGTGAGCGACCAGTCGGAGGCGACGTTGCGCACGACGGACTGCCAGGTGTGGCGGTGGGTGTCGACGAAGCCGGGGAGCACGATACGGCCGGTGACGTCGATGACCTCGGCGTCGTCGACCGCGAGGTTCGGGCCGATGGCTTCGATGGTGCCGTCGGTGCCGATGAGGATGTCGGTGGCGGGGAGGACCTCGCCGGTCTTGGCGGACGTGATGACGGTGCCGCCGCGGAGCAGGGTGCGTGTGCTCATGGTCGTCGTTGACTCCTGGTGAGGTGGTCGGCGCCGAGGAGGTCCGACCGCCTCGACGCGCTGGGTGCTGTCGTCATGCTAAAAGCGAGACTGCACAAGTGTCAAGTGAGAGTAACCAAATCGTTTACTCATGTTGAACATCGGCCCAGAAAAGTGCCGATTCGCCGCCCTCAGGCGCGTTCGCGGTACAGCGGAATGTCGATCGGCGGCTGCGGAATGAAGCCCCCGTTGCGATCCATCTCGCCGTGCAAGTACTCGTACGACTCGTCGAGCGTGCGCAGCGCGGCCGGCAGGTCGACGTGCACGAGACGACCGTCGCGCTTGACCACGCGCCCGTCGACGAGCACGGTGTCGACGCATCCCGCGTGCGCCTGGGCAATGATTGCCCCGGCGGGATCGCGGCGATTCCAGCCCGCCTGGCTGATGCCGCCCATCTCGAGCAGCACGACATCGGCGCGCTTGCCGGGCGTCAGCGAGCCGATCTCGTCGCCCATGCCGGCTGCGGCGGCGCCGTTGACGGTGAGCCACGACAGGGCGTCGCGCGTCGTCCACGACATCACCTGCGGTGCCACCATGCGCTGGTAGCCGGGTTCGTCTGCACGGTATCGGGTCGCCTGCAGCACGAGTCTCGAGTGCGAGATCATGTCGCCCCCGCAGCCGCTCACGCAGTCGATGCCGAGACTCGGTCCGCGCGTGTACTCCGTGACTTCGGCGATCGCCGGATAGCCCATGCCCATCTGCATCTCGGTCTCGGCACAGACCGACACCATGGTGCCCGTATCGCGCAGCAGCTCCCACTCCTCGGGAGTGTTGAACGTGCAGTGCACGAGCAAGAGGTCGTCGCCGAGCAGGCCGTGCTCGGCGAGCACCTCGACATCCTTGAAGAGCTGCCTCACCATCACCTGGTTGGCGTGCATCGTGATGCGAGCGCCCAGCTCGCGCGCGAGCTGGAACTCGAGACCGACGGTGGCCGCAGGAGCGATGGCGAGCTCCTGCGGGGCGATCCCGAAGCGCAGGAGCCCCGTATCGGTCGGAAAGTAGGTGTCGCGGATCTCCCGCGCCAATCGCGCCCGTGTGGCGAGGTCGGCGGGGTCGGCGTCCCCCTCCTGACCGCCGCGGGATTCGCTCCACGTGTTCGACGTGATCGGGGTGAGCCCGTGGCCGTAGAGGGCGCGGATGCCCGCATCCCGCAGGCCCGTGACTGCGGCGTGCGCACAATCGGGATCGAGGATGTTGTGGCAGTAGTCCACGAGGGTGGTCACGCCGCTGTTGAGGGCGTCGAGCGCCCCCGCATAGTTGCCGGCGTACATATCGGAGGCGCGATAGCGCGGCGCCATCTGCAGGCGGATGCCGCGCAAGTAGTCGGGGATGTTGCCGTCGGCGAGCATCGCGCGCAAGGCGGTCTGCCACGTGTGCCGGTGGGTGTCGACCATGCCCGGCATCGCGATCTTCGTGGAACCGTCGATGCGTTCGGCGTCGTCCACCTCCAGGCCCGGCTGCACGGCGACGATGCGGTCGTCCTCGATGAGGATCGACGCGCGCTCGAAGTCGCCGAGCGTCGGGTCCATCGTCACAACGGCGGCATCGGTGATGAGGATGCGCGAGGTCATCGCGCCTCCCCGACGCGCCCGTGCACGGCGGGGCGGGTTCCGGTCAGCCACGGGTCGATGAGGGTCTTGGTCTGCGACGATCCGCCCTTGAGCAGCGGCGCGAGCGCCTCGTCGACGACCCGATCGAGGTCCAGCACGGTGCCGGCGACATCGCTCCAGTCCTCGCGGGTGCCGAGCAGGCGCACCGCCTCGGGGATGTCGTCGCGAAAGACGTGCGCGACCGTTCCGATGATCGTGTACTCGTTGAGGGTCCACGACCCGAGCGGCAGGGGCACGTCGCCCTTCTGGATGCCGACGGGCACGATCGTCGCGCCCGGTCGTGCCGCGGAGAGCACCGACGCGAGGCCGGGCGCGGAGCCGCTGACCTCGAAGAGCACATCGGCGTCCATGCCCGCGGCCTCGAGTTGCTCCACGAGGGTGCCCTCGGTGGCAACGGCGGTCACCGTCGCCCCGAGCCGACGCGCCAGTTCGAGACGTTCCGGACTCAGGTCGACGACGAGCACGCGCGCGCCGGTCGCGGCGGCGGCGAACGTGATGAACGCTCCGATGCCGCCGACGCCGACGACCACGGCATCCTGACCGGCGCGCAGTCCGCTGCGGCGCACTGCATGCACGGCGATCGCCATGGGCTGGGCGAGCCCCAGGGTGTCGAGCGTGAGCCCGGTGCCCGAGGCGTCATAAAGAATGTTGGCCGGCACCACCACGTAGCCGGCCAACCCGCCGTCGACCTGAAGGCCGGCGGTGCGATACGAGCGGCAGAGGTTGGTGCGGCCGTTGCGGCACGGCTTGCACTCGCCGCAGGAGATTCCGGCGCCGCACACCACGTGGGCGCCGATCGGCAGACCGATCACCCCGGCGCCGAGCGCCTCGACCGTGCCGGCGAATTCGTGGCCGAGGGTCACCGGCGGCACGGTGAGCACCGGTCCCCGGTCGTACTCGGTGGCGTCGCTGCCGCATACGCCGCACACGGCGACGCGAACGAGGACTTCGCCCGGTCCCGGCTGCGGTACGGGGCGCTCGTCGACGCGCAGGTCACCCGCGGCGTACAGCACGCCCGCTCTCATCGTCGTCACAGTCGGGCTCCTTCATCCACGGTGAGCTGCACGGCGGCGCGCTCGGCGATCATGCGGCCGAGCAGGCGCTCATAGACCTCGGCGTGTGCGGCCGAGTCGAGATAGGCGGAGAGGGCGGCCTCATCCGCGACGATCGCCGCGACGCCGTAGTCGGCGCCGCCGGGGCGCAGCCGCAGGCTCTCGCCGCACTCGTACGACGCCAGCTCGGGGATGCCCGCGGCCATCGCCCGGAGGCTCGTGGTGAGATCGGCGACGTCGTCGCCAGTGACGTCGTCCTTCCAGCGGAATGTGGCGATGTGCAGGATCATGCGCGGGACGATCTCCTCGTTGAGCGTGTTCAGTATCTGTTTACACTTTGCTCCCGATCGCCCGAAATCGCAACCGGGAACCCGCGAAGCGTTCATCTAGGCTGTAGCCCGTACACCTCGAACGAAGGAGTTCTTCCATGGCCGACCCGCGTATCGCCGTTCTCGGTTCGGGCGCGAACGGATCGTCGGTCGGGGCGGACCTGCACCGCGCCGGCCTCGACGTGACGCTCATCGAGCAGTGGCCCGCCCATGTCGAAGCCATGCGCGCGAACGGACTGCGCATCCTCATGCCCGAGGAGGAGGTGCACGTGCGGCCGCGCACCATGCATCTGTGCGAGGTGGCGACGCTCAAGCACGAGTTCGACATCGTGCTCATGCTCATGAAGGCCTATGACTCGACCTGGGCGGCTCAGCTCATCGAGCCCTACCTCGCCGAGAACGGGATTCTCGCCGGGGTGCAGAACGGGATGTCGACGCGGGCGATCGAGAAGGTCGTCGGCGCGAGCCGCACCATGGGCACGGTCATCGAGATCTCCTCCACGATGACCGACCCGGGCATCGTGAACCGGCACGTCGGCTACGAGGCGTCGTGGTTCGCCGTGGGCGCGCTGCCCGGCGGTCCCACGGGTCGCGAGGAGGAGGTCGCTGCTCTCTTGCGGCACTCCGGGCGCGTGCAGGTCGTCGACCAGATCGAGGCGACCAAGTGGATGAAGCTCGTGAGCAATGCCACGGTGCTCGTGCCGACCGCCATTCTCGGACTGCCGATGGCCGACGCGCTCACCGTGGACGGGATGCGCGAGATCATGCTCGCCGCCGGACGCGAGGCGTTGGCCGTCGGCCGCGCGCTCGGGCACCCCATCCTGCCGATCTTCGGGTTGACGGCGGAGGACCTCGCTCGCCCCGACGAGGTCGTGGAGCGGCTGCTCGACGTGCTCTACTCGGGCTTCGTGCGGCCGGGCGCCACGACGACCGTTCTCCAGGACTGGACGAAGTCGCGCCACAGCGAGGTGGATGACATCAACGGCACGGTCGTGGCGGAGGGCGCGCGCGTCGGCGTTCCCACGCCCATGAACGAGACAATCGTTGCGATCGCGCGGAAGATCGAGCGAGAAGAGCTCGCTCCAGCCACGGCCAACCTGGCGCTGTTGCGGGCAGGGCTCGCGGCCTCGTAGATTCGCTATTGCTTAACGCGTTAAGCAATAGCGTACGATTGCGGGTGTGGCGAGGCGGGCGTCGATTCCCGCCCGCGCGCACCCCGCATCGAATCGAGGATCAACGATGACCAGAATCGCCTTCGTCGGCACGGGCGCACAGGGCGCCGGAATCGCCGCGGATCTCACCCGCGCCGGGCTAGACGTGACGTTCATCGAGCAGTGGCCCGCCCACGTCGAAGCCATGCGCGAGCGCGGCATCGAAGTGCGCATGCCCGGCCTGACCGAGGTCACCCCCGTGCGCGCGCTGCACCTGTGCGAGGTCGCGACGCTCACCGAGCGATTCGACATCGTGTTCGTGCTCGTCAAGGCCTACGACACCCGCTGGGCGGTCGAGCTCATCAAGCCCGTGCTCGCCCCAAACGGACTCGTCGTCGGTCTGCAGAACGGCATGTCGATCGACGACGTCGCCTCGATCGTGGGCCCGGAGCGCACGATCGGCGCGGTCATCGAGATGGCCTCCAACATGTTCGAGCCCGGTATCGTCAACCGGCAGACACTGCGCGAGGGCTCCTGGTTCGCGGTCGGCGGGGTCGACGACGTCTCGCGCGCCCGCGCGGGCGAAGTGCAGGAGGTGCTGCGTCACGCGGGCACCGTTGAGATCTCGGGCGACATCCGCTCGTCGAAGTGGATGAAGCTCGTCGCCAATGCCGGCGAGCTCGTGCCCTCGGCGATCCTCGACGTGCCCCTCGCGGAGGCGGTGCGGATGCCGGGCGTGCACGAGTTCATGATCGAGTGCGGCAAGGAGGCGGCGCGCGCCGCGGTCGCCGACGGCTGCACTCTCGTTCCGATCTTCGGCCTCACCGAGAACGAGGTGACCGGTCCCGACCAGTACGCCGAGGACCTGCTCGGCGAAGTCCTCGACAAGTACTCCCTGCCGGATACGCGCACCACGGTGCTCCAGGACTGGATGAAGGGTCGGCGCAGCGAGTACGCCGAAGTGAACGGCCTCGTCGTCTCGGTGCTCGCCGCCGCCGGCGAATCCGCTCCCTACAACGCTCGCACGGTGGCCATCGCCGAGCGGATCGAGGCGGGAACGCTGCCGCGATCGCCCGAGAACCTCGAGCTGCTGCTCGCCCTCGACACGCCTCTGCCTTCCTGACGGTGAACGCCGCGCGGCGGCGGTTTAGCTCTCTCTGAACACGGGTTCGGCACGCCTGAACGCACACCCCGCTCTTGATGGATTTTCACGGGGATGTTTCACTCTTGACATACAGTGCGTATAGTGCGGCTTAATAGCACCAGCCGGAGACCAGGCTCGCCCTGTCTCATCCACCCCGGTTTCAAAGGAGAAATCATGAGGCAATCCCCGTCCGCGCGGCTCCGCCGCCCGCTCGTCGTCGCGGCTGCTGCCGCTGCGGCGCTCGCCCTCGCAGCATGTTCGACCCCGAGCACCGACGACGGCGGCGATGGCGCATCCGAGGAGACGCTGCAGATCGCGTACATCTCGTTCGCCGTGGCCAACACCTACGACGAGCCGATGCTCGCCGCCGCGCAGGAGGTGGCCGCCGCGAACAACGCGGAGATCACCGTCTTCGACGGCAACCTCGACCCGAACCTGCAGGTCACGCTCATCCAGGACGTCATCGCGTCGGGGCAGTACGACGGCATGATCACGCAGCCGATCTACGGCCCCGCGATCATGGATGTCGTCAGCCAGGCGATCGAGGCGGGCATCACCGTCGTCAACATCGACCAGATCCTCGGCGAGGACTTCACGACCGGCAAGACGCAGGTCGAAGGACTGGCCGCGAACGTCGTGTTCGTGCCCTCCGACCTCGGCCGCAAGCTCGGCGAGCAGGTCGTGGAGGCCTGTGCCGACCTCGACCCCTGCAACGTCGCGTTCCTGCACGACGTGAAGGCGTCGGCGATCGGTGTCGCTCTGTGGGATGCCTTCAACGAGGTCATCGCGGGCACGCCCGTGACGGTCGTCGCGGAGGGTGAGACCTTCTACAACCCGGCCGCCGCCCAGACCGCGGTGAGCGACATCCTCACGGCCAACCCGAACGTCGACCTCATCGCGACGTCCGACCAGGGCCTGCAGGGCGCCGTCCAGGCGATCGAGGCCGCGGGCGGCAATGTCGCCGACTACCTCATGGTGGGCTACGGCGGCTCCGCGTGGGTGAAGGACCAGGTTGCCAGCGGCGTCGTCTACTCGGACGTCGTGCAGGCTCCCGCCACCGAGGGCCGCCTGGGCATGGAGGCGCTCATCGACGCGCTGCGCAACGGCGTCAACCGCGGTGACATCGACCCGTTCGCGGACTTCCCGAACAACGGCGTCATGACCAAGGACACGGTCGACCAGTTCACCGGCGAGTGGGCCGGATAATCGATGCCGACTGACGCGTCAGTCGCCGACGCCCCGCAGCTGCAGGTTGAGCTGCGGGGCGTCGGCAAGTCCTTCGGCGGGCTTCCCGTGCTCGAAGACATCGACCTGCGGCTCGAACCCGGCTCCGTGCACGCCCTCGTCGGCGAGAACGGCGCAGGCAAGTCGACGCTCAGCAAGATCATCGCGGGCGTCTACACGGCCGACACCGGCGTGATGCTCATCGACGGCGAGGAGGCGAGCTTCAGCACCCCGCGTGAGGCGCTCGATCGCGGCATCGCGACGATCGCCCAGGAGCTCGCCCTCGTGCCGGGACTCTCCGTCGCCGAGAACGTGTTCCTCGGACGGGAGCCCCGCACGTTCGGCTGGGTCAACCGGCGAGCGCTGCGTCAGCAGTTCGTCGCGCTCGCGGCGCGCACCGGGTTCGAGCTGGACCCGGACGCGCTCGTCGGGAGCCTGCGCACCGCCGACCAGCAGAAGGTGGAGATCCTGCGTGCTCTCGCGCGCGGCGCCTCCCTCATCATCATGGACGAGCCGACCGCCTCGCTTCCCGCCCACGACACCGAGCTCCTGCACGCGGTCGTGCGCCAGCTCGCCGCGTCGGGGCACACGGTGGTGCTCGTGTCGCACTTCCTCAGCGAAGTGCTCGAGCTCGCCGACACGGTCACGATCCTGCGCGACGGTCGCCTCATCCGCACGGCCCCGGCCGCGCAGGAGACCGAGGCGAGCCTCATCGAAGGGATGCTGGGGCGCACGCTCGGCTCGGTCTTCCCTCCCAAGCCCGCCGCACCCGACGCCGCACCTGCCGTGCTGACGGTCACCGGGTTGACCGCACCCGGGGTCTCGAACGTGAGCTTCACGGTGCACGCCGGCGAGATCGTCGGCCTTGCCGGACTGGTGGGCGCTGGCCGAAGCGAGATCGCACACGCGATCTTCGGGGCGAACCGACGCGGCGCGGGAACGGTGGTCGTCGGAGACGCGGAATGCCCGCCGTCGTCGATCCCGCAGGCGCTACGTCGCGGCATCTTCCTGATTCCCGAGTCGCGCAAGGAGCAGGGCCTCGTGCTCGGGCGCTCGATCCGTCAGAACGTGACCCTCTCCAACCTCGGCCAGGTCTCGTCGGCCGGTTGGGTGCGTGACGGCGCCGAACGACGGGAGGCGCGCAGCATGCTCGACCGCGTCACCGTCGCAGGCGACGACCGGCGGCCCGTCTCGGCGCTCTCGGGAGGCAACCAGCAGAAGGTGCTGTTCGCCCGCGCGCTCCAACAGTCCCGCTCGGTGCTCATCGCCGACGAACCGACCCGCGGCGTGGATGTGGGCTCCCGCCGCGCCATCTACGACCTCATCGTCGAGCAGGCGGACCAGGGCATCGGAGTGCTCGTCATTTCCTCCGACGTCGAAGAGTTGCTGGGCCTGGCCCATCGCATCCTCGTCGTGCGCGGCGGACGCATCGTCGGCGAGTACGCGGGCGAGCAGATGACCGAGGAGAACGTGCTCACCGCCGCCTTCGCCGACCCCATTTCAACAGAGAGCTGACATGAACGACATCACCGTCCCGGCGGCGGGTGGCTCGACCGCCTCCCGCTTCCTGTCCCGCATCCCCTGGCGGTCGGTCGCGATCGTCGTGCCATTCCTCGCGGTCTTCATCGCGCTGTCGATCGGAAGCCCCGCCTTCCTCACGTTCCAGAACATCGGCAACGTGCTCGACCGCCAGTCCGGCATTCTCATCGTCGCCGCCGCGAGCACGCTCGTGCTCATCGCGGGCGGCATCGACCTCTCCGTCGGCGCGACGTACATGTTCACCGCGGTCGTGTGCGGCACTGTCATCGTCAAGGTCGGCGGGGTGGGTGGTGGTGTGCTCGGCATCATCGCCGGCATCCTCGCGGGACTGATCGTCGGCCTCGCCAACGGCCTCATCACTACATATCTGAAGATCAACCCGCTCATCACGACGCTCGCGATGAGCTTCATCATCCTGGGTGCGACGAAGCTCGTCTCGCAGTTCGGCAAGGAGGGCGTCGGCCAGATCCGCGTCGACTTCCCCGAGTTCCGGTGGCTGGCCACGACCAAGCCGCTCGGCATCTCGCTGCCGACCTGGATCGCGTTTGTGGTGCTCGTGATCCTCGCGATCGTGCTGTGGCGCAGCACCTTCGGGCGCTACGTGTATGCGGCCGGTGGCAACGCGGAGGCGGCGCGGCTCGCGGGCATCCGGGTCAACCTCGTGCGCATCGCCACATTCGCCCTCGCGGGCTTCGCGGCGGGCCTGGCGGGCGTGATCGACTTGGCGAGGACCCCGTCCGTACCCGAGAACGATGCGATCGCGACGACGCTGACGTTCACGGTGCTCGCGGGTATCGTCGTCGGCGGCACGTCGATCCTCGGCGGTGAGGGCGCGATCTGGCGCACCGTGCTCGGCATCCTGTTCATCGCGATGCTCTACAACGGGTTCACGCTGCTGCGCATCGACCCGCTGTTCCAGGGAATCGCACTCGGTGTGATCATCCTGCTCGCGGTGGGCTTCGACGCGTGGTCGAAGTTCCGCAGGCGGTAGGCGTCGCCACTCGCCGCGCGAGCACAGCTAGGGCCGGGCGGTCTGCGCGCCCGGCATTGCGCTCGCCGGGTCACCGTCGGCGACCTCGAGCACGGCCCGCGTGCGAGCCGCCCGGCGATCGTGGATCCAGGCGATCCCGTAGGCCGAGAAATAGAGCAGCACCATCGGAACGGCAAGCAGGAACATGGAGACGACGTCGGCAGCGGGAGTCGCCAGTGCGGTGAACAGCACGATCACCAGGATGGCCACACGCCACCCTCGGATGATGGCTGCCGCCGACAGAACCCCCACGAAGTTCAGGAGCACGAGGAAGACCGGGAGCACGAAAGCGACGCCGACCGCGAGCACGAGCTTGATGACGAAGTCGTAGTACATCCGCGCGTCGAGGTAGGTGGCATCCTCAGGCGCGGAGAACGAGGTGAGCAGTTCGACCATGTGGGGAAAGACGAACCACCCCGCCGCGGCGCCCGACAGGAACAGGGGCACAGCGCTGAAGAAGAACCCGAACGTGTAGCGCTTCTCGCGGGAGGTGAGACCGGGCACGAGGAACGCGAACACTTGGTAGAGCCAGACGGGGCTCGCAATGACGATCGCGATCGTGACGGCGATCGCCAGGCGCAGGTCGAAGGCGCCGGTGACGGTGGTGTAGATGACCTCGGCGTTGCGCTGCTCCGCCAATCGCGAGATCGGCACGCGGAGGGCGTCGATGACGCTCGGCGCGAGCAAGAAGCCTGCGACGGCAGCCACCACGATCGCGGCGGCCGAGATGAACAGGCGTCTCCGGAGCTCCCGCAGGTGTTCCCCGAGCGCCATGCGCTCGGGGTTCTTGGTGCGCGAGCGGCCGGCCATGCGCTACGACCTCGGCGTGGCGACACCGTCTGCCGGCTCGGCGACCGACTCGGCGGTCGGTTCGTCGCCCGCGGCGTCCTTGGTCTTGATCTCCGACTTGAAGATGCGCATGGACTGGCCGATGCTCCGGGCCAACCCCGGCAGCTTGGGCGCGCCGAAGAGCAGGAGGACGACGGCGAGGACGATCAGAAGATGCCATCCGCTGAGATTGCTGAACATCGGTATCTCTTTTCTGTGTATCGTGACGGCGCCGGCGGTCAGCCCGGCGTCACGGATCTGTGGTGATGGATCTGTGGGGAGGCGGCCCGCCGGGCGCGTCGGGCGCGACCACCCTTCTCGGTGCTCTGACGACCGTGGGGGTGTCATCTTCGAGGGCATCCCGGATGATGCGCCGGGGGTCGTATTGGCGCGGGTCGAGCTTCTTCCAGTCGATGTCGTCGAAGTCGGGGCCCATTTCGTCGCGCATGCGCGACTTGGCCTGGCCCGCGAACGCCTTGAGCGACTTCACCGCTCGGGCGAGCTGGCTCGCGAAGGCGGGAAGCCGCTCGGGTCCGAGAAGGAACACCGCGATGACCGCGATGAGGAGAAGCTTGTCGAAGGTCAATCCGAATGACACCTGCGGGCTCCTCTCGTTCAGCACTGATCGCTGCGGGAAGGTGCGGGCGCCCGAGACGGGCGCCCGCACCTTCTGTCAGTTGGCGAGGTAGTCCTCCACGATGCGCTGCACGCCCTCGACCGCCGACTTGTGCGCCTGAGCCGCCGTGATCTCGCCCGTGTAGAGGCCGAGCAGTGCGGCCGCGATGGGCGGCTCCCAGTCAAACGGGGACGCGTAGCGGTCGAGGTTGGACTGACCCTGAGCGGCCAGCACGGGGCCGATCGGGTAGACCGCGTCGACCTCGGGCGACTCGAGCACCGCCGTGTTCGAGGAGGGCAGCGTGCGGGCCAGGTTCATCTCCAGCTGGAACTCGGGGCCGGTGACGAACTTGAGGAAGCTGATGGCGGCTTCCTTCTTCTGGCTGAACTTGTTGATGCCGAGCCCTTCGAAGCCGTTGATCGACCCGGTGTTGCCCGCAGTCACACCCGGCATGACCGAAGCGCCGACCTCGTCGGGGCTGAGCGTGGTGGGGAAGTCGGTGGGGTTGGATCCCACCGCGTAGCCCCAGAGCTCGGCGAAGTTGACCATCGACGCCGTCTGGCCGTCGTTGAACATCTTGCCCGTCGCGTAGTCTTCGACGTCCTGGCTGAGGCCCGGCGCGAAGAAGCCCGACTTGATGCCCTCCTCGATCGCCTCGAAGGCCTGAAGGCCTTCGTCGCCGCCGAAGAGTACCTGGGTGCGGTCATCGGAGAGCAGCTTGGCGCCCGGAATCGAGTTCAGGAAGATCAGGTAGTACCCGGCCGAGTAGATCGACGACCACGGAATGGCACATCCGTACCGGTCGCCCGACTGGAGCTTGCCCGCCGCCGCGTACAGGTCCGACCAGTTGTCCGGCGGCGAGTCGGGGTCGAGACCGGCGGCCTCGAACATGGTCTTGTTGAAGATGAAGGCATTCATCTCCGAGTGGATGGGCAGGCCGGCGAGCATGCCGTCCTTGCTGAGCACCGGCAGGGTCGCCGGAACATAGATGCTCGTGTCGACGCCGTACTCCGCCGCGCCCAGGTCGTCGTACAGACGGTTGCCGAAGCGACCGACGAAGCCGCCCGCGGCGTAGAGCAGGTCGACCGAGCCGTCCTGAGCCGAGACCAGACCCGCGAACTTGATGGAGCGCTCGGAGAAGGGAACCGGGGTCACTTCAACCTTGCCTCCCGTCGCCTCCTCCCACGCGAGAGCCGCGTTGGAGGCGGGCGGAGCGATCGTCGCTCCGGCCCAGACCTGGAGCGTGACACCGGTGAAGTCGCCGGCCCCGGCGCTGCCGTTGTCGACGGGGGCGGCCTGCGGGGTGCAGGACGCCAATGCCATCGCGGTGACCGGCAGGGCCACACCGGCGGCGAGAAGGGTTCTACGGCTGAGCTGAGCGTTGCTGAATGCGGACGTACTGCCTGATTTTGCGATCACTGGTTCATCTCCTTGGGTGGTGTGTTGGGGATGGTGCTCACGCCTTGAACTGCCCGCCGGCCAGGCCGGCGATGAGGCGTCGGTAGAAAAAGATCACGAGGAGGAGGCACGGCAGCAGGGCACTGATGCCGGCCGCTGCGACCACGGTGACGGGCGGCGGCCCGTCGGGACCTGCGGAACTGTTGCTGATGAAGCCGATGACGCGGGTGATCGTCACCGCATTGCGATCGCCCAGGATCACGGCGAACAAGAACTCGTTCCAGGTGCCGATGAGGATGAGGATCGCCGTCGCGGCCATACCCGGCAGAGCCGCGGGCACGACGACCTTGAAGAGCGCTCCAAGCCGGGAAGCGCCATCCATGCGGGCCGCCGACTCGAGCGAGCGCGGCACATCCATGAACACATTGCGCAACAGCCAGACGATGAGCGGTATCCAGAAGGCGACGTTGACGATGACGAGGGCCGCGACCGTGTCTTTGAGCCCGATGAACCCGAAGATGAGCAGCACAGGGATGACGAGCACGATCGCGGGCACCATCTGCGTGCTGATGAGCCCGCCGATGATGTACTTGCCGCCAGGAACCCGGTATCTGGCTAGCGGGTAGGCGGCAAGTACGGAGATGAGCAGCGTGAAGATCGTGACGAGGATCACGACCTGGAGGCTCACGAAGAGCGCCTGCTGCCACGTCTGCCGGGTGAGCAGATCGATGTAGTTGGAGAACCTCAACTCGGGGCTGAGGGTCAGAGGGAGCGTCGTGACGTTGGCCTCGGGCTGCAGGCTCGCGATGGCGATCCAGATGACCGGTCCGATGAGCCAGGCCAGCAGCAGCACCGTGCCGACTCCGGCGACTGCCTTGAGAATCCAGCCGGGCATGCGCAATCGCGGGCGCGAGGGGCGCTCTTCGGTCGCGATCCGGGGGGTGCGCACACGCGTGGCGACCGCGTCGAACCGAACGTCACGCAGCTCGGCGATCGCCGCGGACTCGCGCCGGCGCCGGAGGCGCAGGAGGAGGAGGAGCGAGCTGGACAGCGAGATGAAGACGAGGAGGACGATGGCGAGCGTGGCCGAGTAGCCGAAGCTCAGCTGGCCGATCGCGTTCTGGTACAGGTAGAACGTGATCACGGTCGTCGAACGGGCGGGGCCTCCGCCGGTCAGCGTGAAGAGGATGTCGATCGACTGCAGCGAGAACACGACCGACGTGACGCCGACAACGAGGAGCGTCGGTCGCAGCGCGGGGAGGGTGATGGCCCGGAAGGAGGCCCACGGCCCCGCGCCGTCCATCTTGGCGGCGCGATAGAGCGAGTCGGGGATGGTCTTCAGAGTGCCGAGGAGCAGGAGCGCCATGAGCGGAACCATGCGCCAGGTGGTAGCGATGACGGCGATGACCATCGCGCTCGTGGGGTTTCCGAGCCAGTCGATCGGCCCTTGAGCCAGTCCGATCCAGTTCATGAAGGCGGTCGCGAGACCGTACTGCGAGTTGAAGATGAACTTCCAGTACAGACCGGTGACGACGGGCGCGACTGCCCACGGGGTGAGCACCGCCAGTCCGATGAACCAGCTGAACTTGGAGCGGCGGTTCATAAGCAGCGCGCACGCGAGGGCGAGCGGGATCGTGAGGGCGACGACCCCGAAGCCGAGGGCGAGCGTGCGCGGCACGGCCGCCCAGAACTCGGCGTCCCCGGCCAGGCGCACCGCGTAGTTGTTGAGGCCGTTGAACCCGAGCGGGCCGTCGCGGAGCAGTTCGATCCGCATGAAGCTCATCACGAACACCGCGATGATCGGCGGGATGACGACGAGGGCGAGCAGCAGCCCACCGGGCAGGAACGACAGTGCCGCGAAGCGGGAGTCGCTCATCCGGTCGATGCGGCTGTTGATGCGCGCACCCAGAGACGGCCTGCTCATGCTCACCACCTCTCTATCCTCGATTGTCTACAATATACGTTCGACGCAGTGTAGCCATCGGCAAAAAAGCCTGTCAAGGCTGCGACCACACCCATCACGGCTCGACCCGCACGAACAGCACCCGACTGATGCCGTCGGCTCCGGTCGCATAGAACGCAACCCCGACGGAGCCATCCCGGAACAGGGCAGGAGTGGGCAGTCCGAACGACCAGCCCCACATGGTGTCCCACAGCGGCGGCGTGTCGGTGGGCGCTGACGAGGACGCGACCGCGCCGATCACGGATCGCGAACGTTCATCCCATAGCACGAACTCGTGCTCGACATCCCACGTGCGACCATCGTCGGCGGATACACAGGCGCGGATGCTGGCCGGCTCGCTCCGCCGCGGGTAGACGGCGAAGAGTCGACCGTCGGGCAGCCGCACGGCGGCCACCGGACCGCCGAGCAGACCCGTATCCCACTCGCCGGTCCAGGTCGCGCCCGCGTCCGTGCTGAGTGCCGCGCGAGCCGTGATCGTCTCGTCACGGATCACGTCATGCGTCCACGCGATGCTCAGCAACCGACGATCGTCCAGGCCGACGACATGCTGGTCGTAGTAGACCCGCTCGCGCTCGGGATCATTGAGCATCGGCCCGTTGTCGGTCCACGTACGACCGTCATCGACCGAGCGGAACGAGAACGCGTGGTACTGACGCAGCCACTCGGGTACGTCGGTCGTCGCATGACGTTCCGCGGGGGCCAGCCACACACCGTCGCCCAGCGACACCGGGGGGCCGCACGGGATCGCCCACTCCGAATCCGAGCGGCGTCCCGCGATCACCTGCGGCACCGACCATCCGCTCTCGTCCGCGCGCACGAATACGCAAGCCGCGTCCACGATGCCCGCCGCCTGGCGGTCGTACTCCGGCGTGCCTGGGCGCGCGAGAGACATCAGCGCCGCGCCGAGAATCACCGTTCCCGTCGCGGACGACCCCACATGCGGGCCGGCGAACTGACGGAGACCTCCCGCCGGCGCGATCGAGCCCGGCGACTCACGGTCGAGCGGTGAGGGGTGATCCGTCCAGGAACGGCCCCGGTCGACGGACTCACGGAGCACGATCGCGCCGTCGGGACTCACCTTCGCCGACCCGCGCCGGAACGCACACAGCGCACGCTCCTCGCCGTCTCGTTCGACGACCGTCAGCGCCGTTCCGGAATAGACCTCCGTCGCAAAGGCGGGAGCGAAGTTCTCCGCGACGACGCTCGACTCAACGATCCGCACGGCGGCTCTCCGGGTCCGGGAGGGCGAGAACGGCGTCCAACTCGATGTCGAAACCCCGCAGCGCGACCTGCAGGGTCGTCCGGGCCGGGTAGGGCTCACTGAGATACCCGCGCGAGATCAGGTTGAACTCCTCGAAGTTCTCGAGGGTCGAGAGGTATGCGCCGAGCCGCACGACGCGGCTGAGGTCGGTGCCGGCCGCCTCGGCGACATGCGCGAGGTTCTGGAACGTGAGGTGGACCTGCTCCGCGAAGGTCGCACCCGCCCGTTCGCCGCTCGCGGTGAACGGGCCCTGGCCGGCGAGGAAGACGAGTCCCCCGTGTGCGATCGCCTGCGAGTAGGGCCCCGCGGAGGCGGGGGCGGCGGGCGACTGATACTGCTTCATCGAGTGACCTCCCAGTGTGCGACCCGTCGGTCGGTGATCGTCGCGGCATCGACCTGCCAGCCCAGGCCCGGCCCGTCCGGAATGCGGACGCGACCCGCCTCGGGCGACAGGGGCGTCTCGAGGAGCTCCGTGCGCCACGGGTTAGGCCCTTGACCGAACTCGAGGAGCACAGGATCGGCGGCAGGCGAACGCGACTCGTCGGGCATCAACGCGAGCAACTGCACCGTCGCAGCGATCCCGATCGCACCGCCCGACGTGTGCGGGATCATCGACACCCCGTGTGCGGCGGCGTTCACCGCGACATCGAGTGCGCCGACCACCCCGCCGCAGATGACGACATCGGGCTGAATGATGTCCACTGCCTGCGACGTGAGAAGCCGCTCGGCCTCATCGGGGGACTCGGCGATCTCGCCCCCGGCGAGCGGCACCTGCAGTCGCCCGCGGAGGGCGCCGTAGCCGTGGTAGCCGTCCTGGGGAAGAGGTTCCTCGAACCATCGAGCATCGAGATCGTGAAGCACTTCCCCCATCTGCAGCGCCTGGCCCAGGGTGTAGCCGCCGTTACCATCGACCATGAGGGCGACATCCGGGCCGACCAGTTCGCGCACCCGCTCCAGGGCGCGCGCCTCCCGATCGACCGGGTAGCGACCGGTGCGCAGCTTGATCGCCGTGAAGCCCGCCTCGAGGAAGGTCTCGGCCTCGCGAGTCCACGTGTGCTCGAGCTCCTCGCCCTCGACGTAGCCCTGGCTCGCCGCGTAGGCGGTGATCGAGTCGCGCACCGGCCCTCCGTAGAGCGCGTGGAGCGGCATGCCCCGCTGGCGCGCCCGCAGGTCGTCGAGGGCGAGGAGCAGTGCCGACTGGGCGTAGCCGCCGGTTCGCGTTCGAGCGAGCCGGTCGCGGTGGTAGCGCATCGCACCGGCCGGGGCGCCGATCACCAGTCGCGCGAGTTCGACGATCACCCGCTCGACCCCAGGCAGAAGATAGGTCTCTCCCCAGCCGGTGCAGCCGGCCGAGTCGGTGAGTCGCACCACAACGTACTCGTGCGCGGTCGCCAAACCGATCGACACTCCCGCCGGAGGGTCGATCGGCGCACTGATCACACTGACGTCGGCGTGTTCGACGCGATCGGAGCCCGGCACTCGCGGGATGAACGTCACGGGGATTCCCCGTGCGGGATCTCGACGGCCTGATGGGTGGCGGCGGAACGCCGGGCGTAGTCGATCATCTCGACCGCCGCGCGCGACTGGAGGCCCGTGATCTCCGGTTCGGTGCCGTCGATGATGCACCGAGCGAAGTCCTGCACGTGTGCGGCACTCTGTCCGATGCGGCCCGGGTTCTTCGGATCGGTGAGCCAGTTCCAGCCCGTGATCTCAGTGATCGTCGTCCAGCCGTCCGCGGTGCCCAGTTTGAGGGAGTAGCGGTCCATGTCGAGGATGGCCTTCTCGCCCACGATCATCATCTGCATGTTGGAACCGAGTCCGGGCGGCGGCATCTCGTAGCTCATCCAGATCTGCACCATCGCGCCGGAACTCAGCTCGTACTGCACCATGGCGCTGATGTCGGGCATGCGAGAGCCTTCGAAGTTGGCAAAGCTCGCGAAGACGCGCGTCGCGCGCGCACCCGTGAACCACGCGAGGGTGTTCATCGCGTGCACGCCCCAGTCGAGGAACGCTCCGCCCTCCTCCGGGTCCTCGGCCCAACTGCCTTCGTCGAGGTCCCACCCGACCGTGGAGCTGAGCACGCGAATCATGCGCACGTCACCGATCGCACCGTCATCGATGAGCGCCTTGGTGGCTTGGATGACCGGATTGAGTCGGGCTTGGGCGGCAACCGTGAGGAGCACGCCCGCCTCGCGACACGCCTCGATCATCCCGTCGCACTCCTCCACCGTGACCGCCATGGGCTTCTCGCAGAACACGTGCTTGCCTGCCGCCGCGGCCAGTCGCGTATACGGCAGATGCGTGGTGTGCGGTGTGGCGATGATGACCGCGTCGACGCGATCCCCGGCGAGCAACTCCTCGATCGTGGGAACCCACTCCACGCCGTACTCGGCTGCGAGGGCGGGTGCGCGGGTGCCCCCGGTGATGGCCACGAGCTCGCCGTCGCCGACCTGCGTGGCGAGGGCCTCCGCATAGACGAGGCCCATGTTGCCCGAGCCGATCAATCCGAACTTGACTGTCATCGTCATCCTCCTTCGTCACTGCGCCATCACGAGATCACGCGGCGTTTCCCGCACGCGCACCACACCGCTGAGCGCCGCCGCCTCGCTCAGCTCACCGCTGAGTGCGCCAAGCGCACGCTCGACACCGTCGGCACCGCCCACGGCGAGAGCCCAGGCCATCAGTCGTCCCACCACCACGGCGCGCGCGCCGAGCGCGAGCGCGACGAGCACGTCAGAGCCCGTGCGCACCCCACCGTCGAGGTAGACGTCGGCGGTCTCCCCCACGGCGTCGACGACCCCGGGAAGCGCATCGAGGGTGCCGACCGCGCGCTGGAGCTGACGGCACCCGTGGTTGGAGACGATCACGCCGCGCGCCCCGGCGTCGACGGCCCGCCGCGCATCGTCGGGGTGCATGATCCCCTTGGGGACGATCGGCAGGTCGGTGATCGAGGCGAGCCACGCCAGGTACTCGGCGGTCGCCCTCGGGTCCATGCCTCCCTGCGCCGGCGCGTGCACGGGAGCGACCCCCGGCGGGAGGCGGAAGCCGGCGGACGCGGGTACGTGAGCGGCCGCGACGGGTCCGTTCACGAGCGGCACCAGGGCGCGAACCCCCGCCGCGGTGAGACGATCGACGAGCGCGGCAATCGAGTCCCGATCGGTCCACGGCGCGAGCTGGAACCAGAGGGTCGCGTCCGGGGCCCCCTCGGCGATCGCCTCGATAGGCGTCGAGGTGTTCGCCGACACGATGGTGATCGCGCCATGCGCGGATGCGCCGCGCGCAAGACCGGTCTCGCCGTCCGGGTGCAGCGCACGCTGCAACCCGAGCGGGGCGACCACGACGGGAAGACCGCTGGGCGTGCCCATGAGTTCGACGTCGAGCGAGACGTCGCCGACATCGACGAGCACCCGCGGTGTGATCCGCCAGCGGAGGAAGGCTCGAAGATCGGCCGACAGCTCGCCCTCGTGCCGGATGCCGGAGTCGATCCACGCCGACGTCGGCTCATCGAGGATCAAGCGCGCCGCATCGGCGAACCTCCGGGGAGGAAGTCGATGCAGCAGCCCATCCACTAGTTGATCCGCTCGGTGGTGGTGGCATCGAACAGGTGCACGGTGCCCCGGACCTCCACCTCGACGAGCTGGCCGATCGTCAGCTCGCGATCGGGGGTTGTTCGTGCCGTGAGATGATCCCGACCGATCGCGAGTTTGACGAAGGTGTCCGAGCCGATGGGTTCGAGCAACTCGACCTTGGCAGTGAACGAGGTCGCCGTCGGTGTCGAAGAGTCGGTGATGTGCAGGTCTTCGGCCCTCACCCCGAGCACGATCGCGTCGGTCGGCACGCGGTCGAGTCCGATCGCGCGCTCCGGGCCGAGCGGGATCGCCGCCGATTCGGTGCGCAACGTCATCCTGCCCGACTTCTGGGTGAGCGCGCCCTCGACCAGGCTCATGCGCGGCTTGCCGACGAACGTGGCCACGTACGTGTTCGCAGGGCGACGGTAGATCTCCCGCTGGGTGCCGTACTGCACCAGCCGGCCATCCTTCATCACCGCGATGAGATCCGACATGGTCATGGCTTCTTCCTGATCGTGGGTGACGAGCACGCTCGTGGTTCCCAGTTCCAGGTGGAGTTGTTTGACCTCGGTGCGCATCTTGGCGCGCAGGGTCGCGTCCAGGTTGCTGAACGGTTCGTCGAGGAGGAACACTGTCGGCTCCTTGACGAGCGCGCGACCGATGGCGACCCGCTGCTGCTGTCCGCCGCTCAGTTCGCTCGGCTTACGGTCGAGCAGGTGACCGATGTCGAGGATGTCGGCTGCGTCGCGAACACGCTCGGTGATCTCGGACTTGGGGCGGCGTTGCAGCTTCAAACCGAACGCGATGTTCTGGTACACGGATTGGTGCGGGTAGAGGGCGTAGTTCTGGAAGACCATGGCCATGTGCCTCTGATTCGGCGGCAACGCGGTCACATCGCGGTCGCCGAGCCAGACGGTGCCGCTCGTGGGCCGCTCGAGCCCGGCGATGAGCGCGAGCGTGGTCGACTTGCCGCATCCGGACGGGCCGAGCAGCGTCAGGAAGGTGCCCGCGGGCACGTCGAGCGTGAGATCGGCCACGGCCTGAACAGAGCCGTAGTGGTGATTGATGGCCTCGAGTCGAAGGCCCTCTCCTGCGGTCATGAACGTTCCCCTTCCGGGAGGGTCAGCCGACCGGCCGCAATGAGCAGGTCTCGGGAGCGGGCGGCAGCCTGAACGAGCAGATCGTCGAAGGCCTCCACCGAGGTGCCGCCCAGGTGGGGAGTGACGATGACATTGGGCCGGGCCGTCAGCAGATCCGAGGCCCCGTCGGGCGGTTCCGTTTCGCGCACGTCCAGAGCCGCGACGGCGACGATCCCGTCGTCGAGAGCGCGGGCCAAAGCGACCTCGTCCACGAGGCCGCCGCGAGCGACGTTGACGAGGATGAGTCCCGGGGAGACCTGCCGGAGGAACGCGTCGTCGACGATGTGGCGCGACTGCGGGGTGAGAGAGGCGCACAGCACGATCGCATCGGAGCGCACGGCGAGTTCCTCGAGTGCGACGACCTCGAGCTCCTCGGAGGTCTCGCCGCCCAGCCCCGGGTCGTAGGCGATCGTCGTGAACCCGAACGCCCGCGCGCGGTGGGCGACCAGCCGCCCGATGCGGCCGGCCCCGATGATCCCGAGCGTCTGGCTGCCGAGTCGGCGCAAGGCGTTCACCTCGTCGGTGTGGTACTGGTTCCACACGCCCGCCTTGGTGGCGGTGACCACGGGGAAGAGCCGACGCTCTGCGGCGAGAAGGAGAGCGAGTGCGTGGTCGGCGACCTCCGGCGTGCAATAGTCGGGCACGTTCGTCACGGCAATGCCGGCCGCGGCCGCCGCATCCGGATCAACCTGGTCCTTGCCGACGCTCAGGCACAGGATGCCGACGGCCCGCTCGAGGGTCGCGATGACGTCGGCGGTGACACGTCGGCGTCCGGTGGCGATGACGACGTCGGCGGTGCGGACGTCCTCATCGGCGCGATCCGGCTCGGTGGGGACGACGAATTCGATGTCCGGCGATTCCATCGCCGACGCGAACGTGGCGATCCACTCGGCGTCGACATAGGGGTCGAACACGACGATGCGGGCCCGGGGCGCGCTCACGACGCGGCCCCCGAGACGGGCGAGGTGACGGGACGCGTGCGTGCCATCTCGCGGATGACGTCGTCGGCCGCGTCGAGGGCCCGTTCGATGTCGTCCACGGTGTGGGATGCCATGAGGTGATTGCGTTTGAGGTTGAGCGGCAGCATGAGGAAACCCTTGTCGATCATCATCCGGTGGAACTGAACGTAGAGGGTCGCGTCGTTGGTGAGGGCGTCGTCGTACGACAGCACCGGACGGTCGGTGAAGTAGCACACGAAGACCGAACCCACATTGGCGACGTTGGTCTGGAATCCCGCGTCCGTTGTGATCGACTGCAGCCCATCGCGCATCATCGCGCCGAGCCGGTTGAGGTGGGCATGGATGGCGGCGTCGTCCTGCTCGAGACGCTCGATCGTCGCCAGCGCCGCGCCCATCGTGTAGGCCTGGCCGTTGAAGGTGCCCCCGAACATCACTCGACCGTCGGGGTGAGTTGTGAACTGACTCATGAGATCGGCGCGTCCGCCGATTACGGCCAGCGGCGATCCGTTGGCGATCGACTTGGCGAGGGTCGTCAGATCGGGCGTGATTCCGCAGATCGCTTGGTAGCCGCCGAGATGATGGCGGAACCCCGTCACGACTTCGTCGAAGACGAGGAGACTGCCGGCCGTCGTCGTCTCTTCACGGAGTGCGGCGAGGAACTCGGGAGTCGGCACGACGCAGCCCATCGTGTGCACGACGGGCTCGAGGATGACGGCCGCGATGTCGTGGCCTTCGGTCGCCATGAGGGTGCGCAGCGCCGCGACATCGTTGAAGGGGAGCACTCGAAGGTAGTCGAGCGCTTGAGAGAGAGTGCCGTCGGAAGTGGAGTCGATGCCGCCGAGACGCTCCGGCGGCGAGATCACGTTGGCGCCGAGGTAGTCGTGCCAGCCGTGATAGCAGCCCTGGAACTTGACGACGAGGTGACGTCCGGTGGCCGCGCGCGCCAGTCGCATCGCGTGGTAAGTCGCATCCGAGCCCGTGTTGCAGAAGAGCACCTGCTCCATCGACGGGTAGTGCTGCCGGATCTTTTCTGCGAGCTGCACCTCCAGTTCGCTGGCCCCGAGTCCCACAAGGTCGATGCCCGCCGAGAGTTCACGAGCGCGAGCATCGAGTTCGAGGTCGTTGTGGCCGAGCAGGATCGGACCGAACGCGGCGTGGAAGTCGACGTACTCTTTGCCTTCCAGATCCCACACGCGCGATCCTTGCGCACGGGAGAACACGATGGGAGGAGTGATGGAGGCGCGCATCGGGGAGGAGACACCGCCAGGGATGACCTGTTCGGCTCGGGCGGTCAGCTCACGGGACCGCCGACCGCCCGCTTCAGCGCGGAATTGGTAGCTGCACATTGTCTACAATCTACGATAGGCTAAATGCCGTGTCAACGGACCCCCTCGTCACCATCACCGACTCGTTCGATCTGCTCGCTCCCGCGGTCGACTTCCTCCGTCGCGAAGGGGTGACTGTTCGGGAACTCAGCCCCGGCCTCGACCCGCTCGAGGCCGCCGAGCAGGCATCCGGCAGCGATGCCGTCATCGTCGGCGTCATGCCCTTCGACGAGCCCGGCCTCGCCCGACTGGCGGGAGGACCGGTCAAACTCATCGTCCGTGCAGGCATCGGCTACGACAACGTCAACGTGCCGGCGGCCCACCGTCACGGCATCGAGGTGTCCAACGTGCCGGACTACTGCACCGACGAAGTCGCCGACCACACCCTGCTGCTGCTGCTGGCGGCGGAACGCCGGTTGACGACCGTGCGCGACCTGGGAATCGAGAACTGGAGCGTCGCCACGAGACTGCCTCCCGTGCACCGCCTCAGCGGTCGCGTGCTCGGCATCGTCGGCTTCGGACGCATCGGTCAGAAGGTCGCGCACCGGGCCGCCGCATTCGGATACGAGGTGATCGCTTACGACCCCGACCTTCCGGAACACGCCTTCGCGGAGAACGGCGTGCGGTCGGTCGATCTCGACGAACTCCTGGAGCGCGCCGACGCGATCACGCTCCACTGCCCGCTCACCAGCGACACGACACACCTCATCGATCGCGCACGACTGTCGCGAGTCAAGCGCGGCGCCGTGCTCGTGAACACGAGCCGGGGCGGCCTGGTCAACCTCGACGATGTCGACGACGCGGTCGTTTCGGGCATTCTCGCATCGGTCGCGCTCGATGTGCTCGACGGCGAACCCGATCCGCCCCTCAGCCACCCGCTCCTGCGACGCCCGGAAGTGCTCGTCACTCCCCACGTTGCGTGGTACTCGCTCGACGCGCGCCACGCCCTCGCGATCAAGTCGGCGGAGGAGGCCCTGCGGTCGGTGCGGGGTGAACCGCTGAGAAGCGCGATCCGATGACCTTCCCCGGGGCCGTCAGCCTCAACGGTCTTGAGCGGATGGCCGCCGAGGCCCTCCCCGACGATGCCTACGCGTACTTCTCGACCGGCGCCCGCGACGAGTACACCCAACGGGCCAACCGAGCGGCCTGGGATGCCTGGGCCCTCGTGCCCCAGGTGCTGACCGACACGAGCAACGCGACCACCGCGACCACGATCCTCGGACGGGCCGTGCAGACTCCCATCATGGTGGCTCCCATGGCAGCGCAGCGGCTTGCCCACCCCGACGGCGAACTCGCCGTCGCGCGCGCCGCCGCCGAGGCGGGCAGCATCATGGTCCTCTCGATGAGCTCGACGGAGCCCATCGAGGCGGTGACAGCGGTCGACGGCGTCACGGTGTGGCTTCAGCTCTATGTGCCCCACGACGCCGCCGCCCTCGCGAAGCTCGTCGGCCGCGCCGAACGTTCAGGCGCCGCCGCGCTCGTCGTGACCGTCGACAGTGTGCTCGAGCGCTCGACGCATCGCCGCCCCCACGGCGGAAAGGCTCTCGAGTTCCCGGTTCTGCCGATGAACCCCGGCATCGCCATGCACGACCGCCTCGACTGGTCGGTCGTGCATGACCTGATCCATTCGACACCACTGCCGGTCGTGCTCAAGGGAATCCTGCGCGCAGACGACGCCGTTCGGGCCGTCGAGGCCGGATGCGCCGCGATCGTGGTGAGTAACCACGGTGGACGCCAGCTCGATGGTGCCGTGACGACCGCACAAGCCCTAGCCGAGGTCGTCGACGCGGTCGAGGGGCGGATCGAGGTCTACGTCGACGGGGGTATTCGACGGGGAAGCCATGTGCTCAAGGCGCTCGCGCTCGGGGCGCGGGGCGTGCTGGTGGGTCGGCCCGCCCTGTGGGGGCTCGCCGCAGCGGGTGAGCCGGGCGTCGCCCGCGCGCTCTCGATCCTCACCGACGAGCTGCATCAGGATGCACGTCAGTGCGGAGTCGCCTCGATGACGACCGTGCCTCGCACTCTCGTCACACGCAGCTGGGTGACGCCCGCCGTTCCCGTCAGCGATCGGGAGGTTCGAGGGCAGTAGCTCGTTCGCTCGCAGCGACCGAATCTCAGGAGTCCTCGCGGACGCGAAGGACGGCGCCGCGTCGCACGCCGTTCTGCTGGCGCCCGTCTGCGACCGCATGGTCCCCCGCGACGAACACGTGGACGACACCCGTGGGGAACTGCGCGGGCTGGGTGTAGGTGGCCGTGTCGCGGTAGTACTGCACGTCGAGCACCGCGAGATCGGCGACGGCGCCCTCGCGGATGACCCCCCGGTCGGAGAGGCCCACGCGCGCCGCCGGAATCGAGGTGCTCATCGCCACGGCCCGCTCGAGGCGAAGCTCCCCGTCGTGAACCATGCGCCCGATCAGGCGCGGGTAGCACCCGTAGGAACGCGGGTGAGGCAGCCCGGCCCCGGTCGGTCCGTCGGGATCGAGCGAGAGTCCATCGGAACCGATGGCCGCAGCAGGGTGCCGAAGCACAGCGAGCAGGTCGTCTTCGGACCGGCCGTAGGCGACCATCATCGCCCGATTGTGCGACCGGCGAATGACCTCCAGCGCCGCGATCGGTGGGTTGACGTGCCAGTGCTCCGCGATCTGCTCGATCGTCATGCCGAGCACGTCCACGAGGTCCCCGTCCACAAAGCTGACGACGATCTCGTCCCAGCCGAGAACGAGCGTCTGCGGCCACTCGGCGACGATGCGCTCGCGATCGCGTGGCGAGTTCAGCCTCTCGACGATCGCGTCCGCGCCGCCGCCCTGCGACCACTCCGGCAGAAGCTGGGACAGGTTGGCGCTCCCGGCAAGGTACGGGTAGATGTCGACGCCGACGTCGACCCCGGCCTCACGCGCGCGATCGACACGATCGAGAGCGCGCGCGACCGAACCCCAGTTGGCTCGCCCGGCCACCGCGAGGTGGGAGAACTGCAGGCGGCACCCCGTCGCGGCGGCGATGTCGAGAGCCTCATCGACCGCGTCGAGCAGGTGCGTCGAGTAGTTGCGCGCGTGGATGGAGAACAGGGCACCGTGGGAGGCCACCACTTCCCCAATCGCGTGCAACTCGGCTCGGTCCGCAAACATCGCCGGCGGGTACATCAGCCCCGTTGAGAAACCGACGGCGCCCGCCGCGAGCGCACGATCGAGAAGGCCCAGAAGACGCTGACGCTCGGGGACGGTGAGCACGGTCGTCGACTGCGGAGCTGCGGCGAGACGTAACGGCACGTGCCCGACGAGCGGAGCGATGTTCACGGCGAGGCCGGCCGCGCCGAGCGCCGCGGCATAGGAGTCATAGTCGCTCCAGTCGAGGTCGACCGCGGGATCCAGGTCGATGATGCTGATCGACTCCCGAGTGCGCGCGCGGGATGCCTCGGTCAGCGGGAACGGTGCCAGACCGCAGTTGCCCACGACCTCGGTCGTCACGCCCTGCAGGATCGTGCTCCGTGCGCGTCCGTCGCTCAGGATCGTGAGGTCAGAGTGCGAGTGCAGATCGACGATGCCCGGGATCACGGTGAGTCCGGTGACGTCGATCGATCGCTCCGCGACCGTACCGCGGAGATCGCCGAGCGCGACGATCCGTCCGTCTCGAACGCCGACATCCTCGCGGCGCGGCTCACCTCCGAGGCCGTCGACGATCGTGCCCCCGAGGAGCGCCAGATCGAGCGCGACGATCGACACTAGCCTGCTCGACCGGCCACGGGAGTCACAAGCGTGCCGATCCTCTCGACCCACCCCTCCATGAGGTCACCCTCGGCCAGGTAGTTCCCGTGGGTGTCCCCGACCCCGGCGGGCGTTCCGGTCGCGATGATGTCACCCGGTTCGAGCGTCATGAGCCGCGAGGCGAACGCGATCAGCTCACGGGTGTCGAAGATCATCTCGGCGGTGGTCGCCTCTTGACGCACTTCCCCGTTGACGAGCAGTCGGAGCTTCAGAGAGTCCGGGTCGGGCACCTCGTCACTCGTGACGATCCACGGCCCGATCGGTGCGAAACCGTCGACCCACTTGCCTTCGAGCCAGTCGAAGAAGCCTTCCCAGGCGCCTTCCGCTCGCTCGGCGATGTCCCAGTCCATGCGGCGGGCGGAGATGTCGTTGATGACGGTGTACCCGAACACGTGGTCGAGAGCGGAGTCGACGGGGATGTTGCGCCCGCCGGTTCCGATGACGATCGCCAACTCGAGTTCCCAGTCGACCGCGCTCGAGACCTCCGGCAGGTCGAGCGCGTCGCCCGGCCCGATGATCGACGTCGAAGGCTTGAGGAAGAGCTTGGGCACGGTGCGGGTCTTGTCGACGGCCGGTCGGCCGCCCTCGATCACGTGGGCCTGGAAGTTGCCGGCCGCCGCGATGAGCTTGCCCGGTCGGGCGATCGGTGTCAGGAGGGTCCGATCGCTGAGGGGCGTGGCCTCCGCCGACGACAGCTGCGCCAAGGCGGAAGCGACCGCGTCGCCCTTCGCGATGATCGACAGCAGGTCCGCGGGCAGTGCTCCGCGCGATGCGGCCGCAATGTCGATGACGGCGTCGGTGCCGTCCCGATCGACGAGGATGCCGGCGCGGGGTTCGCCGCTCGGGGAACGATACGTCACGAGGCGCACGTCAGGACTCCTTCAGGGGTGGGAAACACGGATCGGATTCAGACAGGAACGGATCGGTCACGGCCGCAGGTGCCGTCACGGTCGCGGGCTCGGATGGATGGGCACGTGGCCCGCGGCATGGGATTCGAGGATCGCCTGCACAATCGTGACCGCGCGGCGGGCATCCTCGGGCGTACTACTCGTCGGTTCCCCGCGGTCGTGAGCGTCGATGAGTTCACGCACGGCGGCCGCCATCCCCGCAATGGTGAACGACGGCACGAGCCGTCGGGTCAGCGTGCCGTTCGGCGAGGGCACGTGCAGGCGGGAACCCTCGGCGTCGATCGTGATGCGGCCCTCCGTGCCGACGAGGTGGTACACCTCACCGACCGGCATCGTCTTCTGGGCAGCGAGGTAGCCCCGCACGCCGTTGGCAAACCGCACGTACGCGTTCGCCCCGGGTTCCAGAGCCGGATCATGCCCGTCGCCGCGATACTCGCGGTAGTCCTCGAAACCGTCCTCGAGGTCGGCGAAGACCCATTCGGGATCCGACTCGGCGAAGTAGCTCATGAGGTCGATCGGATGGGTCAGGTTGCGAAACAGCATCGCCCGCGGCCCTCCGATCTGCACGATCACTTGCGAGAGCGCCCCGATCTCGCCTGCGCGGACTCGAGCACGCGCGTCGACATACTCCGGAACCCAATGACGGGTGTAGTTGACACTCATCGTTGCGCCGGTACGCCGGGCCACCTCGATGATGCGGTCGGCATCCTCGACGGTGATCGCCAGCGGCTTCTCGCAGAAGATGCGCGGAATCCCGGCCTCCATCGCCTGAATGGCGAAGCGCGCGTGCAGGTGGTCGGGGGTGACCACCGACAGGATGTCGATGTCGTTGTCGGCGATCATCTCCGCAGCATCCGCGTACGTGCGCACGTCGGGGAAACGCTGCGACCACTGCGCCTCGAAGGCGGCTCGGGCCTCGGGCGAGGTATCGCATCCGACGAGGGCGGTCACCTCCGCCGTGGCCGCGTAAGCGGACGCGTGACTGTACGGCACCGCCGTGCCGAGCACAGGGTCGGATGCCGCGCCCGGCAGGTCCGCCCCGATCCAGCTCAGCCCGACGATGCCCGCGGTGAGCGTGCCTTCGGTCACTGCACCTTCCCTCTCCCGATCACTGCCCAGCGATCGATGACGGTCTCGTCGCCGTCGAAGGCGACGAGCGTGTCGTGCATGTTGACGCACCCGCACGCGTGGTTCGGGATGATGCGCACTCGATCTCCGATCGCCCAGCGCGGGTCCGGCGAGTCGGGGGGCACCGTGACGATCCCGTGCTCTTCGGTCGCGAGGGTGATGATGAGGTCGGGCCGATCGCGGATCTGACCATACGTTCCCCACCCGTAGTCCTCTCCGGCGAGTGTCTTGATTCCCGCATCGAGGACGTAGCGATCGGGGCGCGGGTGGCTGACCACCGTCGCCAACACCGTGAGGGCGCACCGTTCCCAGGGCGCGACGCCCAACGTGTGCTGCTTGCGATCATTGAAGACGTAGACGCCCGCCCGGATCTCCGTGACGCCGGGGACTGTGACCGCGTGGCGCGCCGTCGGAGTGCTGCCGAGCGAGACGACGTCGGCGTTGAGGCCCGCCCGGCGAAACTCGTCGGCGACCTCGACGGCGTCGGCCCCCTCCCGACGCCCGATCTGCGCCTGGCGACCGAGATCTGTCGTGCCGTAAGCGTTGCCGTAGCTCATGACGCCGCGCAGCACGAGTCCGGGGCTGTCCGCCACCCGCTCGGCGATGATGCGAGCTTCTTGCGCGGTCTGAGTACCCGATCGCCCCGCTCCGCCGTCGTACTCGACGAGTACCTCCATCGCGCGACCGTGAGCAGAGAAGAACGCGCTGGCTCCATCGACGCCCTCAGCGGAGTCGACGGCGATGCGCAGGCGCGCGCGATCCATCAGGGTGAGCAGACGGCGGTACTTGATCTCGCCGATGATCGGGTAAGCGATGAAGAGATCGTCGAAGCCCGCGGCAACGAGAGCCTCGGCCTCCCCGACCTTCGCGACCGTGAGCCCCTGCGCACCGTAGTGGAGTTGCCGCTCGGCGATCTCGCGGGTCTTGTGGCTCTTGGTGTGCGGTCGGTGAGCAACGCCGGCATCCGCGACGACGCGTGCCATCGAGGCGAGGTTGACCTCCATGGCGGCCACATCGACGAGCGCGACGGGGGTGTCGAGATCACCGAGGCGCTCAGGCATGCGAATCCCCTACCCGCTCGAAGTAGCGGGCCGTGCCCAGCGCGAACCCTCCCGCGATCCGCCCGAGATCGCGGACGGACACATACTCGTGGCCGCTGTGGTTGCTGATCGGATCGGGGCCGTAGCCGACCGCAGGGATTCCTGCCTCCTGCACGAAATGCACGGCATTGGAGGCGATCTTGGAACGGCTCACGGGCAGAACCCGCTCGGTGAGCTCGCGATGGGCCCGCTGCATCGCCGTCACGATCGCCTCGTTCGGGTCGACCGCGAAGCTGTCGGCCACGGGAATGACGTCGAGATCGATCGTCGCACCTGTGCTCGCGCTCACGCGCGCGACGAGTGATCGAAGCTCGGCGATCACCTGCTCGGGCGTCATCGTCAGATCGTGACGGCGAGTTCCCCGGAGGTGGCCGCGCACGGGAACACGGTTGACGTAGTCACCCGCCGAGAACTGTCCGATGAACAGGGAGGGCGTGGGGTACTCGCCGGGCTGAGCGGCGAGTTCGTCGCGCAGCCTCGCCAGTTCACCGTGCAGGATCCGCCCGACCTCGACGGGGTCCACGGTCTGGTCGGTGACGAGCACCTCGTGCACGCTCTCGTCGGGACCGGCGATCGTGGCCGTCCAGAACGAGAGCCCGAGACCCGCAATCGGCAAGTCGAGCCCGCCGCCGAGCTCACCGGTGATCACGGCATCGCCGTGGATGCCGCGGGCGATGAGGTCGTGGAGAGGCTCGTTTCCCCCGCTCTCGTGCATGCCATGGAGGGTGACGAGCACCCGTCCGGGAAAGTCGCGCGGCCCGAGCAACCGCGCGGCGGCGAGCATCGCTGCGAGCGGTCCCTTCATGTCGGCCGCACCGCGCCCGATTACGAGGTCACCTTGACGGCGCGGCGGTTCGTGCTCGAGATCGACGGCATCCAGATGCCCATGCCATTGCAGGGTGGGCCCGTCGCCGCCGCCGAACTCGGCGATGACGCTCGGACTTGAGGGGTAGGCGCGGTCGATGGTCACGCGGGCGCCGATCGAATCCCACTCCTCGGCCATCCGGTCGGCCATGCGGGCTTCGTCCCCGGGCGGGCTCCAGATGCGGGTGAGATCGAGGGTGAGTTCACCGATCGGCTCGGGGTCGAGTGCACGACAGGCGTCACGAAGCGAGTGGACCGCGGGTGCCACGACAGAGCCTCCAGAGACTTTTATTGTCGACAATATACGTTGTTCGCCCACAAGGGCGCAACACTCGGACCCGCGGAATCGTCCCCCGCTGGTAATGTGTAGATTGTCGACACAAGGCTCGACAGACCACCTCGGGGAGCAGAATGACCGCGCGCGATTCCGGTGAGCACCACGAAGCCAACCTCCCCCGGATCAAACCGCGGGTCTTGCGACAGGAAGTGCTCGAAGCCCTCCGAAGCGCCATCCTCAACGACGACTTCGAAGTCGGCGCTCGAATCCTCGAAGGCGATGTCGCCGAACAGATGGGCGTCAGCCGCGCTCCCGTTCGCGAGGCGATCCGGCAGCTGGAGCAGGAAGGGCTCGTCTCGTTCAGCCCTCACCGCGGGGCGGTCGTGCTTGGCTTGCCCGAAGCGGAGATCGACGCGATCTACGAAATGCGAGCCGTGATCGAAAGCCGGGCAATGGCACGGGTTGCGCAGACGCTCACCCCGGAGCAGGACAAAGAGCTCGCAGACATCATCGAGCAGATGAAGGAACCACTCGCTGCAGGCGACATCGACAAGGTCGCCGAGCTCGACTGGCAGTTGCACGGTCGCATCATCGACCTGTCCGCCTTCACCCTGCTCAGCCGCACGTGGGCGAGCCTGGACGGACTCGTGCGCCTGCGCTCCTACCAGGCGCTCGGCCGCAAGGGTCCTGCTTCGGACTACTTCACCCGAACCGCGATCGCCTCACACGAGGCGCTCCTCGATGCCCTCCGCACCGGAGATCCGGAGATCGCCGCGCAGGCCGGCGCCGCCCACGTTCTCGAGGTACCCGCGCTTCTGGCAAAGGACCGCGAGCAACCGTAGCCCGTGGCGCCGCGCCGCCCGCACCGGTCGCCGGCTAGGTCAGACGCCAGCCGCGATCCGTGTAGAGGCTCGTGCCCGAGACACCGTGGTTGTCGAGCAGAAAGCGCGTTGCGCCCACCACATCGGCCATGGTGGCGAGCTCGCCGCCCGGCGTGCGCGACGTGTAGCCGTCGAGCACTCCCGCGGGCTTGTTCGCCCAGAACGGGCTGTCGCCGATGATGCCGGGGTGCAGCGCGTTGACGCGGATGGGCGCGAGTTCGAGCGCCATCGTCTTCACGAGGCCCTCGACGCCGCCGTTGATCGTCGACACCGTCGTCGATCCGGGGTAGGGAGCATCCTTCGCGCGACCACCGAAGAGCACGATGCCCGTCTCGACGCTCGGCTCGAGACGATCGAGCAGCGTGTGGACGGTCTCGGTGTATCCGACGAGCTTGAGCACCACGAGTCGACGCGCACGGGCGATGTCGTAGTCGCGCACCGTGTTGGCGTCGCGCTCGATCGCGGCGAGCACGAGGCCGTTGACCTGACCGACGCTGGCCAGGCCCTCCGCGATCGATTCGGGCTCCGACAGGTCCACGGCAAGGCCGGTGGCTCCGTCACCGAGGCTGGCGGCCACGCTGCGGGCGTTCTCGAGGTCGCGGCCGGTGAGCACGACATGCTCTCCGCGGGCGATCGCATCCTTGGCGATCTCCAGTCCGATTCCGCTCGTTCCCCCGATGACCACAGTGGTGCGCGTCATTGCTGCTCCTTACTCTTGTCGTGACTGTTCTCTGGGTCCGGACTCTTCTTGTCCAGCGTGTCGGTCAGGTAGTTCCAGTCGCGTGCGAAGCGATAGGCGTGCCGGGCAGGCATCTGCGGTGACTGCGTCTCCAGCCAGCGCACCGGCGCACCGGTCGCCGCGAACGAGTGCACGCAGCCGACCCCGGCCCACGCGATGTCGCCGACACCGAGCCGGTACGCGTTTCCGTCGAACGTCGCGTCGACCTCGCCGTCGGTAATGAGGTACGCCTCTTCGAGCGGGTGATCGTGCGGCCCCGCGACCCCGTCCGGTTCGTACTGCACCATGAACATGGTGGCGAGCACGGCCCCGAGGTCGGAATCGACCATCATCTTGAGCGAGATGCCGCTGTAGACCAGCAGCGCGGTGCGCATGCTCGCCGATTGCGCCAAGTTCGCCTGCGACTGCTTGGCCGGGTCGAGTTGGTCGGCGGTGACGGCACCGAACGATCGCGTGCGAGGGTCACGTGGATCCACGCGCACGGCGGTGCCCGGCGCGATGTCGGGCACCCGGTAGGTGTCGTGACCGTGAGCGGCGCGCGGCACGGGACTGAAGACATCCGACCACACCGCCTCGACACCGGTGCCGTGCCAGGAATGCGGCACCGCCACCGGGATGACGCCGTAGTCTCCGGCGACGAGTTCCACAGTCGCCTCCGGCGTCACGAGGATCACCGTGCCCTCGAGCACATGGAAGCTCTCTTCGAACGAGTGCACATGGGTCGGAACGACGCCGTCCGGTGCCAGGCGCGAGATGCCGAATCCGGTGTGAACCGCTCCGTCGTCCTCCGTCACGGCAGCCCAGCGGGCCAGTCCGTGCGAGTCGGGCGCCAGGGCGCCGGGGTCGGCGTACTGCGCGCTCTCCGCGCGACGCACGACGTACCGTGCACTCATGCCTTACCCTCCGTGCCTTCGGCAGAGATGAACGATCACGTTCATTGATGCTTAACGCAGGCTAGGGGCGCGACGGGGCATCGTCAAGCTGAGCCGCGCTGCTCCGGCGTTTCCGCGCGACCTTCGCGCATGACGTTCAACACATCGACCGCCGAGGCGATCGGACGGGACGACGCCGCCTCGGAATGTCCGAGATCGGCGAGGCTCTGGTAGGGCGTATCGCGGCGGCCGATGACGAACCACACCCCGCGCGCCGGGGCGTCCGTCGCGTTGAGGTACAGATGCGGCCGGCCCGAGTCGAAGCAGAACGAGTCGCCCGGATCGAGCACGTAGGTGTCGAAGTCGAGCTTCAGGGTGAGGCGGCCACTGAGCAGGTAGCCGTACTCCAAACCCGCGTGGCGCATGAGCTTGTTGTCGATGGAACTGGACCCGCCGGGCGCGTAGGTAACCACGAGCGGGTCGGCGACGGCGGAGTCTCCGACCGCGAGCCGCTCCCACGTGACGCCGTTCTCCATTTCGATGAGCGGGTTGTCGACGCGCCGTTGCACCACCGCATCCGAGGCGCCGCTCGAGCCCGTGCCCGGTCCGTCGAGCGCCGAACCGCCCTCGCTGCCGCGTGTTCCCATGCCCATGAGAGCGTCGAGAGAGATGCCGAGGTGGGTGACGAGCGCGTAGAGCGTGCTCACCGATGGCTGCGTCTTGCCGGTCTCGACTTGCGACAGCAGACTCGCCGACACCCCGACCGCGTTGGCGACCGCGCGCAGGCTCAGCTTGCGCTTCTCACGCGCGTGCCGGAGCTCGGCCCCGAGGTCGAAATGCATACGTGCCACCCTTCATGACGCGGCGGCAGGGAACCAAGACCAAGTGGTACTGGACATCTTTGTGCAGTCGCGCTTAACCTGAGTCAAGTCCGCTAGTACAGCTAAGTCAAGATGCACACGCGATGACGCGGTGCGGCGGATGCGTACACGCGCGACCCACACGCATATCAAGGAGGATGAGCGTCCCATGTCCGGCACCCCCACCCCGAAGCCCGGCCAACCCATCGTTTTCCGTAACGGCATCGTCCTGACTATGGACGACTCGCACACTGTGCTGCCCGAGGGAGACGTGCTCGTGGTCGACGGCAAGATCGCCGAGGTCGGAGTCGACCTCGCCGTTCCCGACAACACGTTCGAGATCGACGCCAAGGGCGGCATCGTCATGCCCGGCATGGTCGACACCCACCGCCACATGTGGCAGACGGCCATGCGCGCCTACGGCGCCGACTGGACGCTGACCCAGTACTTCGTCTGGTACTACCTGCAGCACGGCGCCAAGTTCCGTCCCGAGGACTACGCGGCGGGCAACCTGATCTCCGCTCTCGACGCCGTCGAGTCGGGTGTGACGACGAGCGTGGACTGGTCGCACGGCCTGCGCACGGTCGAGCACGGCGAGGCCGCCTTCGACGCTCTCGTGAACTCGCCGGGCCGCTTCGTGTTCGCCTACGGCAACATCCACCAGTCGCCGTGGGAGTGGACCGCCGACCCCGCGGTGCAGGCCCTGCTCATCAAGTCGCGGGATGACTCGCGGATGTTCGGCACCCAGATCGCGTTCGACGTTCCCAACCAGGACGAGCAGTTCCCGGAGCTGGCGGCCTACCGCGTGGCCAAGGAGCTGGGCCTGCGCGTCACCACGCACGCCGGCGTCTGGGGTGCCACCAACGACTGGGGCATCAAGAACGCCTACGCGGCCGGTGTCATGGAGGAAGGCTTCACGTACGTGCACGCCGCGACCCTCTCGGCCGAGTCGTACCAGAAGATCGCGGCGACCGGCGGCAACGTCTCGCTCGCGACCGAGTCGGAGGACACCTGCGGCCAGGGCTACCCGCCCGTGAACCAGCTGCGCCGCTACGGCATCCCGACCTCGCTGTCCGTCGACACGAGCGTCTGGTTCAGCGCCGACCTGTTCTCGGCGATGCGTGCCACCGTCAACGCGGACCGCGCGCTCGAGCACTACCTGGCCCACCAGCTGGAGCCCGCCGAGACGGTCACCCACGTGAAGCTGCGCGCCGAAGAGGTCGTGCACATGGCCACCCGCGGTGGCGCGCTCGCGATCGGCAAGGAGGACCAGATCGGTTCGCTCGAGAAGGGCAAGCTCGGCGATGTCGTGCTGCTCAAGAACGAGGACTCGCCGACCTGGGCGCCGCTCATCAACCCGTGGGGCCAGATCGTGTACCAGGCCCAGCGCGGCGACGTGCACACGGTGCTCGTCGGCGGCGAGGTCGTGAAGTCGAACGGCAAGCTTGTCGCGGGCGACCTCGCCGGAGTCAAGAAGAAGCTCGACTCGACGGTCGCCTACCTCGAGAAGGAGGTCGGAGACGACTGGGTCGCCGGTCAGTTCCCCGAGATCCCCGAGTCCGAGGTGCTCTACAACCCGTACCAGTACAAGAAGTAGAGCCTCACCAGAACCGCGCCGGGCGGTCCTGATGCGTCGTGCGCACGCGACGCGAAGGGCCGCCCGGCGTCGTCATGCGCGCTGGAGCTGAAAGCGAAGGCCCTTTCGGGCGTTCGCCGCGACGCCAGCGCCGAGACCCGTCCCGGGGATCGGACCGGCGCTGGAGCTGAAAGCGGGGATCACCGTCGGTCGAGTAGGCCCGCAGGGCCGTATCGAGACCACCCGCTTCCGGGTCGTCTCTCCAACGTCGATCGCGATCACGGCTGAGGTGGTCTCGATACGCGGGCTGCGCCCGCTACTCGACCGGCGGAAGGGGCGGCCGGGCGGCCAAAAGCCGCCGGGCGCTACCGCGACCCGGCGGCCGAGCGCCGCATCGAGATCTGGTACAGGGCGACACTCGCGGCGATCCCCGCGTTGAGCGACTCCGTCGAGGCGCTGATCGGGATGGAGACGACCGCATCGCAGTTCTCCGTCACGAGCCGCGACAGTCCCTTGCCTTCGCTGCCGACGACGACGAGCACCGGGTCGGTGGCCAGTTGCAGGTCGGGAAGCGACACCTCCCCGCCACCGTCGAGGCCGAGCACGAACAGGCCACGCTGTTTGAGCGCCTTGATCGTCTGGGTCAGGTTCGGCGCCATCGCGACCGGCGTGCGCGCGGCCGCACCCGCGGACGTCTTCCAGGCCGCCGCCGTCATCCCCACCGAGCGCCGAGACGGCACGATCACGCCGTGGCCGCCGAACGCTGCCACCGAGCGGATGATCGCCCCGAGGTTGCGGGGGTCGGTGATGCCGTCCAGGGCCACCAGGAGCGGAACCTGGCCACGCTTCTCGACCTGGTCGAGGAGTTCGAGGGGGTGCGCGTACTGGTACGGCGGCACCTTGAGCGCGACACCCTGGTGCACCGCGTCCGGTCCGCTGAGCCGGTCCAGTTCGGGGCGCATGACCTCGAGAAGGGGAATGCCCCGGCCGTTGGCGAGGTGAAGTATCTCTTTGACGCGGTCGTCGAACTCGATGCGCGACGCCAGATAGAGGGCGCTCGCCGGCGTCTTGGTGCGCAGTGCCTCGAGCACCGAATTGCGTCCCGTGACGAGTTCGCCGTCGTCGGCCGCCTTCTTCTGTGCGCGGGCAGGCGGCTTGCCTCCCCCGGAGCCGGCGCCGGTCGACGTCTTGGCGTTCTTGCGTTCCGCGGCGGCCTTGCGCTTTGCCGCGGGATGGTACGGGCGGTCCTCCGCCTTCGGGGTGGGGCCTTTGCCTTCGAGCGCCTGGCGGCCCTGACCGCCGGAGCCGACCTGCGGTCCGCGTCGCGCCTTGCGCACGGCACCCGCGCGCGGCTTGTTGCCGGGGTTCTTCATGCGAGACTCCAATGCGATCCGGTGGGTCCGTCTTCGACGATCACGCCGGCTTCGGCGAGTTCGTCGCGGATGCGGTCGGCCGTCGCGAAGTCTTTCGCGGCGCGCGCGGCCTGGCGGTCGGCGATGAGCGCATCGACGAGGCTTGCCAGGGCACGGTCGGTTCGATCGTCGTCGTCCGCGCGCCAGTGCGGCGACAGCGGGTTGATGCCGAGCACTTCGCTCATCGCGAGCACCGCGCCCCGCGCTTCCGCGGCCGCGGCGAGGTTCTCTCCGTCGAGCGCACTATTGCCGGCGCGAACGGTTTCGTGCAGCACGCCGAGCGCCTCCGGCACCGACAGGTCGTCGTCCATGGCGGCCGCGAACGCGTCCGGCACGATCTCGACCCCGGAGCCCGCGAACGCGGTGCCGGCGAGCCGCCGCGTGACCCGGGCGAGGAAGGATTCGACGCGCTCGAGCGCGGCCTCCGCCTCGACGAGGGCACCGTCGTGGTAGTCGATTGTCGACCGGTAGTGAGCGCTCGCAAGGTAGTAGCGCACCACGATCGGAGGGGCCATCGCCAAGAACTGGGCCGCGAAGATCGAGTTGCCGAGCGACTTCGACATCTTCTGGCCGTCGACGGTCACGAGGCCGTTGTGCACCCAATAGGTGGCGAACGGGTCGCCCGCGGCCGTGGATTGGGCCAGCTCGTTTTCGTGGTGCGGGAAGCGCAGATCCAATCCCCCGCCGTGGATGTCGAACGCGGCGCCGAGGTAGCGCGACGACATCGCCGAGCATTCGATGTGCCAGCCGGGACGACCCGCACCCCACGGGGAGGCCCAGCGCGCGGACTCGGGCTCGTCCGGCTTGGCACCCTTCCAGAGGGCGAAGTCGCGCGGGTCCCGCTTGCCGCGCGGGTCGGCATCCGCGGCCGCGACCATGTCGTCGGGGCGTTGACGGGTCAGCTCCCCGTAGGCCGGCCAGGACGCGGTGTCGAAGTAGACGTCGCCTGAGCCGTCGGGAGCCGGGTAAGCGTGGCCGCGCGCGATGAGTCGCTCGATGAGGTCGATCATCTGGGGCACGCTTGCGGTCGCGCGCGGTTCGTATGTCGGCGGCAGGATGCCGAGAGCGGTGTAGCCGGCCGTGAACTCGAGCTCGACGCGGTAGGCCAACGCCCACCACGGTTCGCCTTCGGTGGCATTCGCGAGCACCTTGTCGTCGATGTCGGTGACGTTGCGAACCAGCGTCACGTCGAACCCGCGGTAGGTGAGCCACCGGCGCCACACGTCATAGACGAGCGCGGAGCGCAGATGCCCGATGTGGGGCGACGACTGCACGGTGGGCCCGCACACATACATGCTCACGGCGTTGGGGACGAGGGGGACGAAGTCCACGACGTCCTGCGCGCGGGAGTCATAGAGGCGTACGGTCACCGGTCAAGTGTACGGGCGACGGGCTGGCCGCCCCCGGATGTGTCGGCGTCCCGAGATCGGGGGACTACGGCACGGCACCGTGGAGCTCTAGGGTGAACGCGATGTCGCGCGACCGCGCGCTCCGCACATCAGGGGGAAGCATGCTTGCACGCACTGCCGTCGTGGTCACACTCACCGCCGCGCTCCTCGCCGGGTGCGCAGGCCCGCAAGGTCCTGCGGGTCCTGCAGGGCCGGCAGGACCCGCAGGACCCGCGGGAACCGCCGGAACCGTCGGTGAGGCAGGTTCTCCCGGTGCTCCCGGCCCCGCGGGGGCACGCGGCGCCACGGGCGCGACCGGCGCCACCGGCGCCACGGGCGCCACAGGCCCCGCCGGCGCACGCGGAATCGCCGGACCCGAAGGCCCCCGCGGTCCGCGGGGCGACACCGGAGACACGGGACCCGCCGGACCGCCTGGTGCGCCCGGTGCCACCGGTCCCGCCGGACCCGCGGGCGAGGCCGGCGCGACCGGACCGGCCGGCGCGACTGGACCGGCCGGCGCGGCCGGACCGGCTGGCGCGACCGGACCGGCTGGCGCGACCGGGCCAGCCGGACCGGCCGGACCGGCCGGGGCTGGCGAGACGTATGCCGTCACAGCCGCCTCGCCGAGCACGTCGGTGGAACTCTGGGCACCTGAAGGCACCTGGCTCGTCATCGCGAGCGCGCAGTGGCGGTTCACGCCCGATGAACAAGTGATCGAGCTCATCGAGCTGCCGGCCACCTGCTGGATTGACGGCGTCACCAACGGTCCGATCACCCTCTTCGAGGGCGGGCCGGTGGTGACGGCGACCTGGGTAACCGCAACCGCGACCGCGCTCGCCTTCTCGGGAACGGTCACCTTGAGTTGCGACGGAGAGTCCAGCGTCACGATCACCAACCTCACCGTCAGCATCCAGCGTGTGTCGAGCTGAGCGCCCGACGCCCATACGCATCGCCAGCAAGACGACGACCTACCGCGGCAGGCGAGCGCACCCATGGAGGGGTGCGCTGACCTAGGCCGCATCTCCACGCCTAACGTGTGTGCTCATCCGGTTCGCCGCTGACCGGACGGGCGACTCCGCAACGACGCTCGAATGCCCTACTGACCGTCGTTGACAAAGGAGTCACATGACTGCACCCTTGCGCCTTCGGGCGCCCGCCGGCCGCGCTCTCACCGCGTCGACCGCGATCGCTGCCCTCCTCTTCTGCGGGCTGGCTCCCGTCGAACCCGAACCGGTCGTCGCGATGCCGCTCGCGGCCGCTCCCGCAGAATCGACCAAGTTCGACCTTCTCGCCGCCCTCCAGGCCGCACCTGAACTGGCGGGATACACGATCGACGTGTCCGGCGTGAAGCTCGCCGTCGAGAACGTCACCCAGACGAGTTCGTCGTTCGTGGAGGCATCCAGCGCGGACTTCTACAAGCGCACCGAGGGGCACAACGATCTCTCGACGCCCCAGTACATCAACTCGCCTTCCGAACTCAAGACCGACACCGTCTCGTACACGTTGTCGAACTCACACTCCATCGGTGGTGGCATCGAGGTCGAGTCGAAGTGGGAAGCCAACATCTTGTTCGGGAGCACCCAGCAGGGCGTCAAGGTCTCCGCGCGCTACGAATACTCGTGGGCGTCCTCGACGACGAAGCTCACGACCGAGACGGTGAACTTCTCCGCCCAGGCCATGCAACTGCTGCCGGGAGAAGCCGGGGTGATCGAGGAGTACTACAACCGGGGGACGCTCACGGCGGACCTCGCGGTCACCGGCAGACTGTCGGGCTTCGTCTCACTGTCTCAGTGCGGCCGCACGCTCACCGTTCCGGTGGGCCAGCTCCTGGGCGCACGGAGGGACCCCGGCCTCGGGCCGATCGCGCCCGGGTGGATCACGGCCGCCGGCGATGACGCGGTCGTCAACACGACGAGCACGTTCGTCGGGCAGGCTCTGCTCGCTTACGTCCACATGCGCAAGCTGACGACGACCGGCTCGATCGAAGAGGCCACCACGCCAGTCGACATGCTCAACCCGCTGGCGCAGCCAGTGGACAGCGCGAATGACGGCCCGGCCGACCTCGGAACGGAGGGCGCGCAATCGGGCGTCCCGCAGCCGTCGGCGAGCGACGACACGACCTCCGGAGCCGCCGCAGCATCCGTCGGTGCCGGCCCTTCTCCGAGCACCGAGGCTCGGCCGCACCTGCGGGACTTTCGGGTGTGTCTGCCCGTGTCCCGAAGCATGAACGGAAAGACCTGGTCGTTGGCCGAGCCTCTGCCGGACAGCTCGGCGCGGATTCTCGGAGGGGTGCACGGAAACGTGGGCGGCAGCGACATGGTCAATATGTACGGCTACGTCCTGTCGGGCACTGACCTGATCGTCCAGCAATTCCAACCGGTTCGGCAGTACGACAAGCACATTCTCAATGCGCCCCAGGTGATGTCGAAGGACGTCACGAGCGCCCGTGTCGTCGTGCTCTTCAACCGCCCCAAGACCCCCGATGACGGCAACGACACCATGCAGGTCGACTACATCGCCTCGGGCGCACTGTTCACCGGGATGGCGCGGTGGGGTCTCAGCACGACTCGGGTGGCGCGAGGGTCCGCCACCTTCGGCCCCACAGCCGTGGCGTTGGGCAACGGCTACGTTCTGGAGAAGGGCACGCTCACGTACGAGGGCCGCACGGTCGCTCGCGCAGTCACGGACGCGTTCGCGCACTTCACCGACGACGGTTCACCCCGCGACACTGTCTACTTCGTCAGCGGCGTCCGGGGATACTCCGCGATCGGCACGACCGTCGTAGCCGACCCACGACTCGACGTGAGGTATTCCTCTCACGCGCGAGTGGTGGGGCCGGGATACGTGCTGGATCGAGGGACCCTCTACTACCGTGGGGCGCGCCTGACCCCCGCGCCGGGGACACAGAACCCCGTGGTGTCGGCCGTGGGCTGGATGGCGTTCGGTACGCCGAACAGTTCGCGAGGTCCCTACCAGGCGTACGCCGCCGCGATCACCGCTCAGGGCGACTACCTCGACCTGAAGGAAGGCGAGGTGCGGCGCTCGGTAGCCGGCGCCGTGCCCGGGACGGCGCGAGCGCTTCCCGGAGGTTACGTCTACACGCGGGGCGCCCTGCTCACGGAAACGCTCACATCCATTGCGACGGGAATCAGATGGCAACCCGCATGCACCGTTTCACCACGCCAGGAAGGAAAGGGCGTGACGTGCCTCTACACGCCCGGCCTCGGCGACGTCGAAGATCCGGCCCTGCCGGAAGACACATCCCGACCCATCACCATCAGCTACGCCAATGGAACCAGCCAGACGCGCATCGCAACGGTGTCGGTGAACGGGGACGCACGACCGATCGCGTTCCCCCCGACCGGTTCGTGGTCGACGACCTCGACGGTGACGGCAACCTTCGATCTGCGTGACGACGTCAATGAGATCTCCTTCACGAGCGCGCAATGGGCTCCCGCGATCGACAAGGTCGAGGTCGCAGGAGTGTCCTACGAGGCCGAGTCCGCATACAACCGCACAGAGGGCACGTCGATGCGGTTCGTGTCCGGCGCATCGGGGTCGATCGCCGTCGACGGCATCGGGGCGCGTGGCGGCTCACTGTCCATGGTGATCGACCCGGGCGCCGCCCACGTGCCCGTGACGTTTGCGTACTCGAGTCCCCGCGTGTGGAGTCGTGCCCAGATCACGATCGCCGGAATGACCCAGACCGTGTTGTTCCCCCCGACGGTCGACTCGAACGAGATCAGAACGGTCACCGTCGAACTGCCGGTGCTCGCGGCCGCGAACACGCTCTCCGTGTCGGCAGCATCGGGGGCTAGCCCCTCGATCGACAGCCTTACCATCGGCACGACCGTTCTCGAAGCGGAGGAGGCGTCAACGGCGCGAGGTTCGCAGATCACGCTCGTGACGACATCGGGAGCACACCCTGCGGTTCTCGCCGGCTCGCTCGGGACGTCCCGGGAACGCACCCTCCAGTTCGCGTACGACCCCGCGCAGCCCGCGGACTCGGTGCTCAGCATCTCCTACGCGAATCCCACGACCTCGGTGCGGTCGGCGCTCATCAGCGTCAACGGCTATGAGCAACTCGTGGCGTTCGCGCCCACCGGCGCGGGAGTCTCGACGCTGTCGGTGCCGATGCCCTTGACGGGACGGTCGGTCACGGTGGGGGTCCGGAACCCCACCGGCTGGGCTCCGCTGATCGACGCGGTCGCCCTGGATGGGGTGACCGCGGAAGCGGAACTGCAACGCAACACCATCGTCGCACCGGCCATGACCAAGCTGCTCGCGGCGGCTTCGGGTGGCGTCGTGGTCGGCAACATCGGGATGGGCAAGGGCGAACTGCGCATCGTCGTCCGGCGCTGAGCCGCCCGCTGCGCTGGTCAGCCCGGAGGGGGTCGCGGTGAACCGCGGCCTCCTCCGGGCTGGTGAAGCACAACCGGCCGATGCTTACGACTGCACGAGCGCGGTCGCGATCACGGCGACGCCTTCGCCCTTTCCCGTGAACCCGAGGCCGTCGGAGGTGGTCGCGGACACGCTCACCGGCGCACCGACGAGCTCGGTGAGGTGCGCCTCGAGTTCCATTCGCCGCGCGCCCAGCCGCGGCGTGTTGGCGATGAGCTGCACCGCGACGTTGCACACCGTGAAGCTGGCGCCGGAGACGAGGGCGACCGTCTCGCGGAGGAAAACGTCGCCATGCGCACCGGCGAACCGCGGGTCATCCGTGCCGAAACGACTGCCGATATCGCCGAGCCCGGCTGCCGACAGGAGCGCGTCGCAGATCGCGTGACTCATCGCGTCTCCGTCGGAGTGTCCCGACAAGCCCACCTCGTCCGGCCAGTACAAGCCCCCCAGCCACAGCGGCTCCGCCGCGTCATAGGCGTGCACGTCGACGCCGACCCCGGTGCGGATCGCAGCCATCGCCTCCCCCACTTCGTGTTCGGCCCGCCGCAAGTCTGCAGGCGTGGTGATCTTGAACGAGAGCGCATCCCCGGCAACGGTCACGACGGAACCGCCCGCGAGCGCCACGAGACCCGCGTCGTCGGTGTGGTCGCGATCGGCGAGCGCGTAGGCGCGGTCGAGTTCGGCCCGAACGAAGCCTTGCGGGGTCTGGACTGCGGCGAGGTCAGCACGATCGACTGTCTCGAGCACGGAGGTGCCGTCGACGCGCTTGATGGTGTCGCTCACGGGGAGGACCGGAATGACCCCGTGACCCGAACGGAGCACCTCGTCGATCACCCGGTCGAAGACGGATGCGGGCGTGAGCGCACGCGCGGCATCGTGCACGAGCACGATCTGCACGTCGTCGGCGAGAGCCGCAAGTCCGGCCGCAACGGAGGACTGCCGCGTTGCGCCCCCGGAGACGATTGAGCCGACTCGTCCGGCCGCAGCGAGCGCGACGGCCGCCTCGTCGAGATGGGACGCGGGCGCGACGACGACGAGCTGCTCGACCGGCGGGATGCCGCGCAGACTCCGCTCGAGGATGCTCACCCCGGCGACCGGGACGAACGCTTTCGGATGGTTGCGCTCAAGTCGCGTCCCCGAGCCGGCGGCGACGACGATCACGGCGACGGGCGGGCGCACGGTCACGGCACTCTCCTCGTCGAGTGGAGTCGAGCGTTAGGAGGCGAGGACCTCGTCGAGCACGCTGGACGCCTTCTCCTCGTCGGTCTTCTCCGCGAGCGCGAGCTCGGAGATGAGGATCTGACGGGCCTTGGCGAGCATGCGCTTCTCCCCGGCGGAGAGCCCGCGGTCCTGGTCACGGCGCCACAGGTCGCGCACAACCTCGGAAACCTTGATGACGTCGCCCGAGGCGAGCTTCTCAAGGTTCGCCTTGTAGCGGCGGCTCCAGTTCGTGGGCTCCTCGGTGAACGGGGCGCGCAGCACCTCGAACACGCGGTCCAGGCCTTCACGGCCGATCACGTCACGCACACCCACCAGGTCGACGTTCTCCGCCGGAACCTCGATGGTCAGATCACCCTGAGTGACGTTGAGTTTGAGGTAGAGCTTCTCTTCTCCCTTGATGGTCCGCTTCTTCACCTCGGTGATGGTTGCGGCTCCGTGGTGGGGGTAAACGACAGTCTCGCCGACCTCAAACAACATGAAGGGGGTCCTTTCGCAGGACACCCAGTTTATCACAGCGGGTTAACGGTAAGGGTGCACTAAGTCGGCGCACAGCCACGGGTCGATAGGATGGGAACGTGATCATTCGCAGTCGCGCCGCTCGCACGGCGGCCGCCGCGCTTCTCGCCGGCGGCGTTCTCCTCGGCACCACGGGATGCGTCTTCATTACGCCTACCGCGACCCTCATCAAGTACAACCCCACCGATGGCGTCGGCGCCACGATCGGCGGCGTCTCGGTGGCCAACATGGTCGCGATCATCAACGAGTCGGGCGACGCGATCAACCTCATGTCGACCTTCGTCAACATCGGTGCGAGCACCACGGTGCGCATCCAGTTCGAGTCGATGGGTGAGCAGACCACGGTCTCGCAGCCGATGCAGCGCGACGAGACGATCAACTTCGGCACCACTCCGGACGCCGAGAAGCAGATCATCGTGATCAACCCGGGAGTTCCCGCGGGCGACCTGCTGCCGGTCTACGTGCAGCACGGCAGCTACGAGGGCAAGCTTCTGCTCGTGCCCGTGCTCGAAGCTGTCGGCGACTACGCCGAACTCGCCCCGCCCGCAATCCTGCGCTAGACGCTCGCGTTCCATCCGGCCACGTCCCGGATGCTCGGCGAAAGCCGACCAGAATATTGGTGCTCGCACTCGACGCCGCGCGGCCCTATATTCGGTCCTGCTTCGCGATAATCCGCTTCGCGAACCCGACCGAATCCGCAGGAGCCTGACCATGCGCCGCACACGCCTTACCGCCATGCTCGCAGTTCCCACCCTCGTCATCGCCGCGCTTGTCGCAGTTCCGACGGGCGCGATCGCCGACGGTGCGATCGACGACTTCACGGTCGGCGACGACCCCCGTGGGGTCGTGTTCTCGAGTGACGGCGAGTTCGCCTACATCGCCAACGCCGCGACCGGCACCGTGTCGAAGGTGGACGCGGACACGCGGACGATCGTCGACACGGCAACCGTGGGCGAAGAACCGCAGAACCTCGCGTTGCGGCCTGGATCGAACGAGTTGTGGGTCACGAGTTTCGCCAGTTCGACCGTGTCGATCATCGACCTCACGACGTTCACCACGGTGACGACAACCGTGAACTCAGGTGGTTTCCGTCCCTACTCGATCGCGTTCTCTGCGGATGGCGCGTTCGCGTTCGTGGTGAACTACGCGGCAAGCGTGATTGCGAAGATCGACACGACGACGAGGACGATCGTCGACTCCGTCACCGTCAGCGACTACTTCCCCGAAGGGATCGCCGTCAACGCGAGCGGCACCGCGATCTACGTCTCGATGACCTCGCAAGGCACTGTCATGAAGTTCAGCACCGCCACGCTCGACGAATTGGCCACGATCCCCGTCGGCACGTTCCCCATCGACGTGGTGCTCTCCCCGGACGGGACCCAGCTCTGGGTGACCAACAATGCAACGCCCGCGGGTTCGATCTCGGTGATCTCCACCGCGACGGACACGGTGATCGACACGATCGCGACGGGCCCCTACCCGATCGGCGTGGCATGGGGTTGGGACGGCAACGTCTGGGTGGTGCACAGCTACGTCAGCGCCGGCCCCGCCAAGATCTCCTATTCCACCCGCGAGTTCCTTGCGACCGACCTGCCCATCGGAGGCGCTGCGTTCGACATCGCTGCCCGACCGGGACACAAAGAGCTGTACGCGACCGTCAACTACGACGACATCGTGCAGGTCATCGGAACCGAGGTCGACCGACTGCAGGGCCCGAGCCGCTATGAGACTGCTGTCGCGATCTCGCAGTCCGCGTTCCAGTCGGGGGCCCCTGTCGTCTATGTCGCCACAGGAACCAACTATCCTGACGCCCTGGCAGCGGGTCCCGCGGCAGCGATCGAAGGCGGACCGGTGCTGCTGACCCAGCCTGGTTCGCTGCCCCCTGCGGTCAAGGCGGAGATCCAGCGTCTCAGCCCGTCGAGCATCGTCATTCTCGGCTCGCCCGCGGCGGTTTCGGCGAACGTCGCGATCGAACTGGCGACCATTGCGCCGGTCAGGAGGCTACAGGGCGCTAACCGGTACGAGACTTCGCGAGCGATCATCCGCGACTCGTTCACCACCGCTCCCACGGTTTACCTTGCGACCGGGCAGAACTTCCCCGATGCTCTCGGAGCGGGTACCGCAGGGGCGAGCTCGGGAACGCCCGTGGTGCTCGTCAATGGGCTTGCTTCGACGGTCGATGCCGCCACCCTCGATCTCCTGGATGACTTGTCGACAACGACGATCAAGATCCTGGGAAGCACGGCGGCGGTCTCCGCCGGTATCGCCACGCAACTCGGCAATGCCGGCTTCACTGTTGAACGTCTTCAGGGCGCAAGCCGCTACGGCACCAATGTCGAGACCAACCGTGACGCGTTCAGCCAGTCGCAGTACGCCCTCTTCGCCACCGGATTGAACTTCCCCGACGCTCTCGCGGGAGCGGCGATCGGCGGCAAGGTCGACGCACCCCTGTACATCGTTCCGGGGTCCTGCGTTCCCGCGGATGTGCTGACCGAACTGGACCGCTTGCAGACGAGTTTCGTCGTCATCCTGGGCAGCCCGGCCGCCCTGACGGTGGCGGTGTCGGATCTGACGAGCTGTTGACCCTGGGCCTGACTCGCTCGCCCCTGGCGGCGAGTCAGGCCGGCGCGGTCGCGGCTACGCCTCGAAGCGGTAGCCGAGGCCGCGCACGGTCACGAGCAGACGCGGGTCTGAGGGCGTCTTCTCGATCTTCGAACGGATGCGCTTGATGTGCACGTCGAGGGTCTTGGTGTCGCCGAAGTAGTCCGATCCCCACACCCGGTCGATGAGCTGACCGCGCGTGAGCACACGGCCGGCGTTGCGCAGGAGCAGTTCGAGCAGCTCGAACTCCTTGAGCGGCATGGCCACCTCCCGGCCGTCGACGGACACCGAGTGACGTTCCACATCCATGCGCACGCCGCCCGCCTCGAGCACCTGGTTGTCGTCCTGGTCGACCTCGGTGTGGCGGCGAAGCACCGCGCGGATGCGCGCGAGCAGTTCGCGAGTCGAGTAGGGCTTGGTCACGTAGTCATCCGCCCCGAGCTCCAGCCCCACGACGATGTCGACCTCGCTGTCCTTTGCGGTCAACATGATGATCGGCACCGCAGAGCGGGTGCGCAGCTCGCGGCACACCTCGGTGCCGGGCAGCCCCGGCAGCATGAGGTCGAGCAGCACGAGGTCGGCGCCCGCCCGGTCGAACTCGGCGAGCGCGCTCGGACCGTCGGCCGCGACCTCCGTCTCGTAGCCTTCGCGTTCGAGGAGGAAGGCGAGCGGCTCGCTGAGCGAAGCCTCGTCTTCGACGATCAGGATGCGCGTCATGCGGTCTCTGCTCCTTGGATCTGACCCGAGACGTGGTCCGCCTCGGGAAGCCGGATGGTGAAGGTCGAGCCGTTGCCCGGCTGCGACCAGACACGGATGTCGCCGCCATGGTTCTGCACCACGTGCTTGACGATCGCCAGGCCCAGCCCGCTGCCGCCCGTGTGGCGGCTGCGTGCCGGGTCACTGCGGAAGAAGCGCTCGAACACCCGGTCCAGTTCGTCTTCGGGAATGCCGACGCCCTGATCGGTCACCGCGATCTCGACGGTGCCGTCGGTGGAGCGCACGCCGATGCCGACCCGCGAGTTGTCGGGCGAGTACTGGATGGCGTTGGCGATCAGATTGTGGAGCGCCGTCACGAGCATCGGCTCTTCGCCGTACACCTGCGCTCCGGCATCCCCGCCGCTGACGAGCCGGATCGATCGGGCGTCGGCGGCCACCCGGTTCTGGTCGATCGCCGCAGCCACGACATGATCGATGTCGACACGCGTGGGGTGGGTGAGCACATCCGTGGCCTGCAGCCGGGAGAGCTCGATGATCTCTTGCGTGAGTCGGCCGAGCCGCTCCGCCTCTTTCGTCAGACGCTTCGCGAAGCGCTTCACCTGCTCCGGTTCGTCGGAGGCGCTGCGCAGGGCCTCCGCGAGCAACCCGATCGCCCCGATCGGCGTCTTCAGCTCGTGCGAGATGTTGGCGACGAAGTCGCGTCGAACCTCCTCGAGTCGATGCGACTCGGTGCGGTCCTCGGCCAGCAGCAGCACGTAGCGGGCGCCCAGCCGGGCGACGCGAGCCACCAGGTAGATCGCGGCATCGCCGAACGGACCGCGCGCGACCTGCACCTCCTCGCTCAGCGGCTCACCGGAGCGACGCACCCGATCGACGAGGGCGACGAGCTCGGGATGCACGAGCGCGTGGTTCCAGACCAGTCCGAGCGCCATCGCTCCGGGCGAGGCGGCGACGACGTTGTTGGACGGATCGACCACCACACCTGCCGACTCGAGCGTGTCGATCACCTGCGCGACCCCGTCCGGCACGGCGGTCGATGCGACGGCAACGGCACGCCGCCCGCGCGAGTGGGAGGCGACGACGATCGCGACGATCCCCGCGCCGAGGAGGATGCCGAGCGCGAGAGCTGCCGGCACCAGCCACGCGGGGTCCATAGCGACTAGATTAGTTACATCCAGTGAAGCTCCCGAGGGCGTTTGTTCACCTGACAGAGCACTTAGCGAGATGTTCAGACCACGGGCACCAACCGTTAACCTCGCGAGGGCAGTGTGGGCCTGAACCGTGCGGGCTTCGTCGTGCCCGTGTCGAAGGGACTAACGTGCGCGAAGTATTCCAGCAGGAACTGCGAGAGGTGCAGGACCGCCTCGTCGAGATCGCGGGCCTCGTGGCCTCGTCGATCGACCATGCGACGCGCGCGTTCAATGAGTCGGATGTGACTCTCGCCGAGACGGTGATCGCCGAAGACGACAAGATCGACACGGCCGCCGCCGAGCTCGACGAGCTGGCGATCAACATCCTCGCCCGGCAGCAGCCCGTCGCACGTGACCTGCGCATCGTGGTGAGCGCCCTGCGCATCAGCGCCTCGCTCGAGCGCATGGGTGACATGGCCGAGCACATCGCGCAGCTGGCTCGCTACCGCTTCCCCGACAAGGTCGTTCCCAAGAGCCTGCGCCCGACGTTCGCCGAGATGGGCGCCCTCGACGTGCACATCGCCCGCATGCTCGTCGACCTGCTGAAGACCGAAGACACGAAGATCGCCGAGGCGATCCGCAACGAGGACGACAAGGTCGACGCGCTGCACCTCTCCGTCTTCGACAAGGTGCTCGGGGAGACCTGGAAGGGCGCCGCCGTCGACACCGTCGATGCGACGCTCGCCTCGCGCTACCACGAGCGTTTCGCCGACCACGCCGTCTCGATCGCCAAGAAGGTGCAGTACCTGGCGACGGGCGACTGGATTCCGGCCGACTCCTGACGTCATCGGCCGCCGGGAGGCGGTCACGGTCGACGCGGCGGGTTCTCTGAGCGCTAGTCTCGTGCCCATGCCCACCGAACCCGAATTGGCGGCTGACCTGCGCGCCGCCGAGACGAGGCTCTTCGAGCACTACGGTCTGAGCCACACGGAACGCTTCGTCGACATCGACGGCACGAGCGTTCGGGTTGTCGAGGTGCCCGCAACCGATCCCGCCCGCACTCCCGTGCTGCTGCTGCACGGCATCGCCTCCGTTACCGCAGCCGCCGTGCCGCTCATGCCCGCATTCGACGGTGCGCGGATCGTGGCGATCGACTGGCCGGGTCACGGGCTCTCGGGCGCGCACCACTTCACCCCGCGCGCCGACCTGCGCCGCTTCGCGGAGCGCTTCATCGACGCCGTCGCGGATGCGACCGCTCTGACGGAGTTCGATCTCGTCGGACACTCACTCGGCGGTCAGTTCGCGCTGTACTACTGCTTGTCGCGGTCCGAACGGGTGCGCCGCCTCGTGCTGCTCGGCGCGCCCGGCGCGGCCTTCCGCGAGCTCCGACCGCCCGCATCGATGCGCCTCGTCGCCTTCCCCGGCGTCGGGCGACGCGTGCTGTCCCAGGTCGTGAGTCTTGCGCAGTATCGGAGCAACAGCGCGATGACGCTGGGTGCGGGCGCCGTCGACCCGTGGCCGAGCGAGCTCGTCGAGGTCGGCTGGTACGCATCCCAGCGGGAGGCATTCGTTGAGACTCTGCCCGGTCTGTTCCGGTGCATCGCGTCGGTGTTCGGAGTGCGGCGGTCCGCCGTCATCCCGCACGACGAGCTCGCGGGCATCACCCTGCCGACGCTGCTGCTGTGGGGGGAGTTCGACGTGTTCGTGTCGCCCGAGGATGCTCGGCCGTCGTGGTCGCGCATGCCCCGCGCCGAGCTCGCCGAGATCGCGGGCGCCGGCCACGCGCCCTGGCTCAACGACCTGGATCAGTCTGCCGCGGCGGTGCGTCGGTTTCTCGCCTGAGCGGGTCGTACCGCTCGGAGGGCACGCTCGACAGCCCGCTCGAGTGGCACAGCACGGGTCCCCGGAAGGGCAGGCCCGAGGCGACGCACGCGAAGCGTATCGCCCGCAACCAGGCTCGGTCCGCCTCACGAATCGCCGCGCCGCCTCGCCGCTCGAATGCCACCACAACGCCGCCCGCGCCTTCCGCACGGCCGATCTCGGCCAGGAACAGTCCGAGGGACAGAGCGATCGTCCCTGGGCGCACAGCGAGCGTCATCGGCATCAGCAGGGGCAGCGGCCGCGCACGCTCGTCGAGGAACATCACCCAGACCTGACGGCGGATCGCGGTGCCGAGCAGCGGTCCGAGCAGGCGCACCGCGTCGTCGTCGGTGAGGATCGGCCGGTGCCGGATGTCGTCGTAGTGGGGGAGGTCGGGGGACGTCATGCTTCACTGTGCGCCGCGTGGGCATCGTGCCCGACGTCGAGGTGTGCCTACTGGGGATGATCGCACCTGTGGATGCGCGGAGCGGCCCGGCGTACCCTCGAAGGCGTGACAGCGTACGTCTCGGCATTCGAACTGTTCTCCATCGGTGTAGGACCGTCGAGCTCCCACACCGTGGGGCCGATGCGCGCCGCGCGCGACTTTGCGATGCGGCTCGGGGACGACACCACGCGCGTCGCCCGCGTGACGTGCGACCTGTTCGGCTCCCTGGGAGCGACCGGCCTCGGGCACGGCACGCCCGACGCGATCGTCGCGGGGCTGAGCGGGGAGGCCCCGGAGACGGTCGCGCCCGAGGTCGTTCGCGGCGCATGGTCCGGGTGGGAGGACGGCGCGACGCTGTGGCTCGCCGGACGACAGCCCGTGACGTTCGAGCGCGGGCACGTGCGCTTCGAACCGCGCACGCGACTCCCCGGACATCCCAACGCGCTCACCCTCACCGCCTTCGACGCGAGTGGCGCCGTCGTATCCGCCGAGACCTACTACTCCATCGGCGGTGGCTTCATCCGGCGGGAAGGGGACCAGGCGCCCGCGTCCAGCGCCGACCCACTGCCGTTCGCGACGGCGGCCGACCTGCTGGCCACCTGCTCCGCCCAGGGTCTCACCATCGCCGACGTCGCCCGCGTCAACGAGGAGCACCGCCGCTCCCCCGTCGACGTCGACGCCGGCCTGGATGCGATCTGGCGCGCCATGAGCGACTGCATCGACGCGGGGCTGCACGCCGACGGCACCCTCCCCGGGGTGCTCGGCGTGCGCCGCCGCGCATCCGCCATCCGCGCCCAGCTCGAGAGCGCCGCCGACGAGACGCGCGTACTGCCGGGGGAATGGTTGGCCGCATACGCGCTCGCCGTCAACGAGGAGAACGCCTCCGGCGGTCGCGTGGTCACGGCGCCGACGAACGGCGCCGCAGGCATCCTGCCCGCCGTCGCGCGGTACTGGGTCGAGTTCGTCGCGAGCGTCGAGCCGACCGAAGGGATGCGGGAGTTCCTGCTCACCGCCACCGCGCTCGGCAGCCTGTTCAAGGCCAACGCCTCCATCTCGGGGGCCGAAGGCGGCTGCCAGGCCGAAGTCGGTTCGGCGTGCGCGATGGCGGCGGGCGGTCTCACCGCGGTGATGGGCGGTACGCCGGAGCAGGTCGAGAACGCCGCTGAGATCGCGATGGAACACCACCTCGGCCTCACGTGCGACCCGGTGGGTGGGCTCGTGCAGATTCCGTGCATCGAACGCAACGCGATCGCCGCGTCGACCGCCGTGACCGCGGCCCGCCTCGCTCTGCGGGGCGACGGATCGCACTACGTCTCCCTCGACACGGTCGTGGAGACGATGCGGCAGACCGGACTCGACATGTCAACGAAGTACAAGGAGACGAGCGAAGGCGGTCTCGCCGTCAACGTCGTCGAGTGCTGAGCCTGCCTCCGTTCGTTATCGATTCGTCATCGCTGACCGCAGCGCCCACCGCCCGAGACCCGCTACTGTCGAAACTCCGTGCCGAGACCGGCACGACCCGTCCCCTGGAGGAACCCGTGTTCACGGAGTATGGCTCGACGCATCCGGCCGATGCGCTCATTCGCCGTACCCTCCAGCCCCTCGCGTAGCGGGACGTTCGCGTCCCGTCAGCGAGAGCTCGGGACATCCTTCATCGATCACTGCAGGGATCGGATGCCCGGGCACCCGTCCATCCATCCCCTGACACAAGAATCGAAAGGACCATGAAGAAGATCACCGGTCGGCTGGTGAGCTGGGCCAGCATCCTCGACGAGAAGACCGAGGAGCAGGCCCGCCGCACCGCGACCATGCCGTTCATCCACCCCCACGTCGCCCTCATGCCTGACGCGCACCTCGGCCTCGGTGCCACGGTCGGGTCGGTCATCCCGACGCTGCGTTCGGTCATGCCCGCCGCCGTCGGCGTCGACATCGGCTGCGGAATGATCGCCGTGCGCACCCAGTTCACGCGGGAGCGGCTGCTCGCGCGTGCCGCGCAGGGTGACGGGCTGCGGACCCTGCGCGAGCAGATCGAGCGGGCCATTCCCCTCTCGGCGGGTGCCTACAACCGCACGATCGTCGCGACGGCCGAGCCGCGCGTCGCCGAGCTCGAGGAGCTCGCGGTTCGGCGCGGTTTCGACCCGACCCAGTACGCGGGCAACTGGCAGCTGCAGCTGGGCACGCTCGGCAGCGGCAACCACTTCATCGAGGTGAGCGTCGACGAGACCGAGCGGGTCTGGATGTTTCTGCACTCCGGTTCGCGCGGCGTCGGCAACAAGATCGCTCAGCACCACATCCGCGTCGCCCAGCAGCTCGCGGAGCGCTGGTGGATCGCGTTGCCCGACCGCGACCTCGCCTACCTCGTCGAAGGCACCGAGGAGTTCCGTCGGTACATCGACGAGCTCGCGTGGGCGCAGCACTTCGCGCTGCTCAACCGTGAAGAGATGATGGACCGGGTCAGCCGGCAGCTCTCCGAGTGGATGGGCGAGCCGGTGCAGGAGCACGAGCGCATCAACTGCCACCACAACTTCACGCAGCGCGAAGAGCACTTCGGCGAGAGTGTGTGGCTGTCGCGTAAGGGCGCCATCTCGGCGCGCGAAGGCGAGCTCGGGCTCATCCCTGGGTCGATGGGCACGGCATCGTACGTCGTGGAGGGACGCGGCAACGCCATGTCGCTGAACTCGTCACCGCACGGTGCCGGCCGCGAGTACTCGCGGTCGGCGGCGCGCAAGACGTTCAGTCACGACGACTTGCGCGCGGCGATGGCGGGCATCGAGTACCGCGACACCGATGCGTTCATCGACGAGATCCCGGCGGCCTACAAGCCGATCGATCAGGTCATGGCGGACGCGGCGGACCTCGTCACGGTGCGCCACACCCTCCGCCAGCTCGTCAACGTGAAGGGCGACTGAGCGCGCGGCACACCACGGACGGCCCGTTCCCCTCGGGGGGCGGGCCGTTCGTCGTCAGGTCGCTCTGTCGGCTGCTCCGACGAGCCGGAGGAACCGGCTCAGCTCGGCCACACCCGCGGGCTTCTGGGGCAGGAACCGCGTCAGGCCCGGCGACGACAGCAGGTAGGCGGCCCACTGCGCGCGCGAGATCGCCACGTTGAGGCGGTTGCGGTTCAGCAGGAAGTCGATGCCCCGCGGCACCTCGTCGGCATCCGACGCGGCGAGGCTGACGATCGAGATGACCGCCTCCTGGCCCTGGAACTTGTCGACCGTGCCGACGGGCACGCGGGTGAAGCCCGCCGCGTCCAGCGCACCCCGGATCGTCTCCACTTGGGCGTTGTAGGGGGTCACGACGATGATGTCGCCCTCGGTGAGCGGCCGCGGCGACGCGTCGCCGTCGGTCCAGTCACGACCGAGGTGCGCGCTGACCAGACGCACGACCTGCTCCGCTTCCTCCGTCGAACTGGTCGCGTTGCCCGCGTGCTCGACCGGAATCGGATGCACGCCGGGCTGAACGTCGGAGAGGTGTCGCCCGGCGGTGACCGGGTGGCTGTGCAGTTCGCCGTCGTAGGCGAGCCGCGAGACCGGCTCCGCGACCTCCGGGCTCATGCGCCTGCTCAGTTCGAGGAAGTAGCCGAACTCGGCAGGCAGCACGGCGTGCTCCCCTGCGAGATACCCGAGCGCGGACTGGTCGACGGGCGCCGGATGGGTGCCCTGGCTCACCTGCGGAAGCTGCTGCGGGTCGCCGAGCAGAAGCAGGTTTCGTGCCGCCACACTCACCGCGATCGTCGCGGCGAGCGAGAACTGGCCCGCCTCGTCGATCACGAGCAGGTCGAGCTGGCCGGGCGCGATCCGCTTCTGGTTGGTGAAGTCCCACGCGCTGCCGCCGATCACATAGCCGCTGGCATCCCGTGAGTGCGCGAAGTCACCGTGGCCGTTCGGGGGGATCGTGGTGAAGTACTCGTTGGAGTAATCACCGTCCTCGGGTACCGCCTTGCCGACCAGGGCGGGGTCGAGCCCGATCTGCTCCGAGACGAGCGTGCGCAGAACGTTCTCGACGACCTTGTGCGACTGCGCGACGACGCCGATGCGCCAGCCGCGGTCACGAACGAGGTCCCGGATGACGGAGGCGGCCAGGTACGTCTTGCCGGTGCCCGGCGGTCCTTGCACGGCGAGGTAGCTGTGGTCGAGGCGCGTCAGCGTCGCCGTGACCGCGGGGGCGACCCGGTCGGGGTCCGCCGGCGGTTCCAGGCCGCCGACAGCGCGGGCGGGCCGTCGCCAGAGGATGTCCGCGATAGCGCTGCGGCCGGGCCCGCGAACCGACAGGGACGATCCGACCGCTTCGATCGCACTCTTGAGGTTCGGCGTGCGGGGCGGAGCGCCCGGGGTGAGCGCGACGGGAAAGGACGACCACGGGCGCTGCGCGGTCGGGCAACGCTCCGTGACGACGACAGTGCCGTCATCTTCGGTCGTCACCCCCGCGACCGAGACGGCGAGCCGGTAGCCGCTCGGCGTGCGCGGATCGTCGAATGGCGCGGGCTGGTCATACACCGCGAACGCTTCGCGCGCGGATCCCCGACTGCCGGGCGACCATTCACCCGTCAGGGCGAGAGTGCGCGACGGGGTGCGGGCCCGATCGGCCATCGCCCAGTCGACCGCGGTCTCGGTCGACTCGACGAGGAACACGTCGCGGTCTTCGGCCCATTCGTCGACGGGGTACTCGAGTCGGAAGTAGTGCGACCACCAGAAGCTCTTGTCCTCCCGGCGGTAGTAGTCGACCGCCGCCGCGGCGAGGTCGAAGGCGATGCCTCCCGTGAGGTCGCCTTCCTGCCGCGCGTGCGCTGCCCGCTCAGCCAGCGCGCCGGCGAGCGGGCTCGGCTCGAAAGGGTCCCGCTCGAGTTCCTCCCGAATCGCGCCGGGCTGCACGCCCTGTTCCGCGCCCAGGGCGAGCAGCCACTCGTGCAGCCGCAGTGTGGACACGCAGTCGTCGCGGTTGTAGGAAGCGATCTCGTCGAGAATCCGCTGCGCCTCCTCGGGGTGCCCGGCCGCGGCCGTCTCCTGCGCGAGCGCATACTGCACGATCGAGTCGCCGCCGGTGGTGACGCCGTCATCGGTGCGCAGCTCGGCCCCCATGTAGAGCGGTTCGAGTTTCTTGATCGAGTAGGAACGCGTGCCGACCCGCAGCGCGGACCGCACCACGGGGTAGAGGTCGACGAGCACCCCATCGCGCAGGAGGTCGTCGACGAGATGCTCCCCCACGCCGTGCCGGGCGGCGAGCGAGACGAGGTGGGTTCGCTCGTAGGCGGCGTAGTGGTAGATGTGCATGCCGGGGTGGCGGGCCCGCCGCTCGGACACGTAGTCGAGAAAGCTCACGAGGGCACGTTTCTCCTCGTCGAGGTCGTGCGCCCACAGTGGCAGATAGGAGCCGTCCCGCTCGAGCATGCCGAACAGGTAGTCGATGCCCCACACGACTTCACCGTCGCGCTCGTCGCTGGCCAGCGGATCGCCTTCGAAGTCGAAGAAGACGTCGCCGGGGTCGGGCAGTGGCAGGTCGGCGATCGGGCGGGTGTCGACCACACGGAAGGGCGGTGCCTCGCCGGACCGCTCCAGGCCCTCCAGTTGCAGTGCGGCCTGGATTCGCAGCGAGTCGAACGTGCGCTGCGGGATGCCCGTCTCGTTGGTGACCGCTGCGGCGAGCGCGTCGATGGTGCGGATTCCCTGGGCCCGCATCTTGGCGCGCTGGGTCAGCCGCAGCCCGGCGGTGAGCAGCACGTCCCGGTGTTCGGCGACGAGCGGTTCGCAGACCTCGCAGCGACCGTCGATGGCGTACCGGTCGTCGCCCCACTCGACGGGACCGGGTTCGCGCAGGCGCTCGGCGACGATCTCGAGCAGTCGCGCGCGACGGGCGGCGTAGACGGGAGCGATGTCGGCGACGTCGTGGGCGGCGACCTCGTCGGTGCCGAGGATGATCTCCACGGTGTCGTCGACGGGGATGCCGTGGCGCGCGAGCTGGTCGTGGTAGGCGGCGACCTGCAGCAGCGCGGGTACTTTGACGCTTCGCGCGAGCTTGGTGTCTTGCACGCGGTAGCGACCGTCGGGCTGGCGCACGAGGAAGTCGGCGAAGCCGATGAACGGCGCCCCGGGTTCAGACTCGTCGAAGAAGGTCGCCTGGAAGACGACGGAGGCTCCGGAGTGCAGCGCCTCGACGGTGAGCCGGGCGGCCTCGCGGAGCGCATCCACGGTCATCGACGGCCGGTCGAGAGCGACCACGGCATCGCCGAACCGGTCGCGATAGCGCGCGAGGTGACGGTTCTCGTGCACGTCGCCGAGAGCCGCGGCGCGCGCCTCGATCGGGTCGCGCTCCACCTGCTCGAGTGCGACCTTGCCGAGCCGCGCATCGAGGGCGAGCGCGAAGGAGAACTCGCACCGCGAGGCGAGAGAGAGGTCGCTCGGGCTGGTCACGACGACACCGTCGAGCACGAACATCCCGCACCTCCTTCCGCCCGGCGCCATGCTAGCCCGCGCCGACGACGCCTGGGGTGCCGGCGGCGGCTTGTCCCCCGCACCCGTGCTCGAAGGCGGCTTCGCACGGTGGTTCCTGCGGCAGGATCGGGCTCCGCTGCGCGAGACGTCGCTCCCCCGTGCGCGCCGATGCGCATTAATGCCATGATGGCAGTGATATATCCCTGCGATCGTCGTGCGCTCGCGCACCTGGCCGAACCCCGAGAGGGATCCCATGCCCGTGTCCCGCATCCGTCGCCCTCGGCTGTGGGGCGCTCTGATCGCGATCCTCGCCGTCGGCGCTCTCGCGTCACCGGCCGTGCTCCAGAGCCCCGCGTCCGCCGCACCGACCCCGATCGCCGCACCGGCGAGCGCGGACCGCCTGCTCGCGCCCACCCCGGTCGGCGTCGTGGACATCGCGGCGGGCGCCCAGCACACGTGCGCCATCCTCGGCGGCGGCGCGCTCGAGTGCTGGGGTTCGGACACCGCGGGACAAGCCACCCCGCCGAGCGGCGCCTACTACCGCGTCGCCGCGGGCAACGACTTCTCGTGCGCGATCGGCTACGACGGCGACACCTCGGACGGCGGCCCGATCTCGTGCTGGGGAGCCGACGACAGCGGCCAGGCAAGCCCGCCGAGCGGCACCGAGTTCATCCAGATCGGCGCCGCAGGCTACACCGCGTGCGCACGCGACGCGGACTGGAACCTCACCTGCTGGGGGTCGGGCGGGTGGACGTGGGACGACCCCGCCTACAGCTTCGCGGTAGGCGCATCCCACATGTGCGCGCTGCTGTCCGGCGGCGTCATGTCGTGCCAAGGCTTCGACTTCTACGGGCAGGTGAGCGGGCCCAACGCCGCTGGCGGCACGTGGGAGGCCGTCTCGATCGGGGCGTCCTGGACGTGCGCGATCCGCGAGAGCGCGGACGCCTCCGACGGCAGCATCCAGTGCTGGGGGCAATCGGATGCGCTCGGCGCCCCGAGCGGCGCCTTCCGCGGTCTCGCCTCGTCCGGGTTCCTGTTCCAGTCGTGCGCGATCGGGCTGCTTCCGGCGACGATGTCGTGCTGGGGTCCCGGCGCATCGACGCCTACCGGCAACTTCCAGAAGGTCGTCGCCGGAACCATCTCGTTCTGCGCGATCGACAACAGTTCGTATGCGGTGTGCTGGGGGTTCAACACCTACGGCAACGTCGCCCCGTTCGCGACGAGCTCGGCGATGGCGACGGGCACCGCGGGAGTCGCCTACGACGAGCCGCTCCCCCTCACTCGTGTGTCCCCCGCGCCGACCTATGCCGTCACGGGTGACCTGCCCGACGGTGTGAGCGTCTCCGGCGGCCGGGTCGTCGGCACGCCGACCGAGACGGGCTCGTTCGAGTTCACCGTGCGCTCGACATCCAGCGCCACCGGGATCGAGGCGACGTTCACGATGCAGGTCGACCCCGGCCCGCTCGCCTCCCTCGTCGTCACCCCGTCAGCCACGACCGCAGCCACGGACGACACAGTGAGCGTCGCGGTCACCGGCTACGACGCGCTCGGCAACAGCCTGGGCGACCTGACGAGCTCCGCGACCATCACGAGCTCCGTCGCCGCCGACGACGTGTCCGGCGCGGACGTCACCTTCACCTTCGACCCGGCTGCCGCCGTGACCAGTGATGTCGTGCACACGCTCACCGCGACGGTCGGCGCCGTCTCCGGGGCCGCCGATGTCACCGTGAGCCCGCTCGTCACCGCGATCGAGCTGACGCTGGACCCGGGCACCCTCGTCGTCTTCGGCGCGAGCGTCGCCACCGTGACCGGCCTCGACTCGGACGGTGACGAGGTCGCCGATCTCACGGACCACTCCACCATCACCAGTTCCGTGGGCACCGATACTGTTGCGGGCGACGAGATCACGACCTCGAGCCTCGGTTCCCGCACGATCACGGCGATCTACGGGGCGGTGAGCGACACGGCGGGTCTCGTGGCGACGGTCGGCCCCCTTCACAGTGTCGTCGTGACATCCTCGGCGGCGACCGCCGAGACCGACGAGTCGGTCACGGTCTCCGTGGAAGGCTTCGACGAGTTCGGCAATTCCCTCGGCGACGTCACCCCGTCCGCGACGATCACGAGCTCCGTCGCCGGCGACACTGTCAGCGGTGCCGTCGTGACGTTCGCGTTCGACCCCGCCGCGGGCACGACCAGCGACGTGGTCCACACGCTCACCGCCACGTTCGGCGCGGTCGACGGCTCGACGACCGTCACGGTCTCCCCGCTCGTCACCGAGCTGGACCTGAGCCTGAGCGGCACGACCGCGTTCGTCGGCGACACCGTGACGGTCATCGTCGAGGGTCTCGACGAAAACGGCGATCCGGTCGGTGACCTCAGCGACTACGTTGTCGTCACGAGCGACCAGCCCGGTGACATCGTCGACGGCGCGGAAGTGACCTTCACCCACGCGAGCCCGCACGTGCTCACCGCGACCTACGGCACCCTCGACGCGTCGGCGACAGTCGAGGTGTCGCCGCGACCGTCACCCGGTCTGGCGACCACCGGCATGGGAATCTTCAGCGCACCCCTCTTCGCGGCCCTTGCGTTGCTCGGGCTGGGAGGCGCGATCACCGCCGGTGCGATCGGCATCCGGGGGCGACGCGCCTGACGAGAGAGTCGAGGAGCGGACATCGTCCGCCCCCCCGAAGCTACTTCTTGCCTTGCGCGGCGACCGCCGCGGCGCCCGCAGCCGCGGCCTCGGGGTCGAGGTAGCGGCCCGGACCCGTGGGGATGAGGTTGTTGTCGAGCTCGTAGACGAGCGGAATGCCGGTCGGGATGTTGAGCTCGGCGATGTCGTCGTCGGAGATGCCCTCGAGGTGCTTGACGAGTGCGCGCAGCGAGTTGCCGTGCGCGGTGACGAGCACGGTGCGGCCGGCGACGAGGTCGACGGTGATGTCGCTGAACCAGTAGGGCAGCATGCGGTCGATCACGAGCTTGAGACTCTCGGTGCGCGGAATGTCACCGTCGATGCCGAGGTACCGCTCGTCGTGAACCTGGCTGTACTCGGCGTCGTCGTCGAGCGGCGGCGGGGGCGTGTCGAAGCTGCGGCGCCACGTCTGGAACTGCTCGGGGCCGTACTTCTCGAGCGTCTCCGCCTTGTCGAGCCCCTGGAGCGCCCCGTAGTGGCGCTCGTTGAGACGCCAGCTGCGCTTGACCGGGATCCACAGGCGGTCCGCGACCTCGAGCGCGAGATTGGCGGTCTGGATCGCGCGCGTGAGCACGCTCGTGTAGAGCACATCAGGCTTCAGACCGGACTCGGCGAGCAGCTCACCGGCCCGCTTCGCCTCGGCGACGCCCTGGTCGCTCAGACGCACGTCAACCCATCCGGTGAAGAGGTTCTTCTGGTTCCACTCCGAGTTGCCGTGGCGCAAGAGGATGAGGGTGAAAGTCATGCCCCCACAGTACCGATCCACGGAACGGAGAAAAGCGTACGTGTTTACGTACGCTCGAACTACACTTGACCCATGAACGAGGTCATCGGAGTCGTGGAAGCACGGTCCACGCTTCCCGCGCTCATCGAGCGGCTCTCGTCGGGGGACGCCGAGCCGGTGCTCATCGGATCGCATCGCCGTGCGCGAGTGGCGCTCGTCCCGCTCGACCTGGTCGCGCGTGCGCGGGCATCGGGTCCGGTGCTGAAGCGCGCTCGATCCGCGGCGGATACGATCCTCCGGCTCGCGGCGATGAGCAACCTCTCTGCTGTTGCAGTGTTCGGCTCGGTTGCGCGCGGTGACGACCTCGACTCGAGCGACGTGGATCTTCTTGTGGAGACGACCCCCGAAACGAGCCTCCTGGACCTCGCTCGCTTCGAACGAGACATGGAAGCGCTGTTCGACCGCAGCGTCGACGTCGTCACGCGGTCCTCTCTCGATCCCGAGCGCGACGCCGGCATCCTTCGCGACGCAATCGTCTTGTGAAAGCACAGGATCGCATCCCGGAACTGCTCGACCGGCTTCTCGGAGCGCTCGACGCGGCTCACGACCTCGCCGCTCGCGGGCGCGCCTCGTACGACACTGACCCCGCGGTGCCTCTGGCGTTCGAGGCCTTGACCAATCGGGTGGGCGACCTCTGCAAGCAACTCATTACGGCCGATCCTGTGCGCTTCTCAGCTGAGGTCTGGGTTCTCGCTGCGCGCAACCGTGACTATGTCGTGCACCACGACCATCGGGTCGACCGGGACGTGCTGTGGGTGACGGTCACGCGCGACTTACCGGCGCTCGCCGCACTCGCACGGCAGACTTGAGCCATGCCGACCGGACGCATCACGCGCGGGACAACCGGGCACAATCGGCTTCGGCGCATCGACCGGTGGATTGCGCAGCTGCCGGCGCTGCGCCGAACGGATGATCCACTCGTTGTCGACCTCGGCTACGGCGCGTCCGCGACGACGACCCTCGAACTGCATCAGCGGCTCACACGAGTGCGCCCCGACGTACAGGTGCTGGGTCTCGAGATCGATCCGGAACGCGTCGCCGCCGCCGTGCCGTTCGAGCGCCCTGGAGTGACCTTCCGCCTCGGCGGGTTCGAAGTGCCGGGACGCCCGGCCACCGTCATCCGCGCCCTCAACGTGCTGCGCCAGTACGACGAAAGCGAAGTTGCGCCCGCGTGGGCACTGATGACGTCACGACTGCAACCGGGCGGGGTGCTCGTCGAAGGCACGTGCAACGAGGTCGGCCGCGTGGCCAGCTGGGTGGATGTCACCGCCGACGGCCCGCAGCGCTTGACCCTCTCCCTGCATCTGGCAAGCCTCGACGAGCCGAGCATCGTCGCTGAGCGGCTCCCCAAGGCCCTCATCCACCGCAATGTTCCCGGCGAGCGCATCCACGACCTGCTGCGCGACCTGGACCGGCAGTGGGCGACCCATGCGGCACTGCGCGTCTACTCGGCCGAGCAGCGGTGGCGAGCCGCCGTCGCAGGCATGCGCGACGGCGGCTGGCCGGTGCTGGGCGGACCGACCCGCTGGCGCCTCGGCGAGCTCACCGTGCCGTGGGCGGCGGTGGCTCCGCGCTAGTCGCGCAGCGGCGGGAGCAGGGCGCGCGCGGCGTCGACGTCCATGCCCCCGGCGACGAGCAGATCGACGACGAGGGGGCGCAGCAGCACGACCACGACTTCGGCACGCAACCCGTCACCCGCGGCGAGGTGCACCGGGTCGAGTCGACGCGCCAGATCCTCGAAGACCGATCGGGAGGCACCGGTGAGGTCACGGTCCTGCACCTGACGGCCGAGCAGGTCGATGCCGTGCGCGAGTTCGGCGATGATGCCGGCCAGCTCGGGCCGCGGCGCGCCGTCTTCGACGAGCACGATCGTGCGGCGGGCGATCGAACGCAAGTGGCGGGTCGTCAGGTCCGCGCCCGCGAGAATGCGCTCGTGCATCTGAAGTTCGGGACGCTGCCGACGCAACCACGGGGAGATGTTCGCGATCGAACGGGCGCTCGTCAGGGAGGTGCGCCACTCATCCACATACTGCTGGGTGCGTCTCAAACGCTCGAGGGCGAGTTCGGCGGCACCATGGTCGGCGTGGGCGAGGGCCTCTCCCAGCCCGGCGAGGCTCTCCGAGAAGATCGAGAACAGGGCTCGTGCGTCGCGCACGGCGGCTCGCCGCGGGTCCCGCGGGATGAGCGCCGTCACCGCGAGCGCGACCACGCCGCCGATCAGACCGTCGAGGCTGCGGGTGAACACGCCGCCTTCCGGCTCGGGAAGCAGCACGACGATCGTGCCCTGCACGGCCGCCGCGATCGCGAAGGCGGGGTTGGCGCTCACACCGCGCGCGATGACGATGGTGGCGAAGATGACGATGCCGAGTTGCCACCAGCCCTTGCCGATGGCGAGCACGATCGCCTCGCTCAACGCGATGCCGACGGTGATGCCGACCGCGTTCTCGATCACCCGTCGCGGGTTGGCGTCGCCCGCCAGCCCGAGCGTCGTGATGGTCGCGGTCACGGCGATGAGCGGCGCGGCGTGCCCGAACCCCCAGTGGGCGATGGCGTACGCGGTCACCACGCCGACGGTGATCTGCAGTGCGGGCAGCAGAGACCCGGTCGCGCGACGCACCCCCGTGGTCACGAGAGCGCGCACGTGCACGCGGCGCGCGAGACGCCCGAGCCGCGCGCTGTCGCTCATGTCGTCCTCGGCGTCGCTCCCAGCCGGGGGATGCGCGGCACGTTGGCGCTCGCACCCGCATCGGGCGGCACGATCGTCTCCTGAGCCGCGGCCACATCCGTCTCCGCACGCACGATGAGTGGCGCGGCGGGGTCGACGCTGCGTTTGACGACCGCGAGCGCGATCGGGCCCAAGTCGTGGTGGATGGCCGACGTGGTCACACGCCCGACCACCGTTTCGACGGCGTCCGCGTCGCCGTCCGCGGCGGCGGGGCGAAGAACCTCACTGCCGGGCGGCGGGAGCACGCCTTCCGAGCCGTCGAGGTGCAGCAGCACGAGACGGCGTGGCGGATGGCCGAGGTTGTGCACCTTGGCGACCGTCTCCTGCCCGCGATAGCAGCCCTTGCTGAGATGCACCGCACTGCGCAGCCAGTCCAGTTCGTGCGGGATCGAGCGATCATCCACCTCGGTGGCCCACCGAGGCCGCCACGCGGCAACCCGCAGCGCCTCGAGGGCGAGGGTGCCGGCGCGCGGGAATCCGCTGAGGTCGGTGCCGCGCGGCACGAGCACCTCGCGGTAGGTCCAGTCCGCTCCCGGATGTTCGGCGGCGGTCGAGTACTGGTGGCCGCCCGGTGCGACCGCGGTCCACGGGTCCGCCCAGACGAGCGGCACCCCGTGGGGGGATGCTGCCAGAGCCGCGAGCGCGTCCGGGAGCGTCTCGGCGAGCGTGCCGACGACGGTGAGGTCATCGGCGACGGCGACCTCCACCCGGAGCATGAAGCGCATGCGGTCGAGCCACGCCGCCAGCGGGGCCGTCTCCGGGCCGTCGACGATGAGCCACGCCGTCTCGCCATCGTCGACGACATGCATGACGTGCTCGACGCGGCCCGTGGGATCCAGCAGCAGGGTCTCGGCGGAACCGCCCGGTGCGAGCGCCGTGAGCGACTGCGAGGTGAGCGAGTCGAGCCAGCTGAGCCGGTCGGGTCCGCTGAGCGCGATCACGCCGCGGTCGGAGAGGTCGACGACGGCATCGCCGCGCGCGAGCATCCGCTGCTCGCCGAGCGGGTTGCCGTAGTGGGCGGGCGGCGGGGCCGCAGTGCCGGGGTCGTCAGTCAACGCGTTCCAGCCTTCCCGAGGCGTGGCTTGCGAGCGGTTGCCCGAGCGCGGCGATGTCCCAGGCCCACAGCAGGTGGGAGTCGACGAGGCCGTAGAGGCGGGTCGCGGCAGCGTAGTTCTTGGCTCCCGCGGTGCGCATCACCGCATCCGTCGCCAGGTCCACCCGCGGGCCGCGCACCTGGCCCAGGTAGATCTCGGTCACCCCGTCGGGATGCACGAGCGAGGCCTCGATGTCGAAACCGTCGTCGCCGTTGCGCAACGTCTCGACCGACGATGCCGACGAGTAGGGCCGCTCACCCGTGCCGGGCAGCATTCCCGGTCCGGGATCGCCCGGCCCGAGCGGGCGGCTCAACCGCCAGTAGCCGAGTTCGGCGACGTGCGGCTCGCCGTCGCTGAGGCGCCAGGTCGAACTCGCGTAGTTGAGGTACGGCAACCCGTCGTGGGAGAAACTCATGCGCTGACCGAACTCGAGCGTGCGGGTCTCGCCGTGCACGTCGTAGTGCATGACGCCCGTGCCTTCCCACACCCCGATCAACCACGACAGGGGTGCCAGTTCTGCCGGACGGTCGGCGCCGAGCTCGATCACGAGCGCGGCGTCAGCGCTGGCCGCGGAACAGGTTGACGAGCACGACGACCGAGACGAACCCGATCGAGAGCACCGCAAGGCCGAGCAGGCCGACGAAGAACAACTCCAGGGCGAAAAGCATGCTTCCAGCCTACCGCGGCCGGTGGTCTCGATACGCGGCTGCGCCGCTACTCGACCGACGGGAGGGGCGGCTGCGCCGCGGGGTGCCGTCGGTCGAGGAGACCCGTCAGGGTCGTCTCGAGACCACGTCAGGTGCCGTCAGTCGAGGAGACCCGTCAGGGTCGTCTCGAGACCATCGCGCCTAGACGAGGGCGAAGATCGCGCTGGCCACACCGAAGACGACGATCGCGCCGCCGATGCTCGCCATCGCGCGCAGCACGTAGCCGTCTTTGCGTTGAATCGCGAGCTGAATCACGAACGTCGCGATGATCGCGCCGGCGAGGCCGATACCCACCCACGCGATGCGCTGCTCGGGCAGCGAGAGCACACCGATGATGACGGCCGCGAAGACCGCCGCGATCCACACGGGCACGACGCTCGCCACCTGCCACGACATGCTGCGATTCTACGGCCCTGAGGCGGCCCCCGGCCCGCGGGACGGGCCGCGACCACGCCCTAGACTGTCCTTCATACGTGGGAGGACTCGTGGCGCAGCTGTTGATCCTGACCTCAGCGGTCGACACTGAGGTCTTCCCTGCACTCGGACTGCTCAGCCATTCGACGCGCCAGATTCCCGCGTCGCCCGCGTCGCTCGTCTCCGCCCCCACGTGCGACCTCATCTTCGTCGACGCACGGCAAGACCTCGCGAGCGCCAAGTCGCTGTGCAAGATCCTCACGACGACGGGCGTCACCGTGCCGATCATGCTCATCCTCACCGAGGGCGGCCTCACCGCGGTCTCCGCGGACTGGGGGGTCGACGATGTCATTCTCGCCACCGCAGGCCCGGCCGAAGCCGACGCGCGCATTCGACTCGCCCTCGGCAGGCAGGCGCAGGATGCCTCGAGCAACAAGATCCAGGCGTCGGGCGTTGTCATCGACGAAGCCTCCTACTCGGCGAAAGTGCACGGCCGACCGCTCGACCTGACCTTCAAGGAGTTCGAGCTGCTGCGCTTCCTCGCCACGCATCCGAGCCGGGTGTTCACGCGCGAACAGTTGCTCAGCGAGGTGTGGGGCTACGACTACTTCGGCGGCACCCGCACCGTCGATGTGCACGTGCGGCGACTGCGCGCCAAGCTCGGCGACCTCGAGTCGCTCATCGGCACGGTGCGCAACGTGGGCTACCGATTCAACGTGCACGACGACGACACGGAGCGCCTGGCGACCTCCGACCGAACCGCCGGCTGAGATCGCCCGCTCCGCCACTTAACCCGCAGTTCATTCGGCGGTGGCAGGATGGGCGCATGGACAGCCCGGGCCTCGCCGATTCGGACGCCGCCGCGACCGACCTGCTCGACGAATACGACCTCGACGAGTCGTCGAGCGTCGACGACGGCACGCTGCCCGCCGATCGCTACCTGGATCGCGAGCTCAGCTGGCTCGCGTTCAACCAGCGGGTGCTCGAGCTCGCCGAAGACGACCACCTGCCGCTGCTGGAGCGCGCCAACTTCTTGGCGATCTTCGCGAGCAACCTCGACGAGTTCTTCATGGTGCGGGTCGCCGGTCTCAAGCGGCGCATCGACACGGGGATCGCGGTGCCCACGAACGTCGGTCGTTCCCCCGCCGATGTGCTCAGCGACGTGAGCGCGAAAGCGTACGAACTGCAGGAGCGGCACGCGCGCGCCTACCGCGAACTGATCGCGCCGGGCCTGGACGCCGCCGGCATCCACATCGAGGCGTGGGCGGATCTCGACGACGCCGACCGCACGCGCATCGACGAGATCTTCTCCACGCAGATCTTCCCCGTGCTCATGCCGCTCGCCGTCGACCCGGCGCACCCGTTCCCCTACATCTCGGGCCTGTCCCTCAACTTGAGCGTGCGGGTGCGCAACCCGAAGACCGGCAAGGAGGAGTTCGCGCGCGTCAAAGTGCCGACGAATCTGCCGCGGTTCGTCGAACTGCCCGACGACGCCAACGGTCAGGTGCGTTTCATCCCGCTCGAAGACCTCATCTCGCATCACCTCGACGAACTCTTCCCCGGCATGGAGATCATCGCCCACCACGAGTTCCGGGTGACCCGCAACGAGGATGTCGAGGTCGAGGAGGACCCGAACGAGAACCTCCTGCAGGCGCTCGAGAAGCAACTGCTCAACCGGCGTTTCGGACCGCCGATCCGGCTCGAGATCACCGACGACATGGATGCGGTCACGCTCAGCCTGCTCATGCGCGAACTCGGCATCGACGAGCAGCGCGTGTACCGACTGCCCGCCCCGCTCGACCTCGGCGGCCTGTTCCAGTTGACCCGCATCGACCGTCCTGCCCTCAAGTACCCGCGCGCCGTGCCGACCACGAGCGCGAGCCTGCTGCCGAGCGAACCGAACCAGGCCCCCGACCTGTTCGCCGCCATCGCCCGTCGCGACGTGCTGCTGCACCACCCGTACGAATCCTTCTCGACGAGCGTGCAGGCGTTCCTCGAGAGCGCCGCGGCCGACCCGCACGTGCTCGCAATCAAGCAGACCCTGTACCGCACGAGCGGTGACAGCCCCATCGTGGAGGCGCTCATCGACGCCGCCGAGGCCGGCAAGGCGGTGCTCGCGCTCGTCGAGATCAAGGCGCGCTTCGACGAGACCGCCAACATCTCGTGGGCCCGCAAGCTCGAGAAGGCGGGTGTGCACGTCGTCTACGGGCTCGTCGGACTGAAGACGCACTGCAAGCTCGCGCTCGTCGTGCGGCAGGAGGGCGGGGTGCTGCGCCACTACTCCCACATCGGCACCGGCAACTACAACCCGAAGACGAGCCGCATCTACGAAGACCTCGGGCTGCTGACCGCCAGCGACACCGTCGGCAAAGACCTCACCCGCTTGTTCAACGAACTCTCCGGCTACGCCATCGAAAAGAAGTTCAAGCGGCTGCTCGTCGCCCCTCTTCATCTGCGCAAGGGACTGCTGAAGCACATCCAAGGCGAGATCGACAATGCCAAGGCGGGGTTGCCGTCGGGCATCCGCATCAAGGTCAACTCGATCGTCGACGAAGCGATCATCGACGCTCTGTACCGCGCGAGCAACGCCGGAGTGCCGATCGACCTCGTCGTGCGCGGTATCTGCGGCCTCATGCCCGGACGGGAAGGCATGAGCGAAACGATCCGGGTGCGGTCCATCCTCGGTCGCTACCTCGAGCACGCCCGCGTGTTCTCGTTCCACAACAACGGCGACCCGACCGTCTTCATCGGCAGTTCCGACATGATGCACCGCAATCTGGACCGCCGCGTCGAAGCGCTCGTGCGCCTCACCGACCCCGAGCACATCCGCGAACTCGACAACGTCTTCGACCTCGCAATGGCCGACACGACCTCGTCGTGGTGGCTGAGCGCGGACGGCCAGTGGGTACGGCATTCGCGCGATGACTCGGGCGCACCCCTCCAAGACATGCAGAATGTCCTCATGACCTCGATCGCTGCCCGCAACCGATCGGCGCCGCTGCGGTGACGGCGCCCGTCATCGCGGCCGGGGTCGTGTGCTGGCGCATCGTCGACCGGCGACCGCGGGTGCTGCTCGTGCACCGCACGCAGCACAAAGACGTCTCGCTGCCCAAGGGCAAGGTGGACCGCGGCGAACTGCTGCCGCAGACCGCCGTGCGCGAACTGCTCGAAGAGACCGGCCTGGAGGTCGCGCTCGGTGCGCCGCTCGGCCGCGTCGAGTACGACCTGCCGGGCGGGCGGCCGAAGGTCGTGCACTACTGGAGCGCCGAAGTGCACGACCACCAACTGGAGCGCGCGCGGTTCCGCGCCAACGACGAGATCGCCGCGCTCGAGTGGCTGCCGATCGGCAAGGCCATCAAGAAGGTCAGCTACGAGCACGACGCCGACATCCTGCGCACCCTGGCGGCGCGACTGAAGGCCGACCTCGCCCGAACGTTCCCCGTCGTCGTGGCGCGGCACGGCAAAGCCGTTCCCCCCGGCACGTGGGACGGCCCCGATGCCACCCGACCGCTGCTGCACCGGGGCTCCGACCAGGCGGCCGCGATCGCCCCCGCCATCGCGGCGTTCGCTCCCGAACGCATCGTCTCGAGCACGGCCGTGCGCTGCGTCGCCACCGTCACCCCACTCTCGGAACTCACCGGGGTGCCCGTGAAACAGACAACGGCGATCAGTCAGGACGCCTACGAGTTCGCCCAGTCGCGAGTGCCGGATGTGGTCGCCAAGCGCCTCAAGCGCAAAGTGCCCGCCGTGCTGTGCAGCCACGGCCCTGTCATCCCGCACATCGTGCGAGAGATCGCGCGCCGAACCGGCTCGGCGGACTCCCCTGCCCTGCGCCACGCGTTGACCCCCGACACGGGCGAGTTCACCGTGCTGCACGTCGCCGTCGCGTCGCCGCGACTGGTCGCCGTCGAGTCCCACACCGCCGACTGAGCGCCGCGCCAAACCGGGCGCCGCGCACTGTTCGGCGCGAGTTAACCGCCCGTTCACCTTGCGGGACGACCGTGGTTAACCGTCCTGCCTAGGTTCGGCTGTGGGTCGCACCGGCCCATTCCCCAACCATTCCGAAAGGAACACAGTGAACGTCAAGCGTCTTGGCACCATCGGTGTCATTGCCGTCGCGGGAGCGCTCGTGCTCTCGTCGTGCGCCGCGAACGAGGGCGGCACCGATGTGCCCGCCGAAAGCCTCTCCGGCACCATCGACGGCGCGGGCGCGTCGTCGCAGGGCTCGGCCCAGGAGGCGTGGATCGCCGCGTTCCAGGGCGAGAACCCCGACCTCACGATCAACTACGACCCGTCGGGCTCCGGCGCGGGCCGCGAGGCGTTCATCGCCGGTGGCGTGGACTTCGCGGGCTCCGACTCGGCGCTCAAGCAGGAAGAGATCGACGGCGGCTTCGCGGGCTGCGTGCCGGACACGGGCTACATCCAGGTGCCCGCCTACATCTCCCCCATCGCGGTCATCTTCAACATCGAGGGCGTTGACTCGCTCAACCTCGACGCCGTGACCCTCGCCAAGATCTTCAAGGGCGAAATCACCACGTGGGACGACGCGGCCATCGTCGCGCTCAACCCCGACGTGACCCTCCCCGCCGCCCCGATCACCGCCGTGCACCGCTCGGACGACTCGGGCACCACGAAGAACTTCGCGGACTACCTGTTCAAGAACGCCCCCGAGGTGTGGGACGCCGAGCCGGCCGACCCGTTCCCCTACGCGACCGGTGAGGCCGCTCAGGGCACGTCGGGCGTCGTCGACGCGGTCACCAACGGCACCAACACGATCGGCTACGCCGACGCGTCGAAGGCCGGCGACCTCGGCACCGCCGCGATCAAGGTCGGCGACGAGTTCGTGAACTACTCGCCCGAGGCCGCGGCTGCGGTCGTCGCCGAGTCGCCCGAGGGTGACACCAACAACGGCACGACCGACCTCGCGATCAAGATCGACCGCACCACGACCGACCCGACCCACTACCCGCTCGTGCTGGTGAGCTACCTCATCACGTGCGTCGAGTTCGTGGACGCCGAGGCCGCCCCGCTCGTGCAGGGCTACCTCACCTACATCACCAGCCAGGCCGGTCAGGCGGAGGCGGCCTCGGCTGCCGGCGCCGCGCCGCTCTCGGCCGAGCTGTCCGACAAGGTCGCCGCGGCCCTCGCGACGATCGTCGTCGAGTAGCAGCAACCCTCGCGCTGGCGGGCTGCGATCCGCGTGCGTTGCACGCCGGGTCGCAGCCCGTCAGACTGGGGACCACCTCCCCTCCCCCTCCTCCCCCCGTTTCGCGCCGGCCCAGGAAGACGCCTCGAATGACGACAGTACGCACGAGAATGCGGGCCCCGATCCGTCCCGCGGATCGCATCTTCTCCGCCTCCACGATCGTCGCCGGCAGCCTCATCCTCGCCGCGCTCGCCGCCGTCGCCGTCTTCCTCGTCGTCCAGTCGATCCCCGCCCTCGTGGTGGACCCGGCCGAACTCAAAGGCTCGCCGTCGAGCTTCTGGGAGTACGCCGCTCCGCTCGCCTTCGGCACCGTGTGGGCCGCGTTCCTGGCACTCCTGATCGCCCTGCCCATCTCGCTCGGCATCGCCCTGTTCATCTCGCACTACGCACCGCGACGCGTCGCCCAGGTGCTCGGGTACATCATCGACCTGCTCGCGGCGGTCCCCTCCGTCGTCTTCGGCCTGTGGGGCATCAAGGTGCTCGCCCCCGGCGTGGTGCCCCTCTACACGTGGCTGACCGACAACCTCGGCTGGCTCCCGCTCTTCACCCCGCCCGTCTCCGGAACGGGACGCACCATCCTCACCGTCGCGATCGTGCTCGCCGTCATGATCATCCCGATCATCACCGCGATCAGCCGCGAAGTGTTCCTGCAGACGCCGCGCCTGCACGAGGAGGCGGCCCTCGCCCTCGGGGCGACCCGCTGGGAGATGATCCAGATGGCGGTGCTGCCGTTCGGTCGCCCCGGCATCATCTCCGCCGCGATGCTCGGCCTCGGCCGGGCCCTCGGCGAGACGATGGTGGTGGCCATGGTGCTCTCGCCCGCCCTCGTCATCTCGTTCGTGCTCACGAGCTCGCAGAACCCGTCGACGATCGCCGGAAACATCGCCCTCAACTTCCCGGAGGCGCACGGCGTCGGCATCAATGCCCTCATCGCGACCGGCCTCATCCTGTTCATCATCACGCTCGTGATCAACTCGATCGCCCGCATCGTCATCAACAGCCGCAAGGCGTTCTCGGGAGCCAACTGATGACCGCGACCACGCCGCAGACCGGCATCGTCAACTCCCTCACCACGGGTCGCCTGCCCCGGTGGTCGCCGTGGGCTCTGCTGGTGGGCAGCTGGGCCGTGATGAGCGCCGTGTTCGCCCTCACGGCGGCCGCGAGCGGCAGCGAGTTCAACATCGCCCTCGCGATCTTCCTCGGCACGATCCTGTTCGACGTGCTCATCTACGTGGTCTCGTACCTCGTGGAGGGGCGCCGTCAGGCCACCAACCGCCTCATCACCTCGCTCGTGGCGACCGCGTTCATCCTGGCCCTGCTGCCGCTCATCTCGCTGCTGTTCACCGTGCTCGTCGACGGCCTGGCCCGCTTCGACCTCGCCTTCTTCACCCAGTCGATGCGCAACGTCGTCGGTCCTGGCGGCGGCGCGCTGCACGCCATCACCGGCACCCTGCTCATCACCGGCATGGCCGCCCTCATCTCCATCCCGGTCGGCCTGCTCACCGCCATCTACCTCGTCGAGTACGGACGGGGGATGCTCGCGCGCGCGATCACCTTCTTCGTCGACGTCATGACCGGCATCCCGTCGATCGTCGCCGGCCTGTTCGCCTTCGCGTTCTTCGCCCTCATTCTCAATGACCCCGGCATCCGCTTCGGGTTCGGCGGGTCGATCGCCCTCTCGCTGTTGATGATCCCGGTCGTCGTGCGTTCGAGCGAGGAGATGCTGCGCATCGTGCCCAACGAGCTGCGCGAGGCCTCCTACGCGCTCGGCGTGCCGAAGTGGCTCACCATCCTCAAGGTCGTCATCCCCACCTCGATCGCGGGCATCGCCACGGGCGTGACCCTCGCGATCGCCCGCGTCATCGGCGAGACCGCGCCGCTGCTCATCATCGCCGGGTTCACCGCGAGCATGAACTACGACCTGTTCGCCAACCGCATGATGACGATCCCCGTGTTCGTGTACACCCAGTACGCCAACCCCGGCTCGGACGTCGACGCCTACCTGGAACGCGCCTGGACGGGCGCGCTCACCCTCATCCTCATCGTCATGGCGCTCAACCTGATTGCGCGCCTCATCGCCCGAATTTTCTCCCCCAAGCTCGGCCGCTAACGCCCGAAGGTAAAGGAAACCTGTGTCCAAGCGCATCGAGGTCCACGACCTGAACGTCTACTACGGCAAGTTCAAGGCCGTCGAGGACGTCTCCCTCACCATCGAGCCCCGCACCGTCACCGCGTTCATCGGACCGTCGGGATGCGGCAAGTCCACGTTCCTGCGCACCCTCAACCGCATGCACGAGGTGATTCCCGGCGCCTACGTCGAGGGCGAGGTGCTCATCGACGGCAACAACCTCTACGGCCCCGGCGTGGACCCCGTACTCGTGCGCCGCCAGGTCGGCATGGTGTTCCAGCGGCCCAACCCGTTCCCGACCATGTCGATCCGCGACAACGTGCTCGCGGGCGTCAAGCTCAACAACCGGCGCATGTCGAAGACCGACGCCGACGAGCTCGTCGAGAAGTCCCTGCGCGGCGCCAACCTCTGGGAGGAGGTCAAGGACCGGCTGAACCTGCCGGGCTCAGGCCTCTCCGGCGGTCAGCAGCAGCGCTTGTGCATCGCGCGCGCCATCGCCGTCTCGCCCGAGGTCATCCTCATGGACGAGCCGTGTTCCGCGCTCGACCCGATCTCCACGCTCGCGATCGAGGACCTCATCGAGGAGCTCAAGACCGAGTACACGATCGTGATCGTGACCCACAACATGCAGCAGGCCTCGCGCGTCTCCGACAAGACCGCGTTCTTCAACATCGCGGGCACCGGTAAGCCGGGCAAGCTCATCGAGTACGACGACACCGCGACGATCTTCTCGAAGCCGTCCGTTCAGGCCACCGAGGACTACGTCTCCGGCAAGTTCGGATAGGCCCGCCATGCGACCGCCGCTGTCCGTCGCCACGGTCGTCTCGCCGCGCAACCAGCCCGACCCCGCCCTCGTCGCCGAGTTGGCGACCGACTCCGTCGACGTCGAACTGCACGAGGACGGCGCCACCTCGCTGCTGGCGATCGGGCGCGCCCGGCCCGATGTGGTGATCGTGCCGACCGACGTGCACGGGGTCGATCTGCTCGACTACGTGGATGCGGTGCGCCGCGCCGGACTCCCCGTGATCGTCGCGCTCGCCGACCCCGCCGACAACGGGCGGGCGGTCACGGCCCTCGATCACGGAGCCCGCAGCATCCTCGGACTCCCGCTGTCGGCGCGGGACGTGGAGACTCAAGCGCGTCTCGCCGTGCCCGACCCACCCCCGCGCACACGACTGCAGGCGGGTGCGCTGACCATGGATCTGCTCTCCCACCGGGTCTCGGTGGACGGGCGCGACGTGTACCTGTCCGCGCGCGAGTTCCAGTTGCTGCAGGTGCTGCTCGCCTCCGACCGCGTGGTGAGCGCCGACGAGCTCGCGGAGCTGGCGTCCGGGCTGCCGGAAGCGTCGGTGCAGGGCATCCGCGTGATGATCGGGCGCATCCGCCGCAAGCTCGAAGACGGTTCCGGCACGGGCACGAGCCCGCTCGAGACCGTGCGCGGTGTCGGCTACCGCATCACCCGTTAACCTAGAGTTCACCGGACTGCACGCTGCGGGTTACCCGCGCGCCGGTCGCCGAAGCCCGCCCGGGGCGCGGCGTCGAGGCCGAGGGGATGCCATGACCAGCCGCCGCCCGACCGTCGCCGTCGTCGCCGCGTTCGCCCTGAGCGCCGCCGTGCTCGCGGGGTGCGCGACCAATGAGGCCGGCGACCGGCCGAGCAACCTGCGCGGCACCATCGACGGCTCCGGATCGAGCGCGCAAGGCGCCGCCCAGGAGGTCTGGGTGGCCGGGTTTCAGCGCAACAACGCGTACGTCACCGTCAACTACGACCCGGTGGGCTCCGGCGCGGGGCGCCAGGCGTTCCTCGGCGGCGGTACCGACTTCGCCGGCTCCGACAGCCCGCTGAGTGACGAGGAACTCACCGGCGAGCTGCCGTCGTGCGCCCCCGGCAGCGGGGCGATCGACCTGCCGCTCTACGTCTCCCCCATCGCGATCGCCTACCGGGTGGAGGGCGTCTCCGACCTGCGACTCGACGGTGACGCCCTCGCCGGCATCTTCCGCGGCGACATCGAGCGCTGGAACGACCCCGCGCTCGTCGCGCTCAACCCCGACGCGACCCTGCCTGACGCGCCCATCACGGCCGTGCACCGCTCGGACGATTCCGGTACGACGAAGAACTTCACCGAGTATTTGGCCGCCGTCGCGCCCGACGCGTGGGGGGCGGAAGCGGATGACACCTTCCCCTACACGGGCGGCGAGTCGGCGCTCGGCAACTCGGGTGTCGTCGAAGCGGTGGCAGGCGGGCGGAACACGATCGGCTACGCGGATGCATCCAAGGTCGGCGACCTCGACGTTGCGTCGATTCTCGTCGGCGATGAGTTCGTCGCTCCGAGCGCGGAAGGGGCTGCGATCGTGGCGGACCTGTCGCCGCGCATCCCCGGGCGGGCGGAACACGACATCGCGCTGGAGATCGACCGCACGACGACCGCCGCGGGGGCGTATCCGCTGGTGCTCGTGAGCTACGTGATCACGTGCCAGGAGTATGTGGATGCGGCCGCTGGGGAGCTGGTGGCGGCGTTCCTCGCCCACATCGTCTCGCCCGCCGGCCAGGCCGCGGCGGAGAAGTCGGCCGGGTCGGCACCGCTCGCGCCCGGTCTGCTCGCCGACGTCGAAGCGGCGATCGCGTCGATCCGCTGAGGCGCTGATCGCTGGGCGGCGGTGGTCTCGATACGGCCCTGACGGGCCTACTCGACCGACGACACCCGGCCCTGACGGGCCTACTCGACCGACGACACCCCGCCCTGACGGGCCTACTCCACCGACGACACCCCGCCGGTCGAGTAGGGGCGCCGCCCGGCACCCCGCCGGTCGAGTAGGGGCGCCGCCCGGCACCCCGCCGGTCGAGTAGCGGGCGCAGCCCGCGTATCGAGACCACCCGACCAGCGACACCCCGCCCTGACGGGCCTACTCGACCGACGACAGACCTCACCCGAAGGTGAACGAGTACGCCTCCACCCCCGGTTCGAGCGTGACCTCGAGGGTGCCGGTGCGGGCATCCCCGAACGGCACGAGCGGGTAGGAGTTCGGCGTGCCCGACACCTCGAACGTGGTCACGCGTCCATCGAGTCGGAGCGTCACGGTGCCTTCGCCGCCGAGCACCATCCGCACTTCGCGTGCCGTGAAGTTCAACCGGATGCTCGCTGGCTCGCCCGCGGGCGTCGCGTTCTGGAACCCCAGCTGCCACGCGCCCTGCAAGGCGAACGTGTCCCGCGCCTGATCCGCGGGGAATCGGTACTCGTTCACCCCGGATGCGTACTCCTCGTCACCGCCGAAGTTCACGACCTTGCCGAGGCTCAAGTAGCTCTCCGGCGTCGTGCTGCCTGTTTCGGGGGTCTCGTCGGCGACCTCCGTCGGCGGCGGCAGCTGCACATCCGGGTCGGCCGCGACGAGCAGTTCGCGAATGAGACGCTCGGTCGTCGCGTAACCTCCCTCGCCGAACTTGATGTGGCGCACCGTGCCGTCCGCATCGACGAGGTAGTGCGCGGGCCAGTAGCGGTTGCGATACGTCGTCCACGTCGAGAGCGTGTTGTCGAGCGCGACCGGGTACTCGATACCGAGCTTCGCGGCGCCGGTCTCGACGTTGCGCTGCTCCTTCTCGAAGGCGTACTCGGGCGAGTGGACCCCGATCACTGTCAGCCCCGCATCCTGGTACGCGTCGTACCAGGCGTTCACGTGCGGGATGCTGCGCTGGCAGTTGATGCAGGAGTAGGCCCAGAAGTCGATGAGCACGACCTGACCGCGCAGCTGCTCGAGGGTGAGCCCTTCGTTGCCGGGCGTGTTGAACCACGCCTCGATCCCGCGCAGCTCGGGCGCCAGCCCGCACGACTCCAGTTCGGCGGCGCCATTGGTGCACAGTTCGAGGTCGCGGTTCTCGTCGGTGACGAGACCGCCGAGGTCGAGCTGTTCGGCGATCGCCTCGTCGCTGGCGAACTGATCCTGCAGGGTGCTCGTGTAGTCGGGCACCAGCCGCTGCAGCAGCTGCGGAAGGTCGAACACGAGACCGACGGCAAGCGCGATCATCACCACCCCGCCCGTGATGCGGATGGCCCGCTGCCGAGTGCGGAAGGCCTTCACCCGCTCGGCCACCCCGCGCCCGGCGAGCGCGAAGATCAGCAACGGCAGCGCTGCCCCGATCGCGAAGCTCAGGGTGAGCACGATCGTCTCGGGGCCGATCCGTCCCGTCGACCCGGCGACGGTGATCGCCGCGAGCACGGGGCCCGCGCACGGCACGTAGACGGCGCCGAGCGCGAGACCCAGCACGAAGCCGCCCCGCTCGGTGCCGACTTCGCGCTGAGGGAGCCAGGAGAACGGCTTCTCCAGCAGGTGCTGGAACGACGGCACGATCAGCCCGACGCCGATGAGCACGAGCACGATGATGCCCGCCCAGCGGAGGAAGTCCTGCGGCAGCCCGAGCAGCCCGAGCACGAGGGAGCCGACGAGGGTGAACACGCTGAAGGCGACCACCAGTCCGGCGATCACCTGAAAGGGTCGCCACCGCGACACGGTCGCGCCGTCACCGCGCGCGCTCATCGCGCCGCCGGACAGGAAGATGACGGGCAGCACAGGGATGATGCACGGCGAGATGCCGGTGATGAGTCCCCCGAGGAAGCCGATGATTCCGAGGCTGAGCATGTCGCCCTCTCCTGTTGCGGCGGGCCTGCCGGACGCCCCCGCGCCCTCCACCGTCGTGGTCGTGGTTCGGCGGATGCGCCCCAACGGTTTGGCGCGCGGGCACCTTCGAACGGATTCCAAGCCGATTCGCCGACCGGTCCGAACTGGGTGTGACGGCCGTTCAGACGCGGCGGTCCGGCTCGCGGGGGCGAGTCGTTCAGACGAAGGGGAGATCCATGCGAATCACACACCGCGCCACTCTGGCGGCCGCGACCATCGCGATCGCGGCGTTCAGCCTGGCGGCTTGTGCGCCGGCCACGATGGAGCCGGAGGCGGAGCCGATGCCGAGCGCGTCGGAAGAGCCGATGGAGGACTACACGGCCAACCTGGTCGGACCCGGCTGCGCCGCCTACGCGGAGACGGTGCCGGACGGCGACGGCTCGATCGTCGGTATGGCTCAGGACCCGGTCGCCGTGGCGGCATCGAACAACCCGCTCCTGACGACGCTCGTTGCGGCCGTCTCGGGTGGTCTCAACCCTGACGTGAACCTCGTGGACACGCTCAACGGCAGCGAATTCACCGTGTTCGCGCCCGTGGATGACGCGTTCGCGAAGCTGCCCGCCGACACCGTCGCTGCGCTGCAGTTGCCGGAGAACGCCGGGATGCTGTCCGGAATCCTCACCTACCACGTCGTGCCCGGTCAGATTCTGCCGGCCGACCTTCCCGGTGAGCTGACCACCGTCAACGGTGCGACCGTGACGGTGACCGGCATGGGCGACTCGCTCATGATCAACGACTCGAGCGTCATCTGCGGTGGTGTGCGCACCGCCAACGCGACCGTGTACCTCATCGACACGGTGCTCCTGCCTCCGGCCGCGTAACGCCGGACACGACGAACGGCCCGCCCCGTGCCGGGGGCGGGCCGTTCTTTCGTTTCGGGCGGGGTGGTCTCGATACGCGGGCTGCGCCCGCTACTCGACCGGCGGGAAGGCCGCGGGCTGCGCCCGCTACTCGACCAGCAGGAAAGCCACGGGCTGCGCCCGCTACTCGACCGACGGGAAAGCCACGGGCTGCGCCCGCTACTCGACCGACGGGAAAGCCGCGGGCTGCGCCCGCTACTCGACCGGCGGGAAAGCCGCGGCCGCGGAGGGGCCTCCCCCCGCCGGTCGAGTAGGCCCGTCAGGGCCGTATCGAGACCACCCCGCCGAGCACCGCTCAGGCGCCGACGAGCTCGCTCTCGAGCCGCGCGTAGCTGGCTTCCATGCCGTCGGTCATGCCCGTCGCGAGGATCATGTCGCGCTGGGCCATGTCCGCATACGTGATGTAGAGGGTGAGCAGCGTGACCCCATCCACCTCGTCGAGCGACAGGTCGTTGACGGTTCCGGGGAAGTCGGTTCCGCTCATCCGCTCGGTCGACACCATGCGGCGCTGCGGGTCGACGACGACCGTTTCGCCTTCGAAACCGAACGGCTCGCCGGGCTGCCCCTCGACGGGCGCCCACGCGTAGCGGTACGACGCACCGGGGGTGGGGTCGAGTTCGCACGCCGTCATCACCCAGCCGTCGGGGCCGAGCAGCCAGCGCTTCATGAGCTCAGGCTCGGTGTGGGCGCGCCAGATGAGCGAGCGGGGCGCCTCGAACGCGCGGGTGATGCGTACGTGCGTGTCGTCCATGATCTGCACCTGGGTGCCCTTGCCGAGCGCGTACTCGCGCAGGTCGGCGAGCACGGTGTCGAGCTGGGCGAGACCTTCGCGGATGCCCTCCGCCATGCCCATCTCGACGGACTGCTCGAGCGCTTCGACCGAGTCGAACTGGTTGAGCGAGGTCAGCCGCGACCCGTCCGCGGTCTGCTCGAAGCCGAGCGTCATGTGCACGATCGGCATGGAGTCGTCGGGTTCCCCGTTCGAGTCGGCGAACCGGTCGTCGAGGGTCACCTGGGTCGGCTCGCTGACGCCGGTGATGTCCCACACGGCGTGATACTTCTCGCCTTCGGGGCTGGTCATGAAGTAGCGCGAGCGCGCACCGACGCGCAGTTCGTGCTCGAGGAACGTGGTCGGGTAGCCGGGCGGCCCCCAGAAGCGTTCAAGCTTGCGCGGGTCGGCGAACGCATCCCACAGGCGCTGCACGGGCACGGGAAAGTCGGCGACGACGGTGAGGGTGAGGGCCTCGGGGTCGGTGGTGACGGACGTCACGGGCATGGGTTCTCTCCTTTGTGGATGGGTCAGTCGGCGAGCACGGCGTCGAGTCGGCCGATGCGGTTGCGCCAGAGGTCCGCGTAGCTGTCGAGCAGGGCGCGGGCCCGGGCGAGGGTGGCGGGGTCGGCACGCACGATGCGTTCCCTCCCCCGCGGTTCTTTGGTCACGAGTCCTGCTCCTTCCAGTACGGCGACGTGCTTCTGCACGGCCGCGAACGACATCTCGTAGGCGGTGGCGAGCGCGGTGACGCTCGCTTCACCCGTGAGGGTGCGCCGCAGAATGTCGCGCCGCGTCGCGTCGGCGAGCGCATGGAAGATGCGGTCGACTTCGGCGTCGCTGAGTTCAGTTTCTACAACCATTTGGTTGTACGTTAGCGCCGTGCGGGCCGCCCGTCAACCCCCGCCCGAGGCAGGGATCCACGCACGCTCAGCGCTGGTCGCCGCGCGGAGGTTTGCTCCCGCCTCGCGGAGGTTCGCACGCCACGCGGATGCTGCACCCGCCGCGCAGCGCACAAACCACCGCGCGCTAGGACCGCACCACACCACACCCCGGCGGTCGCTCAGCCGAGCAGGGCGCGCTCCTCCTCCGCGGTCAGGCCCGCCGGCCGCTCGCGGTCCAGACCCCGCGCCCGCTCGTCGGCGAGCACCCCCGCCACCGTTTCGGTGAGCGGACGTAGCACGCCACCCGTCGAGTGGAAGCGGGCGTTGCTGCGCGCCATCATGCCGACGTGGGTGGGCGGCAGCCACAGCGGCAGCGACCGCGGACCCGCCCAGTATGCGACGTCCCGGTCGACGAGCCACTCCTCATCCCGCTCGACGAGCTCGCCGTCGAAGTCGGCGGCGCGAGCGCACGCGGCAAGCACCTCCGCGAACGGCACCGCATCCCCTACCGCGTTGACGGCGCCCGAGAGGCCCGCGGATCCGGCGCGCACGACATAGGCCGCGAGGTCGTCGACATCGATCACCTGAACGGATCGTGCCGCTGTCGGCGGCACGAGCACGCGCCCCCCACGCGCGAACCGAGCCGGCCAGTAGCCGAAGCGACCCGTACGGTCACCCTCGCCGACGATGAGCCCCGGTCGCACAACGAGCAGCCGGTCACCGAGGCGATCGCGGGCATGCTGTTCGGCAGCGGCCTTCGCATCCGGGTACTGGTCGAGGTCGACGGGTTCGACGAGCTCCGCGGACTCGTCGGCGCCGGGCTCGTCATTGCGCGCGTACACCGAGATCGTCGAGACGAAGCTCCAGTGCGCGGTGCGATCGGCGAGCGCGTCGAGCGCACCGGCGACCTGGCCTGGGTCGGAGCTGACATCGACGATCTCGTCCCAGTCGCCGTCGAGGCCGGCGTAGGCGTCAGGATGGGCGCGGTCGCCCACCACGAGCCGCGTGCCGGGCGGCGGCGGGGTGCCTCCGCGAGCGAGGACCGTTACGTCGGCGTCGCCGTCCGCCGCTCGGCGCGCAATGCGCCCGCCGAGCCATCCGGTGCCGCCGAGAACCAGTACGCGTCGCATGCCGCCAGTCAACCGCGACCGTGCGGCCGCTCGCGAGGCTGTTCGCGGCGAGCGCAGCAACGCCCCCGGCGAGGGGGCCAGGGGCGTTGCTGGTCTGGACGGCGCGGCTGCGTGCCGCGCCGAGATCGTGGAGCTAAGCGCTTTCGATCACGAGCACCGGATCGGTGGTGGGCGCGTCGGAACCGCCGCGCGGCTCCACCGTCACCCCGACCACATCGCCGGGCTGCATCTGACCGTCGAGCACGCGCCACGTGCGGCCATCGCCCGCCGTGAACGTTCCCGCCGGCCGCGGCCCGGACTCGCCGATGTACCACAGCTCATACACCTTGCCCGCGGGCAGCGGCCCGAGGCCGTCGGTGATGAGCGCGGAGGCGAGCAGTTCGCTGGACCACACGAGGGTGGCCGTGCCGTCCGGCATGTCGACGGTCGCGCGCTGCGCATCCGGCGCCGCGTTGATCGCGGCGAGCATGTCGGCCTGCTCCTGGCGGTGCTGGTCTTGCACGATCGTCGTCGCAACCACCCCACCGCCGGCGAGGATCGCCAGCACGGCCGCCGCGCTCAGCAGCGCCGCGACCGGACGGGAGGCCCACCGCGCGCGGGCGCGCAGTTCGGCCGGGCCGGGCGCATCCACCGCAGGCAGCTGCGGGGTCGTTTCGATGAGGTGCATCAGGCGGGTCTTCAGCTCCGGCGGCGGTGCAACGGGCGGCACGGCCATGCCGAGCAGCACCGCCGTGTCGGCGAGTCCGGTCACTTCGGCGCGGGTCTCCTCGCTGTCGGCGAGGTAGCTTTCGAACTCGGCGACCTCGCTCTGGTCGAGGGCCCCGAGCGCGTAGGCACCCGACTGGATGCTCAGTTCGCTCTTGCTTTTCTTCTTGTCGTTCACGAGGTCACCCCCAATTCGTCGCGCAGTCGGATCATGCCGTCCCGGATGCGAGTTTTCACCGTGCCGATCGGCACGCTCAACAGTGTCGCCACTTCGCTATTCGTGTAGCCGCCGTAGTACGAGAGGGCGATGGCTTGACGTTGCAGGTCGGTGAGCCGACCCATCGCCTTCTCCACCCTCTCGTGCTCGAGCCGCACTTCGGCGCTCTCGGAGACGTGATCGTACTCGTTTCCGAAATCGCGGATGCCTACCTTGAGGTCGCGATCACGGGACGATTGCGATGCACGCACCCGGTCGACGGCGCGGCGATGGGCCATGGTCAGGACCCACGTCGCCGCTCCCCCTTTGTTCGGATCGAACCGGGATGCGGTTTGCCAGATCTCGAGGAACACCTCCTGGGTGACCTCTTCGGACTGTGAGTGGTCGACGAGGAGGCGCTTGACGAGTCCGAAGACGCGCGGCGCGATGTCGTCGTAGAGGGCGGCGAAGGCGGACTTGTCCCCCCGGCCCACGCGCTCGAGGAGCGCCTGCTGCCGGGTCGCGGGATTGTCGACGTCGCCGTTTCCCAGGTCGTGGTCGCGGGGCACGATGTCCAGCATCCCAGTTCAGCCTTCGGCTCGCACACTCATGAAAGCGGTTCGGAGCGAAGGCTCAGGTGGATTCCCCGCGGGGCCGTTTCGGTGCTCACTCGACCGGGTCCGGGCGGGCATGAGAATGCCGGGCCGCAGAACGCCTCTCGGCGCAAGGCCGCTCGGGGCGGCTAATAGTGGAGCCCGGGGTTACTGCGGCCCGGCCGTACGAGTGTAACAATTGCCGCCGCGCGCTATTCCCGTGCCGCCGGCGGGCGAGCGACGCGCGGGCCCAGCGGCCGGGGTCGCGACCTCGGCTCAGTCGAGCGCGTCGCTGCGGTGCAGTCGCGCGCAGGCGGTGAGCTCCTCCGCCATGGTGGCGTACCGGTCGGCGCGCGTGGTCAGTTCGGTGGCGCGATCCGGTTCGGTGGCCTCGACGTCGTCGGCGAGGTCGGAGCATCCGGCGGCGAGGATGCGGCAGAACGCTGCGGCCCGGTCGAGTGCGACCCCGAAGTCGCCGCGGAACACGCCACGGAGGATCTGGTCGGCGAGCTCGGTGATCTCGTCGGGACCGGTCGGCATGGGTGCGCCGGCGACGGCGGTGTCGATGGTGGTGAGGATGTCGGCGCCGCGCTGGAACAGGTGACTGGTGCCGACGGGTTCTTGCCGGATGACGGCGCGCAGCAGGTAGATGCGCCACAGCGCGCCGGGTAGGGTGCGCGCGTTGGAGCGCGCCCACAGTTCGGCGATCGCGTCGATGCCGTGCTCGTCGGTGTAGGCGACGAGTCGTTCGAGGGTGGCCGGGTCGGTGTTGCGCGCGCGATCGACGAGGGTGTGCGCGGTGTCGTGTGCGACCCGCATCACCTGTGCGGGATCTTCGCCGCTCTCCCACTGGTCGAACCAGTCACCGGAGAACTGCGTGGGTTTGTGGAAGTCGTCGGCCATCGACTCCACGCTACGCCGCCGCGGGCGTGGATGCTGCTTCGGTGGGTCGCCTCGGCGCCGGTACGCTTGTTCGGTCGGGCCTGTAGCTCAGTCGGTAGAGCATCGGACTTTTAATCCGCGGGTCGTGGGTTCGAGCCCCACCGGGCCCACGAGAAGAGCGCGGTCCCAGCGGGGCCGCGCTCTTCTCGTTCGCCCCGTGTAGAAGAACCATTCGTGGGGCCCCCATCGCGCCGGTTCCGACGCGTCGCCCACCCACAAACCCCACGCGCCAGCCCCACACACCGCGACGCGGCGGCCGTGCCGATGGGGAGTCGAGCCCCACCGGGCCTTGAGGGAGGGAGCGGAGCCCTACCAAGCCGCGACACTCGTTCAGAGCGATTGAACTAATATTGTCAATTGACTATACTTCTCGAATGGATCTGAGCGTTGCCGAGTACGCCCACCAGCGGGGCATTTCTCGTCAGCGTGCCCTCGCCCTCATCCACAGCGGCCAAGTCGACGCCCGGCGGATCGGCCGCTCATGGGTAGTCAGTGAACGAGAGCTCGGGCACCGTCGCCAACTCGGCCGCCCACTCGGCGAGCGAATGGCTCAGGTCCTGGTCAACGTACTCTCCGGGCAGCCCCTCGGTGAGCTCGATCCACAGAGTCGATACTTCGCCGCGAGTTACCTCGACCGGCTCAGAGTTGCACACGACCCCGCGGCGCTCCTGCACTCGTGGTTGAGATCACGCCAACTCCGCGTGGTGAACGTCGCCGCGAACCCGGCAGATCTCGCTGAGATTCGCCGGGACGACCGGCTCGTCGTGTCGGGCATCAGCGATGGACGATCCGGGATGTCGTCGGCCCGTGAACTCGAAGGGTATGTTGCCGCTGCCGCGGTAGACGTCTTCATGAAGACGTCGCTGATGGTGAGGTCCGATTCTCCCAACGTGCGACTGCACATTGTCGAGAACCTCCCTCCGAGTCCCGCCCCCGTGGGCTTGGTCATTGCGGACCTCGCTGATTGGAATCGCCCGCGTGAGGACTCACGGGTCGCCGAACTACTCGAGGAGTACGTGTGGACCCGCTAGACCTACCCACCATGACGCCGAAACAGGAGGCGTCCTGGCGCGGAATCATCGCGGTGTCCCGTCGGGTTCGGGATGGTTGGTGCCTCGTGGGCGGGCAGATGGTCCAACTCTGGTGCTGGGAACGCGGCAGCCAACCTAACCGGCCGACCGACGACGGCGACGCAGTTCTCGACATACGCGCTCTAGTCCCGAGTTCCTTGTCGATTCGCAGTGCCGTGCACGCTGCCGCGACTGCGACCGCGCTCGAAGGTCAGGCGCTGATGAGCTGCTGCGCGCGCTGATGCGACACGCCCAGTGCGGCACCAACTTCGCGCACCGTGAGTCCTTGCGCTTTCAGCGCTCGCGCGGCCGCTCGAGACTCCTCTGCGGCTCGTGCCCGAGCATGGGCCTCTTCTTCGCGCAACGCCGATGCCGCCGCAAGGTGCGCTTGCACGTCGGCAGGCAACTCGATCGTCGCGGAGATCTCGATCCGCTCCACGGGCATGTCGGTCACGGCCGAGATGTAGTCCTTCGCCATCTCGCTGACCTCGCGGAGATTGCGGGCCTGTGTGGCACCGTCGAGCGCGGGAATGTCGATGTACCAGAAGCGTCCATCCCTACGGACCGTCACCTCGTACCGTTCTGTGTTCCGATCAGCCATGTCAGTCATCCCCACCATCGATCGCCTTGTAGCAGTCCTTGAGAATCTTCGCCGCGAGTGCCTCGCCGATCTCACGATGCCGAGGGATCATGATCACGACCCCGTTGAGCGTGAACTTGTCGTGCTTGCTTCCGCCGACGTAAAGCCACACCGCACCATGAGATTTCGCGAGAGCTCGGATTCGCTTCTCAAGGTCCGCCTTTCTCATCGACAGAGTCTATTCCAGACTAGACGCGCATGTCTATCTCGCACTAGACACGCATCCCGTCAAGCAGCCGCACCGATGCGACGAGGAGGTTGCAACGAAGCGGGCCATGTTCCTGCTCGTCTCCGACGCGGGGGCCACGATCGCATCGATCGCATCGAAGCGTGAGCCCCTCGAACGGAAACCTGCGACAGACTAGCTCCAGGGAGGCGAGGTGACATGAACGAACTCTTCGGCGTTCCCCACTGGGCGTTCGCGATGCTCGTCGGCGTGCCGAACGCGACGATCGGCGTACTCCTCCTCGTGTTTCGCCGGGACATCCTGCGACTCGCCAAGTTGATGGCGCCGCGGTTGAGCGAGGATGCCGAGTTCTGGCTCGGTCGCGCGATCATCGTGTCGGGCCTCTTTCTGATCGCCGTGCCGGCGTTCCTCATCTACTCCGCCTTCAGCAGCTCCTTCGGCGCGTAACCGGCTATGCGGGTGCCCTGTGCGTCCCTGCTCGCCCGCCGCGTTCTACGCGGTGAGAACGGGCACTACAGCTCGACGCCGTCTCGGCGCAGCACGGCGACGGGATACCCGAACAGGAACACGTCCAGGCGTTCAGCCACGGTCGCCCGAACTCCGTGACGAGCTGGATCCGTCCAGTGACGCGATCCTCTCGCGCATCTCGGAGAGGCGCGCCCCTCCCTGCCGGGTCGGGACACCCTGTGGCCGCTCGACGCGGGGGATGACGTATCCAACGGGCGTCTCTCGTGCTTGCGGTGACCCAGAGTTGTCTGCGCGAAGAATCAGATTCAGCTCGCGCAGAACCGCGAACACCTTCGCGAGCGCGACCTCCGTGCTGCCTTTCTCGAACCGCACCAACCATTGCCGGGTGACCCCGGCTCTGCGCGCAAGCTCGTGCTGCGAGAGCTCGAGTTCTCGTCGACGCTCGCGCGCGATCGCGCCGAGGTCGCCCGCTGATCTGATGCGCATCGCGGCCCCCTTATCGAGTCGATCGAGGAGACATTCTGGCGCTGTCACATGAATGATTCATCACGTCAATGTCATACGGACCGTACATTCTGCAGATGTCACGCAGACATGACACGCGCCCCTACCGCTCTCCCGCCGCCCGCACGTGCACGCGCTCCCCTTGGCGGCTGAGCAGGTTGATGATCTCGGCGGGCTCGCGCGACGCGCTCACCACACCGTGCGGCAGGCGCGTGTCGAACTCGGCCGCCTCGCCGGCGGACAGCAGAGTTTCCTCGCCGCCGATCGACAAGCGCACGCTGCCGCTGAGCACGTAAATCCAGTCGAACCCTTCGTGGGCGCGCTGCGGCACACGCGCCTCAGGGTCGTGTCCGGGCAGCAGCATCTTGAACGCCGCCACATCCGGGTTGCTGCGGGTGAGCGGAATGATCGCTTTGCCGTCCCGGTAGAAGGTGCGCGGCCGGATGCGCGGGTCCGCAATCTGTGGCGCCCCCACGACATCGTCGAGACTGGCCCGGTAGGCGCTCGCGAGCCGGATGAGCAGGTCAAGGGTCGGCCGCCGCAGCCCCGACTCGAGGCGGGACAGGGTGCTCACGGAGATGCCGGTCTCGTCGGAGAGTTCGGCGAGCGTCCACCCCCGCCGGTTCCGCAAGTCGCGCAACCGACCGGCGACCCCGTCCAGCACGGCGTCGAGCGCGGCGTCGCCGTCGCCCGAGCGGTGGTCCAGGCCGTCGTCGGCGCCGTGCTCGTGCTTTGCCGTTTCAGCAACCTTGTTTGCCATGACGACCACCCTACGCGCACGCTGGTGCCATGACCACAGACTCCTTCGATGCCCTCATCATCGGCGGTGGCAGCGCGGGCCTCAGCGCCGCCCTCATGCTCGCCCGCTCGCGTCGCCGCATCGCCATCCTCGACTCGGGCGATCCGCGGAACGCGGTCACCGCCCACATGCACGGCGTGCTGGGACGCGACGGATGGTCCCCGCTTGCCCTGCTCGCGGCCGGCCGCGACGAGGTCGCGCGGTATGGCGCCACCTTCATCAGCGGCCAGGTCGTGACGCTCGGCCACACGTCCGGCCCCGACGAGCCCGACAACGCCGAGGCCTCTGATCCGGACGTGCGCTTCGTTGCCACCCTCGACTCCGGCGAATCCCTCGCAGCCCACCACGTGCTCGTCGCGACCGGTCTCACCGACGACCTGCCCGACATCCCCGGCTTGCGCCCCCGCTGGGGCGGGGGCGTCGCTCACTGCCCCTACTGCGACGGCTGGGAGGCGCGCGACGGACGCATCGTCGTGCTCGCGACCGGCCCCGGCAGCGTGCACCAAGCCCAACTGCTGCGCCAGCTCTCCCCGACCGTCACCTACGCGGTGAACGGATCCGAACTGCCCGATGAGGCCCGCGCCGGACTGATCGCGCGCGGCATCGCGGTCGACACGCGCCCCGTCGTCGCCGTCGAGGCGCACGGCGACGCCCCGCACGCGCTTCGCCTCGCCGACGGCGCCGTCATCGCCGCCGACACCGTGTTCGTGCGGCCCGCCGCGATCCCCCACGACGGGATGCTGCGCGCCCTCGGCGCCGCCACCGCGCCCGGCATGGATGGCGCCGACTGGGTGACCGTGGATGCGTTCGGCCGCACGAGCGTTCCCGGCCTGTGGGCCGCCGGCAACGTCGTCAACCCGGCCGCGACGGTGCCGGTGGCCGCTGCCGCCGGTGCGACGGCGGGCGCCGCCATCAACGCGGAACTCGTCGAGCACGAGGTCGCCGCCGCCCTCCGCACCGCCGTCGACTGACCGCGCGCCACCACCCTCACCCCCCCACACTCACAAACGAAGGAACCCACACCCATGAACGCCCCCTCCATTCACACCCGCGCCCTGATCACGTGGCTGGCGATCTTCCCCCTGGTCGCCCTCGGTATGACGGCGATGGCCCCGCTCACCGAGTCCTGGCACCCGGTGCTCCACGCCCTCGTGCTCACCCTTCTCGTGGTGCCGCTCGCCGTCTACGTGGTGGTGCCGCAGTTGTTCCGCGCCCACGCGGCGATCAACCGACGCCGCGCGGGCCGCTGACCACGGCCGCTTCGACACCGCGGGCCCACCCCCGCTCCCACCCTCAGCCCGCCGTGCGGACCGCGTCCTCGTACGCCCTGCGCACGTCGTCACTGAGTGTGGTGTCGTCGTAGCGCACCACGTAGTGGTCCACACGGCGGCCGTCGGTGCCGAGCCGCGTGGCCGCCGCGGCGGCGTCATCCTCGTCAGCGAACCAGAACACGGTCACCTGGTCGGAGGTGAGCGAACGCGCGCAGCCGTCCAGGAACGCGCACGGCCCGGTCGTCAGTACGCCCGACTCGTCCGGCAGCTCCAGGATGACGTGGCCGATCGCATCCAGCCGCTCCACGGGAATGGTCGCGGAGCACCCGCCGACGCCGAGCACGAGGAGTACGGCGACGGCGACCCGAGCCGTCGCCGCTCGTCCTCTCGCCGCGATCATCGCTCACCCGTGCGCGCCCGGCGCCGGCGGGATCCACCCACGAACCACGCCCCCAGGAGCACGAGGATGGCGGCGGCGAGCGCACCCGGCGTCGCATCCCATCCGGTGTTCGCCAAGGGGGCGGGGTCGGCGCTGCCTGACGCAGTGCCCGTGTAGTACGTGGTCGCCGACGCCTCGAGCACGAGCACGTCTGCGGCGAGGAGGCGTGCCATGGCAATGCCCATGCCCGGTTCGGCCGACTCGGAATCGGCCACGGCGGAGACGGTCGCGGTCTGCTCGCGCGGCCCGGCAAGAGCCGTCGTGGTCAGACGCAGCTCGAGACTCTCGCCCGGCATGAGCACTTCGCCGGGGGCCAGTCCGCCGACGACGGTCGACCCGCCGCCGGTGGTGTCGGTCACCTGAATATCGCGAACGGGGCGCGTTCCCAGGTTCTCGACGACGTAGGTCCACTCGATCGGGGTGCCCGCCGCGACCGGCAGTCCCGGCGGTTCGTCGAACACTCGGCCCTCGGATTGGATCGTCAACGACACCTCCTCCGGGCGAGGGATGGGCGTGGTGACGCTCGTCGCACTCGTCGTCACGACCACGTCGGACGGCGTGCGGCCTGTCGCGGTCGCGATCGCCGACACGCTGCGCGCCGCGATCTGTTCGGCCGTGAGAGCGGAGGTCGCGGTGGCCGTGACCGACTGCCCCGGCGCGAGCACCCCCGGCGTTCCGGGCCACACATAGTCGAAGGCGGACAGGCCCGCGAGATCACTGCTGAGCGTCACCGCGGAGAGCGTCACCGCTCCCGTGTTGGTCACGGAGTACGCCCACGTGACGGGCGCGCCGACCAGGGTGAACCCGGTGAAGGTCGCGGTGCCGGTCATCGTCATCCCGCGCGCGGCGGCGAGCGGTACGTCGTTCGCGTCGGTCACCGACGCGAGCTGACCGAGCGGGTCGACACCGGATGCGCTCACCGCGCTCGGCAGCACGCCGGCATCCACCTCGGACTGGGTGAGGGTGTGCTGCTGCGTGACGGTGGCACTCTGCCCAGGCGCGAGGGTTCCGGCCGTCGCCGGCCAGGCGATCACCGACGGCCCGGAGGTGCCGGTGACGGCGACGTCGGTGAGGGCCCCGTTGCCGGTGTTGGTCAGCACGGAGGTGAGCGTGACGACTTCGCCCGCCTGAACGGGGACGGGCAGGTCCCACGTCGTGTCGAGCGTGAGCGCGGGGCGGTAGATGATGAACCCGAAGTCGACACCGGTGCGCTGCTCGTCCGGGTCGAGCGCGAGAGTGTCCGCCGGCGAGAAGGTGGCCGACCATCCTCTCGGCAAGCCGGATGGGTCCACGCTCACCGAGTAGGTCGCGGGCGGCAGACCCCCGAACGTGTACGACCCGTCGGGGCCGGTCGACGTGGTGAGCAGGGTGGCACCGTCGTCGTCGAGCAGCTCGACGGGAACGCCGGCGAATCCGACCAGGGAGGCGGAGGAGACACCCGAGGCGGTGGCGTCATCGACAACGCGGCCCGATACCGACCCGAATGGCAGGTCCACGGCGGCTGTGACCGCCGTGCTCGTGACGGTGCCGCCGGACGGACGCGTGCCCGAGGCTTGGGCGGTCGTCGTCGCGACGTGCGCCGCGACTTGGGCGCCGGACAGCGGAGACGTCGCCGTCGCGGTCGCAGACTCGCCCGGCGCGAGGCGTCCCACGGGGTTCCCGGCGGGCCACGAGTAGTTCAGAGCCGACAGGCCCGGGGTGGCGTCATCGATGGTGATGTTGGAGAGGGTCACGCTGCCCGCATTGGTCACGGTGAACGACCAGTCGACAGGCGCCCCGACGAGAGACAGCCCGGAGAACGAACCCGACACGCTGACGCTCAGTCCTGCATCCGCGGCGAGACCCACCGAGGCCGACGTCGAACCGGATGCGATGCGTCCGAGCGGGTCGAGGCCGGTCGCCTCCGCTGTGCTCGCCAGGGCACCCGCATCCACCTCCGCCTGCGTCAGCACGTGCGACACGGTGATCGTCGCCGCACCGCCCCGGGGCACCTCCCCGGCCGGCCCCGGCCACGACGCGACCGAGGTTCCCGACACGGACACGCCCGTGAGGGTCACCGACGCCAGCGGCGCGTTGCCGGTGTTGGTGATCACGTAGGCGACCTCGACGATGCCGCCCGCTGCGATCGGCGTCGGCAGCACGTGAGACTGCGACACGACGAGCGCGGGCCGGTAGACGATGAAGCCGTAGTCGATACCCCCGCGCTGCTCGCCGTCGACCAGATCGATCGCACCGGTCGCGGTGAAGGTGGGCGCGGTTCCCGCCGGGAGCACCGAGTCGTCGACGAGCACCTGGTAGCGACCCGCCGGCAGTCCGCCGAACAGGTAGGACCCGTCCGCGCCGGTCGTCGTCTCGAGCAGCACCGCACCATCACCGTCGAGAAGGGCGACGGGAACCGCGGCGAAACCGGCCTGGGCGGGGGAGCTTGCTCCGACCGCGAGTTCGTCATTGATGACGCGCCCGGATACGGATGCGGCCGGCAGCGCGACGTTTGCGGTCGCCTCCGCGGCGGTCACCGTGGCCCCCGCGGGCGCCGTGCCGGCGGCATCCACCGTCGCCGTGACGACGTGGGCGGCGACCTGGGATGCGGACAGCGTCGAGGTGGCAGTGGCGGTGGCGGTCTCGCCCGGAGCGAGACCGCCGGCCGGTTGACCTGCGGGCCATGTGTAGGACAGTGGTGACAAGCCCGGCCGCGGATCGCCGATGGTGACGTTGGTCAGCGTCACCGCTCCTGTGTTGGTGAGCGTGTACGCCCATGTCACGGGCGCACCTTCACGGGCGAGGCCGGAGAACGCCCCCGACAACTGCACGGTCAGCGCTGCGTCGGCGGGAAGGGCGATCGCCTCTCGAGAGGAGCTCGACGCGGGGCGACCGAGCGGGTCAGCGCCCGCAGCGGAGGCGGCGCTGTCGATCGCGCCCGCGTCGAGTTCGTCCTGGGTCAGCGTGTGCGTCACCGTCAGGGTCGCGGATGCGCCCGGCAGGAGTTCGCCCGGCGCGCCCGGCCAGGACTCGGCGGGGACACCGCTCACGGTGAGGTCCGAGAACGCGACCGACGTGAGCGGAGCGTTGCCGATGTTGCGCAGGCTGTAGCGGATCTCGAGGAGCTGACCGGCCGCGAGGGTCGAGGGCAGCGTGTGCGTCTGCGTCATCGTCAGCGCGGGCGCGTAGACGATGAAGCCGAAGTCGACGCCGCCCGTGGTCGAACCGTCGACCACCACCGCGAGCCCGGCGGGCGCGAACGTCGGCCACGCGCCCGCAGGCAGCACCGTGTCATCCACCCGGACCTCGTAGTCGCCCGACGGCAGACCTTCGAACGCGTAGGAGCCGTCGCCGTCGGTGGCAGTGGCCGCGACGAGCGCACCGGCGGTCGTGTAGAGACTCACCGGAACGGCGTCGAAGCCGCCGTCGCCCGGAGTAAGCGACCCGGACCCGTCGATGTCGTCGACGATGCGCCCGCTGAGCACCCCGGAGGGCAGGTCGACGACGGCCGTGGCGGGCGCGCTTTCGACGGAGGAGCCGCCGGGCGTCGTGGCGGATGCTCGAGCCTCGTTGCTCGCCTCCTGGGCAGTGGCTTGGGCGGCCGTGAGCGCCGAAGACGCGGTCGCAGTCACGGTCTCGCCCGGCCTCAGCACACCCGCGGCGGCAGGCCACGTGTAGTTCAGCGGCGACAGCCCCGGCAGGGCGTCGGTGATCGCGACGTTCGACAGTGTCACGTGACCGGAGTTGACGACCGTGAACGACCACGACACCGAAGCGCCGGGGGCGGCGACACCCGAAAACGAGCCGGACTTGGTGACGGTGAGGGACGGGGTGCCCGCGAGCGGAATCGCGGTCGACGAGCTGGCGCTCGCGAGCTGACCGACCGGGTCGGTTCCGCGCGTCGAGGCGCTGCTCGTGATCGAGCCCGCGTCGATCTCTTCCTGCGTGAGCACGTGCGCGACGACGGCGGTCACCGCGTCGCCCGGCGCCAGCTCGCCGGGCGCGCCCGGCCAGACGGGGGTCGCGGTACCGAGCGAGACCCCGTCGATGACGACCCCGGTGAGCCGGCCGTTGCCCGTGTTGGTGACGGTGATCGTGACCTCCACGGTGGCGCCCGCCGTGATCGGAGCCGGCAGTGCGGGACTCTGCGTGATCGTCATCGCCGGTCGGTAGACGATGTAGCCGAAGTCGACGCCCGTAAGGGACTCGCCCGTCGTAAGCACGATCGGCTGGGTCGGCGCGAACGTGGGCGCCGACCCAGTCGGCAGCGCCGACTCATCCACCTGCACCGTGTAGGTGCCCGCGGGAAGCCCACCGAACCGGTAGTCGCCGTCGGGCCCGGTCGTCGTGGAGAGCACCGTGGCCCCGCCCCCGTCGAGAAGGACGACGGGCACCCCGGCGAATCCGGGGAACGCGGGCGACGGCGTTCCGGAAGCCGCAGCGTCATCAACCACTCGCCCCTCGAGGGCGGCGGCGCCGAGTGAGACGAGCGCGGTGACGGTGGGAGTCGAGACGCTCGCGCCGCCCGGTTCGGTTCCCGACGCCCGTGCCGTGTTTCGTGCCGTGCGATCGGCCGCCTCGGCGGCGCTGAGGGGGGAGGTCGCGGTCGCCGTCGCCGACTGGCCGGGGGCGAGCACGCCGACGGGGTTGCCCGACGGCCACGTGTAGGTGAGCGGCCCCATGCTGGCGAGGTCGTCCTCGATGGTCACGTTCGACAGAGTGAGGGCACCCGAGTTGGTCACCGTGAACGACCAGCTCACGGGGGCGCCCGCGACGGTCACGCCGGTGAACGAGCCGGACTTGATGAGCCTCAGCTGGGAGAGGCCGACGATCGGGATGCTCTCCGTCGACTGGGCGTTCGCGTTCTGCGACACGGGGTCGCGCCCGGTCACGGTGACCGTGCTCGTGAGCACCCCGGCATCCACCTCCGCCTGAGTGAGCACGTGACGCACGGCGAGAGTCACCGAAGCACCCGGGTTCAACTGCCCTGCCGCGCCCGGCCACGTCGCGACGGGAACGCCGAGGCTGATGCCGGCGACGACCACGTTCGTGAGGGGCGCGTTGCCCGTGTTGCTGATGACGTAGGTGATGTCGACGGCCTGGCCGGCGGCGATCGTTGCCGGGAGCACGTGCGACTGGGTCGCCGTGAGCGCCGGCCGGTAGACGATGTAGCCGAAGTCGACTCCCGTGACCGCCGTTCCCGCGGCGACCGCGATCGTCGCGGCGGGCGCAAACGTCGCCGCGAACCCGACGGGCAGCGCGGCCGTGCCCACGACCACGCGGTACGTGCCGGAGACGAGCGCGGAGAACGAGTACGCGCCCTGAGAGTCCGTCGTCGTCGTGGCGACGGTCGCCCCGGCCTGGGTTTGCAGCTCGACCGGGATGCCGGGGAATCCGGCAAGGGATGCGGACGACACCCCGGAGGCGGCCGCATCGTTCATGACGCGGCCGGACACCGAACTCTCGATGACGGAGATCGCGGCGGGCACCGTACGGGGCAGGTCGCCGCCGAGCGCCGAGTTGCCGAACACCGACAGGGCGTACCGATCCCCGCCCCGGTTCCCGGTGACGGCGGCGTCGATGGCGAGCGAGCACGACGCTCCCGACTGGAAGTCGTCGATGACGACCCGGAATGCGGTCGCTCCGGTGCCGCCGAGCGCGCTCGGCGAGACGTCGATCCACGTCGTGGCGGGGTCGTCGGCCCGCCTCGACTGCACGGTCGATGCGGGGTCCGTGGTGTACTGCAGCCGGGTGCCTGTCGGGCTGGCGCACAACGTCGCGGAACCGAAGGAGATGGATCCGGTGAACGCCGAGCCACCGGAGTCACCGACGAACGGAAGCACGCCGACGACGTAGGTGAGGCCCTGACCGGCTGGCTTGAAGTTCTGCCAGTCGACCGTCCACCGCACCGGGGTGACGCCGACCTCGACGGTGCGTTGCACCGCCTTGACGGTGAGGGCGATCACCTGCGCCTGGTTGACGGTCGTCGTCGCCGACAGGGTGATGGGGGTGACGAACGCCGACTGCGCGTTCTGGGTGACGACGTTGCCCGTCACGACGACCTGACGGGAGGCGGGTGCCACCGGGCTGAGGGTCGCATCCACGACGATCGGCGGAAGAGCTGTCGGGGTCGTTCCGGTCACCGTCAGGGGACCGCGCGTGTAGGTGGCGACGATCTGGTTGTTCGCGTCGACGGTCTGGGTCATCGTCCAGCCGGGATCAAGCCCGACCGGCACCACTTGGAGCACCGAGGAGGGGAACGTCTGCACGACCGTCGTTCCGCTGCTCGTTTGGGACGCCACCCCACCGGGCGGGAGCTGGGTCGACACCGTGGTGGTGTAGCGCAGCACATCGGGAGCGGTCACCGCGCTCTTGTTGACCGTCATCGTGGCGGAGTCGGCGATCGGCACGAGCCGGAAGTTGCGGGTGAACGAGCGAAGACTGAGCAGGTCGGAGCGCCACGTGCCGGTCAGGTTCGATGCGGTCGCCGCGCTGACCCGGCCCTGGAAGGACAGATCGACCTGGACCGCGGGGTTGAGCAGGCCGAGCGCCCAGGGGGTCACGAAGGTGAAGCGCACTCCGCGGATGGTGAGAGGGTCGACCCCCGGAGTCGACGCGGCAACCCATCCGGATGGGGTGCGATACTCCGTCGTATAGCTCGACGGGCTGGGAGTGGTCGTCACCCCGCCGGCCGAGACGGTCACGACGGGCGGATTCTCCAGGGCCAAGCGGATGTGGGCCGGATTCCACTCCGAGCTCAGTTCGATCGTGCCGTCGGCGACACTGAGATTGCTCGTGTCGCGCGCGCCGTTGTAGAGCAGTCGGTGGCGGAGGTAGGCATCGGCGGCGACCGTGTTGTTCGGCGCCGTATTCCAGTTCATCACCGTGGTGGGGCACGTGACCCAGGCGCCGCCCGTGCACGAGAAGAAGAACCAACCGCCCGTCGGGTCGGCGGCTGCGGCTTGGACGGTGTTCCCGGACGACAGAGCGCTGCCCGCCGACAGGGTGAAGCCGCCGGCAGACACGGCGGCAAGCGCGTAGTTCGCGAACGTCGACGTGGAACCCAGTCGGCTGTTCGGCCACCACAACACGACGTTGGTCGACAACGTCTGCCCCGGCGACAGCGGAGCCGTCGTGGTGACGGTCGTGACCGCGCCGGCTTGGGCGGCGGTGATGCCGCTTGCGACCCCGATCAGGTCGGGGGCCGCGATCCCCGAGGTCGTGATCGTGAACACGCTCCCCGCGGGCAGCGCCGTGGCCGGTTGCCCCACGTACGCCGGGAGCGCGAAGGTGAGATTCACCTGGCTGCGCTGGCCCGGCACGGAGCCCACCACTTGAGGAATCGAGCTGGACACGGCTGCTTGGACGGCGGCGGTCAGCTGCGGCGCACCGGAGCGCACCTCCACCGAACCACCGGATGCGGACGCCGATCCGCCCGCATCCGAGATCGTCACGCTCGAGGAGTAGACACTCCCCGCCGCGTAGGCGCTCGGGGTGGCCGGGAGGGGCCCCAGAACGATCGAGGCGCCGGCGGTGGTCGTCAGCGTCGCCGTCAGGGTGAGCCCGTCGGGTGAGATCACCGCTGACGACTGGTAGGCGGCAACGCTCGAGGTGAGGGCCGCGACCGCTGCGGCGTTCCAGCTCCAGCCCGCGGGCAGCGTCTGCGTGATCGTGGCGCCGGCGAGGTCGCGCGCGGTCGTGAACGACCACGTGTAGCCGACCTGATCGTTGGTCGCGACGATGCCGTTGCCCGCACTGCCGTCGAGCGCGTTGGGCACGGCGACGCCGTCGTACGCGGTCGCGATCGACAGCGCCGTGACCGGGCTGTCGACCGCCGCCGCGGAGGTGACGCCGAGCGGCGCCGCCAGGGCAGCGACGATCGCCAGGGCAAGGGCGGGAACGGAAAACCGCACTCTTCTCATTCGCATCTCGGGTCGATCCGAATCCGCCACCGCCGGTACGGGGGTAAGTCCGCCCGGAGGTGACACTAGGGTGAGCAGCACTTCACTCCGGCGAGCGGGTGCTGAGCGAGCCTCGCCACCCGGCTAGGCACCCTTTCGTCCGCTCGATGGCGCCCGGTGGGCATGTCTGCGCCTGCACTGGGCACGACGAATGGGTGGCTGTCGAACGCCGCCAACATGAGAGGCGGTCGCTTCGACACGCCGGGGCGATCGGCCCCGTTCGCACCCGTGCGGCAGAATCGACGCAGAGGATCCCCACGACGAACGGACGTCTCATGCGCCTTGCGATTGCCGCGACTGCGATCACCGCCGGCCTGCTTCTGGCCGGATGCGCCGCCCCCGTGCCGACCCCCACGTCATCCCCCACATCGTCCGCGAGTCCCACCTCCTCCCCCGACGCCTCGGCGGCCGCCGCCTACTGCGTGGAGAAGGGCGGCACCGTGCAGACACGCCAGCCCACCTACGGCACCAACAACGACGAGTCCTCGTGGGTCGCGTTCGGCGACCCGGTCGACGTGTGCCGTTTCCAGACGCTCGGCGACGCCGACGACTCGCGCATCTACGTCGACCTCGTCACGCTCTACTCCGAGAACCCGACCCTCGCCGCGCTCGCCTACCTGGCCAAGACCCCCATCCCGGATGACGCGCAAGGCAACCCGGCGACCGCGCTGTGCATCGCCATCGGCGGGGCGATCACTTACGGCACCGGCGCGAACGGTGGCGGCCTCGTCAACAAGGACGACCCGATCGACACCGTCTTCGCCCCGTGCGTGTTCGCCGACGGATCCTTCATCGAGGAGTGGGGCATCGCCTACTACGCCGACGGAACGGTGCGCGGCATCGACCTCGCCGACGTCTTCCGCTTCGACCCGTCCACGGCGCCGGCCATCACCTTCTGACGGCGCGCGACGCGCACTCGCCCAGTGAGACCGGCGGGTGTACGCTGCTCAATCGGAGAGCCGGGAAGCCTGGTCGGCCCGCGATAAGCGGAGGACCCGGACGACCCGTTCGGGCCCTTGTTGTGCCGAACGAAGATCCCATGAACTCATCGACCCACGCGCCCGACCACGGCGCATCGCCCATTCGCGTGCGCGACCTGCACAAGAGGTTCGGTCACGCCGCCGCGCTCGACGGCCTCGACCTCGAGGTGAAGTCCGGCGAAGTGCACGGCTTCCTCGGCCCGAACGGTGCCGGCAAGTCCACCACGATCCGCATCCTGCTCGGACTGGTTCGCCCCACCTCCGGTGACGTGAGGGTGCTCGGGCGCGACCCGTGGCGGGAGGCGACCCGCACCAACGCCGACGTCGCCTACGTGCCCGGCGATGTCGCCCTGTGGCCGAACCTGACCGGCGGAGAGACGATCGACCTGTTGCTCCGGCTGCGGGGCGGCGGCGAACCCGCCGAGCGTGCGCGGCTGCTGGAGGCGTTCGAACTCGACCCGCGCAAGAAGGCGCGCACCTACTCCAAAGGCAACCGTCAGAAGGTGGCCCTCGTCGCCGCCTTCGCGCGCCCCGCTGCGGTCTACATCCTCGACGAGCCCACTTCGGGGCTGGACCCGCTCATGGAGCAGGTGTTCCGTCGCGAGATCGCGCGCGTGCGCGATGCGGGGGCGACCGTGCTGCTGTCGAGCCACATTCTCGGCGAGGTGACCCAGCTGTGCGACCGCATCACGATCATCCGCGAGGGACGTGCCGTGCAGGTCAGCTCGATGGAGGAGATCCGGGCGACCGGAGCCGACTCGCTCGAGGAGCTCTTCCTCAGCCACTACGGACGGGCCGGCCAGTGAAGGCGGCGCTTGTTCTGCTGGGGTTCCGGCTGCGTCGGGAGCGCGTGGTGCTGCCGATCTGGATCCTCGGATCGGTCGGCCTGCTGTTCGCGGCGGGCGGCGCCGTGGCATCCGAGTTCGGCGACGCTCAGGAACGCGCCGGACTCATCGCTCTTGCCGTAGCCAACCCCGCGTTCCTGTTCCTCCGCGGCGTTCCTGACGGAACGTCGGTCGGGTCGCTCGTGTTCTTCCAGACGTTCGCGTTCGTCGCCGTCATCGTCGCCCTGATGAACACGTTCCTCGTCGTGCGGCACACGCGCGCAGACGAGGAGCGCGGACGAGCCGAGCTTCTGCTCGCGAGCCCGATGCCGCGGTGGCTCGACCTTGCGGTCACCCTCAAGGTCGCCGGCGGAGCCAACGCGGTCGTCGCGATCGGATGCGTCGGCGCGGGGCTCGCGCTCGGCTTCGGCATGGTGCCCGCCGTGCTCATCGGGCTCGCGATCGGCGGCGTCGGCTTGTCGTTCGCCGGTATCGCAGCGCTCGTCGCGCAAGCGATGCCGAGCCCGCGGGGCGCCAACGGCGTTGCCGCCGCCCTCGTCGGGGTCGCGTACCTGGTGCGCGGAGTCGGGGACGCCCTCGGCACGCCGCAGGGGTTCGACCGCGTCGACCCCTCGTGGATCTCGTGGTTGTCCCCGATCGGCTGGGGTCAGGCGACGCGTCCGTTCTCGGACGCGAACCCCTGGCCGGTGGTCGCCCTCCTCGGGCTCGCCGTGCTCACCGGCGGCGCAGCGATCCTCATCCGTTCCCGGCGCGACCTAGACTCGAGCCTCGTGCCCGAGCGGCAGGGACGCACGACGTGGCGACACGCTTCGGCGACGAGACTGGCCGCGCGGCTGCAGCGGGGCACCCTGATCGGGTGGACGATCGGCGCGATCATCCTCGGCGGCATTGCGGGGGCCCTGGGTCCGGTGGTCGCCGAGGCGATCGCCGACAACGACAACGTCGCCGAACTCATCGCCCGGTTGTCTCCCGGTACCACCACCGACACCGCCGAAGTCTTCGTCATCGGACTGCTCGGGATCGCCGGTGTGCTCGCCGCCGCCGCAGGAGTGCACGCCCTCACGCGGCTTCGGGTGGATGAGGCGGAGGGTCGTGCCGAACTCCTCCTGTCCACCTCGTTCCGTCGGACGGGCTGGCTCGGTCGTCAGCTTGCCATCGCCCTCGTCACCATGGTCGTCGTGAGCCTCGGGGCAGGGCTGGCAGCGGGAATCGGGGCGGCGAGCGCGTTCGGTGAACCGGAGCGGCTCGGCTCGGCGCTGGCCATGACCGCCGTCCAGTGGCCGGCGGCGGCGATCTTCCTCGGGGCGACGGCGCTCCTGTTCGGCTTCCTGCCGCGCGCGACGATCCCGCTCGGGTGGGGTCTGCTCACGCTCGGGCTCGTGATCGGTCAACTCGGCGACCTGCTCGGGCTGCCGCAGTGGCTGCGCGATCTCAGCCCGTTCGCTCACGTGCCCGCGGTGCCGATCGAGTCCGCCGACCCCGTGCCGCTGACCGTCATGGTCGCGATCGCGGTGGTGCTCGCGGCGGGAGGGTTCATCGGCCTTCGACGCCGCGATGTGAGCGTCTGAGGGGCGATCAGTCCACTCGGAACGAGTCGAGCACGTGGATGAGTGCTCTCGCGTAGGCATCGGCCGCCGTCTCGGCGTCGAAGTCGGCGAGGGCCTCATCCACGCGCGCGGTGACCGTCCATGAGGGCGCCAGGCTCACGAATGCGGGGCCGAGCCGCTCCCGCAACTGATGCTCGTGCGGGAGCCAGAGCGCGTCCTCGAGGGCGACCGAGTCGAGCGCCCACTCGGTGGTGCCGTTGAAGCCGAGCACCGTGCCCGTCGGGTAGTGGTGGGCTTCGATGGTCAGCTCGCTCAGGTAGAAGACGTCTTCGTCCGCCTCAATGCGGTCGATGACGAACGCATCCCCCGGCTGCGGATGCCAGGTGAGCCCGGAATCGCGTAACGCACGTGCGAGTTCGCGGCTGATCATGGCGCCACCCTAACCCGCGCGCCTCGTGTTTCTCCCCTCCGACTGCCCACTGCAGGACGGATCAGGCGAGGGTCGCGCCGAAGGCGAGGCCGAGCAGGTAGGTCGCCGCCGCCGCGCCGAAACCGATCGCGAGCTGCCGCAGCGCGCGCTTCAGCGGGGATGCCCCGGAGAGGATGCCGACGATCGCACCCGTCAACAGCAGGGCCAGCCCCACGAGGCCTGCCGCGATCGCCACGGCGACGAACCCGGATGCGCCGAACAGGTACGGCAGCACCGGGATGAGCGCGCCGGAGGCGAAGAAGCAGAAGCTCGAGATCGCCGCCCCCCACGCCGTGCCGACCGCATCCGGGGTCTCGTCGGGGTCCCCGTGCGCGGCATCCGCGTCGAGATGCGCGCTGGCGAGCACCTCGGCCGCGCGCTCCCGCGCCTGCTCCTCGCCCATGCCTCGCGCCCGGTAGACGAGCGCGAGTTCGTTCGCGTCGACGTCGAGCTTGGGCAGCACGGCTCGCGCGGACGGGTCGGGGCGGGCCGCATCGATGAGTTCGCGCTGCGATCGCACGGAGACGTATTCGCCCGCTCCCATTGAGAGCGCCCCGGCGAGCAGGCCCGCGATGCCGGTGAACAGCACGGTCGCCGTCGGCACACCCGTCGCCCCGATGCCGAGCACGAGAGCGAGGTTGGAGACGAGTCCGTCGTTGGCGCCGAACACGGCCGCGCGGAAGGTGCCCGAGATCCGCAGGCGACCGCGTATCGCCAGTCCGCGCACGACTTCGCCGTGGATGCGCTCGTCGGCCGCCATGGCCTCCGTCGCGTCGGCGTCGCCGTCGTAGGGGGACCGTGCTTCGGCGCGCTGCGCGAGCGCGAGCACGAAGACGGAACCGAAGGTGCGCGCAAGCCAGCCGAGCACGCGAGTGCGAACATCCGCCCGAACGGGCCGCCCCGCTTCGTCGCCGAGCAGGTCGATCCAGTGCTGCTCGTGGCGACCTTCGGCATCGGCGAGGGCCAACAGGATCTCGCGCTCGGTGCCTTCCCGGCGCGACGCGAGGTCGCGATAGACGGCGGCCTCCGCGCGCTCGGCGGCGAGGTACCGGCGCCACCGCCGAATGTCGGCGCGGCTGGGAGTGCGATGGGCGGGAGTGGGTTCGGAAGCCACGATGACTACTCCGCCCCAGGCGCTCCCGCGTAGCGCACGCCCCAGCGCACGTTCCACGTTTCGCCGGGCTCCAGCCAGTGCACTCCGAGACCCGAGTTGAAGGCGTCCGGCGGCGCCGTCATCGGTTCGATGGCGACCGCGAGCCCGTGACCGGGATACTCGCGCGTCGTGAAGACCTGCACGTAGCCGTGGTTCTCGTCCTGCAGCACGCGCACCTCGCGTCCGTCGGGGGCGCGCAGCACCGCGGAGGCGCCGTCCACCGTGTCGACGCCCCCGAAGGCGGTGTCGAGGTGGAGTTCGCCCACGCGGCGGCCGGTGCGCAGATCGTAGTCGCCGTCGACCGGGGTCTCGCCGGACGGGTTGAGCCGGTCATCGACGACGAAACGGGTCGACGCGTGCAGCGTGAGAGTGAGGTCCTCGGTCGGCACCCCGCCGAGGCAGAAGAACGGGTGCGTGCCGAACGCGACGGGCGCGGGCCGGTCAGACAGGTTCGTCGCGGTGTGGGTCGTGTCGATCCCGTCGTCGGTGAGCGCGTAGGTGATGCTCGTGTCGACGAGGAACGGGTACCCGTGCTGCGGGTAGATTCGCGCGGCGAGCGTCACGGCGGCCTCGTGCTTGTCGACGAGGCGGTACTCGGTGCTGCGCAGCAGTCCGTGCAGGGCGTTCATGCGAGCGACCTCGGTGATGTCGAGCTGCTGCACCTGCCCGTCGAGCGTCCAGCGACCGTCGGCGACCCGGTTGGGCCACGGGGCGAGCGTGATCCCGCAGCCGAAAGGCGGGGTGGAGTCTTCCGGGTAGCCGGGCGTGAGGGCGACACCGTCGACCTCGAGCACCCGCAGGCCTGCGGCGACCTGGGTGATGACGGCGCGCGCGCCGCCGCGGGTGAGCTCGTACTGGTCGCCGGTGGGGGCAGTGGTGGTCATCCGCAAATCCTAATGTTCAGGTCGAGGCGGCTGACGACCGCCTCGTCGAGGTCACCGGCGGTGACGAGGTCGTCGAACGCGGAGACGGGGGCGATGAGGGCGAGGTCGACGCGACCGATCTTGGTGGCATCGGCGATGATCACGGTGCGACGGGAGGCGTCGATGGCCAGCCGTTTCACCTCGGCATCCGGCAACCCGCGGTTGGTGATGCCCGCCTCGGGGTCGACGCCGTTGCAGCCGATGAAGGCGCGGTCGAAGCGCAGCGAGCGGATCATGGGCGCGGCGAACGGGTTGACGAGGCTGTGCTGCAGGGGGCGCAGGGTGCCCCCGATGACGATGACCGTGAAGCGCGGAATGGCCGCCTCGAGGGCGAGCGCGACGGTGAGTCCGCTCGTGGCGACGACGATGTCGTGCAGGTCGCGGCGCTCGACGAGCGCTTCGGCGAGCGCCATCGCGGTGCTGCCGGCGTCGAGGTAGAGGGACTCGCCGCTCGAGACCAGCTCAGCGGCGGCGCGACCGATCGCGCGTTTGGCGGTGGCATCCCGGTCGAGAGAGGCTTCCAGAGTCGATTCCCGCACGGCGGCGGCAGGCATCGCGCCACCGTGCACGCGCACGATGCCCCCGGCGGCCTCGAGCGCGCTGAGGTCGGCGCGGATGGTGACCTCGCTCACGCCGAGTTCGTCGGCGGCCTCGGTCACGCGCACGAAACCGCGTTCCTCGACGAGCCGCGCAAGTTCGTGCCGTCGCGCGTCGGTCATGGCACCCTTTCGAATTCTTTCGCAAACGAAACTCGCTCTTTCGTTATCGTAATAGCATGCTCAGCGGCGGAATCACCAGCCATCACACGCAACTCGCCGACGGCCGCGACCTCATCTACTACGACGACGCGGACACGGCCCTCACCGCAGACCGCGCGGCGGATGCGCGCCACCTCGATCCGCGGCCCGCGACCGCGACGATGCGGCAGGATCCCCTCACCGGCGACTGGATCTCGATCGCCGCGGCCCGGCAGAACCGTGTCGTGCTGCCGCCCGCCGACCTCGACCCGCTCGCCCCCCAGACCCCGACCAACCCCTCCGAGATCCCCAGCCGTTACGACGTGGCGGTCTTCGAGAACCGGTCGCCGTCGTTCGGGCCCGACCTGGGCGAACTCACGCTCGACGGACTCGGGATCGGCCGCACGGCGCCATCGCACGGACGCTGCGAAGTGGTGTGCTTCAGTCCCGAGCACACCGGCTCGTTCGCCACCCTCGGCACCTCCCGCGCCCGCACCGTCATCGAGGCGTGGGCAGATCGCACGGCCGCACTCTCCGGCCTCGACGGCGTGCAGCAGGTCTTCCCCTTCGAGAACCGAGGCGAGGCGATCGGCGTGACCCTGCATCATCCGCACGGCCAGATCTACGCCTACCCCTACGTGACGCCGCGCACCCAGCGCCTCCTCGCCTCCATCCGCGAGTACGGCGATGGTCTGATGGCCGACATCCTCGCGTTCGAGCGCGCAAGCGAACGCGTCGTGCTCGCCGGGGAGCACTGGACCGCCTACGTGCCGTTCGCCGCACGCTGGCCGCTCGAGGTGCATCTCGTTGCGCACCGCGCAGTGCCCGACTTCGCCGAGACGAGCGATGCAGAACGTGACGAACTCGCCCTGCTCTACCCGCGCGTGCTGCGCGGACTCGATGCGATCTACGACTCCCCCACGCCGTACATCGCGGCGTGGCATCAAGCCCCTGTGCACGTGGGACGGGATGTGGTGCGGCTGAGCCTGCAGCTGACCAGCCCGCGACGGGGCGAGAACAAGCTCAAATACCTCGCCGGCTCGGAAGCGGCGATGGGGGCGTGGATCGGGGATATCCTGCCCGAGCAGCAGGCGGCCGTCATCCGCGACGGGATCGCCCGAGCGGAAGGAGCACGCGCGTGACCGACATCAGGGACGAGGTCGTGACCGGATTCCGCGACGTATTCGGGCGCGACCCGCACGGCACGTGGTCGGCCCCCGGTCGCGTCAACCTCATCGGCGAGCACACCGACTACAACCGGGGATTCGTGTTGCCCTTCGCGATCAACCGCCGCACGGTGGTCGCCCTCGCACCGCGCGATGACGGCATCCTGCGCGTCGCCTCGGCCTTCGCCGACGAGGTCGCCGAGATCCCGCTCGCCGAACTCACGCCCGACCGACTGCACGGCTGGTCCGCGTACCCGCTCGGGGTCGCCTGGGCCCTGGGCCAGCACGGTGCCGACCTGGCGGCGGTGCCGGGCGCCGACCTCTATATCGAATCGACGGTGCCCGTGGGCGCCGGACTCTCGTCATCGGCGGCGATCGAGTGCGCCGTCGCCGTCGCGCTCGACGACGTCTGGCGGCTCGGCATGTCGCGCCCGGAGCTGGCTGCGGCCGGTCAGCTCGCCGAGAACAAGGCGGTCGGTGCGCCCACCGGCATCATGGACCAGTCGGCTTCGCTGCTCGGGCAGCAGGATCACGCCGTGTTCCTCGACTGCCGCTCACTCGAATCCGAACTCGTGCCACTCGGCTTCGACGAAGCGGGCCTGGCCGTTCTCATCATCGACACGGGCGTCTCCCATTCGCACGCGACCGGCGGCTACGCGTCACGCCGCGCGGCATGTGAACGCGGGGCGGCGGCGCTCGGCGCAGCGAGCCTGCGCGACGTGACCGTGGCGGATCTTCCGCGCGCCGCGGAACTGCTCGACGACGAAACACTGCGGCGGGTGCGCCACGTGGTCACCGAGAATCAACGCGTGCTCGACACGGTCGCGGCGTTGCGCGCCGACGGCCCGCTCGCGATCGGTGCACTGCTCGACGCCTCCCACATCTCCATGCGCGACGACTTCGAGATCTCGGTGCCCGAACTCGACCTCGCCGTCGAAACCGCGCAGGCGGCCGGGGCGATCGGCGCCCGCATGACCGGCGGCGGTTTCGGGGGTGCCGCGATCGCACTCGTGCCCGCCGACGAGGTGTCACGGTTCCAGGTCGCGATCGACGGCGCGTTCGCCGAGCACGGTTTCGGCGCACCCGTCACATTCACCGTGACCGCCGCGGACGGCGCCCGGCGCGACTGATCGCCGTCGCCGCAGACATGCTCTCGCGGCAGCCCTCTCGCGGGCCTACCATCGGTGGTACCCGAGTCGAGGAGTCCAGTGTTCGCGGACCTGGTGCACCACATCGGGAAGCTCTCGTATCCGCTGTTCGAGCGCTTCTCCGCTGGGGCGTGGAACAACGTTCCACGCCCCGCGAGCACGCGCGCCGTCAGCCGGGGCGCCGGGCACGATCCCGACCGGATCCTCCTCGCGGGCGGGTCGAGTTCGGTCGGCTGGGGAGTCGTCAACCACGATCTCGCGCTCGCCGGGTATCTCGCCCGCGCGACCGCGGCACTCACGGGGCGGGGCGCCGATGTCGAAGTGTACGCGCACCCCAAACTGACCGTCCCGGAGATCCGGGAGTTTCTCCAGGCGGAGGGTGTCTCGCGCTTCGATGCGATCGTGCTGACCCTCGGCGGACGGGAGTCGTTCGAGTTCATGCCCACGCGCGTGTGGCGCCGCGACCTTCGCGCGCTGCTCGACACCGTTCGCGCCGACCATTCGACCGCGCCGGGAGTCATCATCGTCGGGGCGGAAGAGGTCTCTCCCGTGGCGCTCGGCCGCGTGGTGAATGCGATCGCGATGGCACGGGCCCGCGCCCTCAACCGGGCCACCCGCGAGCTCATCGCTGATCTGCCCGGAGTCTCGTTCGTGGATTCGGCGATGATCCCCGGTCCGAATGACCGACACGGCGTGCTCGACGTCGACAACGCCGAACTGTACGACCGCTGCGCGCGGCGCATCGCCCCGCTGCTCGCGGGCATGCTCGACCGCGCCCCGGATCGCGTGCGCGAGCCCGTCGACGAAGCCATGCGACGGGAGGCGATCGCACGGCTCGAAGAGGAGGAGGCCCGCTCGGACCCGCGCGTGCGCAGTCTGCTGACGACGGTGCGAGACGTGCTCCACATGCGCAGCGCCGACCTCTTCCTCGTCGACCACGACGAGGTGCGCCTCATCGCGGCGACGTTCGTCTCGGTCGAACGCAGCCCGCGCACGGATGCGCTCAGCAGCGAGACCCTCGAGCATCGCACCGGGCTCGTCATCCCCGATCTCGCGGCCGACCCGCGGCACCGGGAGCGCCCTGCCGTCGCCGGACCACCCCACCTGCGCTTCTACGCGGGCTACCCGGTCGAATCCCCCGACGGTCAGCGGGTCGGCGTACTGAGTGTCGTCGACACACGACCGCGGCAACTCACGGACGCCGAACTGTCTCTCTTGCGCGGTTTCGCGGCCCAGGCGGGAGCACTGCTCTTCGGCTGATGGGCGACCCCCACAACCGGGGGTCTCCCGTTCCTCGTGGCGGCGGACCCTGCGAGCCTAGGATGTTCTCCACACGTTGACTTTCGCTGGGGGGGAGCCGCATGCTCGCGGAACTCGCTCAGCGCGCTGCCGACATGTGGTCGTCAACCGTCATCCGGCTCGGAACCCCCCGCGACGAGAGCACCCCTCGTCCGCCGCAGCGCGACAGCGTCAGCGGCCCCGGCCACGACCCGGATCGGGTGCTTCTCGCGGGCGGCGGAAGCGCGGTCGGTTGGGGTGTGCTCGACCATCATCTCAGTCTCGCGGGGTATCTGGCGCGGCAGGTCGCCGGCATCACGGGCCGCGGCGTCGACCTGGATGTGAACGTGAACCCCGTCGGATCGATTCCGCTCTTGCTGTCGTCGCTCAGTTCAGCGACGCTCGCCCGCTATGACGCGCTCGTGCTGACTGTCGGCACTCACGAAGCGCATCAACTCATGTCGGTCGCGACCTGGCGTTCGCAGCTGACCGAGCTGCTGGATCGCATCACGGGGGCATCCAACGCGCCGTCGATCGTGGTCGTCGGGGCAGAGGAGGGCGGACCCTCCGCCGGGATCATCGAACGCCGAGCGCACGCGCGGGCCGCGCAGCTCAACGCCGCCACGCAGGAGCTCGTGCGCCTGCGCCCGCGCGTGGCGTTCGTTCCCTCCGGAATCCCCTCGAGCGATCCCGCAGCGGTCGTCGATTCGCCGCACGCCGACCTCTACGATCGGGCCGCGCGAGCCATCGCACCGACGCTCGCCGCGATGCTCGACCTGGTGCCGCGCTCGGCCGAGACCTCGCTCGACGACCCCGAACGCCTCGAGACCATCGAACGACTGCGCAATCGCAGCCTCGAATCGGATCTCGAACTCCTGCGGCTCGTCGGCACCGTGCGGCACCTGCTGGATGCGGCGGACGCCGTGCTCGTGCTCGTCGGCCCCGATCTGGTCGAGCCGATCGTCTCTGATGGCGCAGCGAATGGACCGCGCCCGCGGGCCGGGTCACTGAGCGGGATCGCCATCCACCATCGCGGGGGACTCGTGATTCCGGACCTCGCCCAGCACGAGGAGTTCCAGTCCCGTCCCGACGTGTCGGGGCCGCCGCACTTCCGCGCCTACGCGGGCCACCCGGTGCCGGTCGCCGGACACAGCGTCGCGGTACTCGCGATCGTCGATACGCGGGTGCGAGAGTTCACGCCGGCCGAGCTGGCGCTGCTGCGCGGGTTCTGCTTGCGCGCCGGCGAACTGCTGGCCTCCGCCGTCGAACTCGCGGATGCGAGCTGATCCGGGTCAGCGGCGGCCCACGAGGGCAGCGCGGTGACGGGCCGACTCAGGCGACGGGGCTGGTAACGAGGATGCCGAGGTAATGAAGCACGAAGCCCACCGCGAGCGCAGCCGCGACGAGGGCGGCCAGGCTGACCCAGATACGTCCCCACGAGATTCTCACGATGCGTTCCTTTCGGCGGCGTCGACGACGTTCTTCAGCAGCATTGCACGGGTCATCGGCCCGACGCCACCCGGCACGGGCGACAGGAAGCCGGCAACCTCCGCGACCCCCGGATCGACGTCGCCGACCAGACGGGCTTTGCCCGTCTCCGGGTTGACCACCCGGGTGATGCCGACGTCGAGCACTGCGGCGCCCGGCTTGACCCAGTCCGGCTGGATGAGCCCCGCGACCCCGACCGCCGCGACGAGGATGTCGGCGCGCCGCACGTAGGAGGCCAGGTCGGGGGTGCGCGAGTGCGTCAGCGTGACCGTCGCGTCCAGCCCCTTCCGGGTCAGCAGCAGGCCGAGCGGCCTCCCCACGGTGAGGCCACGCCCCACGACTACCACGTGCGCCCCCGAGATGGGCACCTCGTAGCGCTGAAACAGCTCGACGATGCCCGCGGGCGTGCACGGAAGGGGCGAGTCGATGTGCGTCGAGACGCCCAGCACGAGACGGCCGAGGTTGGTCGGGTGCAGGCCGTCCGCATCCTTGTCGGGATCGACGAGTTCGAGCATGGCGTTCTCGTCGAGTCCGGCGGGAAGCGGCAGCTGCACGATGTACCCGGTGACGGCGGGGTCGGCGTTGAGGGCCACGATGGCGGCCATCACGTCTTCCTCCGACGCGGTCGCCGGCAGGTCGGCGCGGATGGATTCGATGCCGACCTCGGCACAGTCGCGGTGCTTGCCGGCGACGTAGGAGATCGATCCGGGGTCCTCGCCGACGAGCAGCGTGCCGAGCCCCGGCACGATCCCCCGGTCCTTGAGGGCGGCGATGCGCTCGCGCAACTCGCTCTTGACGGCGGTCGCGGTCGCGACGCCGTCCAGCACGACTGCCGTCATCAGCGCCAGGTTCCCGGCGAGACGAGGCCCTCGTAGAGCGGGAACGCCGTCGCCAAGGTCTCGACCCGCGAGCGCAGGCCCGCGACGTCGGGGTTCGGCTGCAGCGCGTGGGCGATGATGTCGGCGACCTCGGTGAACTCGGCGTCGCCGAAACCGCGCGTCGCGAGCGCCGGCGTTCCGATGCGCACACCCGAGGGGGTCATCGGCGGACGGGGGTCGTTCGGAACCGAGTTGCGGTTCACCGTGATGCCCACCGAGTGCAGGATGTCTTCCGCGTCCTGGCCGTGGATGGCCGAGTCGCGCAAGTCCACGAGCACCAGGTGCACGTCGGTGCCGCCGGTGAGGACGGCGATCTTCGCCTCCTGCGCATCCGCCTGGCCGAGCCGCTCGGCCAGCAGCTGCGCGCCGCGCACGGTGCGCTCCTGCCGCTCGCGGAACTCGGGCTCCGCGGCGAGCTTGAACGCGGTCGCCTTCGCCGCGATCACATGCATCAGCGGTCCGCCCTGCTGGCCGGGGAACACGTTCGAGTTGAGCTTCTTCTGCGTCTCGAGGTCGTTGGTGAGGATGAAGCCGGAGCGCGGTCCGCCGATCGTCTTGTGCACGGTCGAGCTCGTGACATCCGCATAGGGCACCGGCGACGGGTGCAGCCCCGCCGCGACCAGACCGGCGAAGTGCGCCATGTCGACCCACAGCTTGGCGCCGACCTCGTCGGCGATCGCCCGGAACGCCGCGAAGTCGAGTTGACGAGGATACGCCGACCAGCCGGCGATGAGCACATGCGGCCGCACGGCGAGCGCCTGGTCGCGAACCTGATCCATGTCGATGCGATGCGTGGTCGGGTCGACGCCGTAGGCGTGAGCCTCGTAGAGCTTGCCCGAGAAGTTGAGCTTCATGCCGTGCGTGAGGTGTCCGCCCTGGTCGAGAGCCAGACCCAGGATGCGGTCGCCGGGAGTGGCGATCGCCGACAGCACGGCGGCGTTGGCAGAGGCGCCCGAGTGCGGCTGCACGTTCGCGTACGCTGCACCGAAGAGCGACTTGGCCCGCTCGAGTGCGAGGGTCTCGACGACGTCGACGAACTCGCATCCGCCGTAGTAGCGACGGCCGGGGTAGCCCTCCGCGTACTTGTTGGTGAGCACGGAGCCCTGGGCCTCGAGCACGGCGCGGGGAACGAAGTTCTCGCTCGCGATCATCTCGAGGGTGGACCGCTGACGGCCGAGTTCCTGGTCGAGGGCGGCGGCGACCTCGGGGTCGACCTCGGCGAGCGGTGCCAGGAAGGATGAGGGACGGGACACGGGCGCTTCTCCTTTACACGGTCAAGTGGATGAATCGTGGCCCAGGCGTACGGCCGCGTCCGTGTTCAGGTCGCTCCCCGATGGTTGCCCATCTCAACGCCAGTTGCGACGGGTCGAGTCTAGCGCGACCTAGCCCCGTGGCTCGCGCGTGAACACGTGATGGACCACACCCGAGGGGGATGCGGTGGCCTCGTGCTCGAACCGCTCTTCAAGACCCTCCTGGCGATCCCAGAGCCGCACGCCACGGCCGAGCAGGATCGGAACGACGACCACGTGAAGGTGGTCGACGAGGTCCGCATCGAGGAACTCGCGCACCACCGTCGCGCCGCCGCCGAGCCGCACGTCGAGGCCTCCCGCGAGGTCGGTCGCGAACGCCAACGCCTCCACCGGCGGGAGGTCGCGGAACAGGAAGGTCGTCTCGCCGACGACGAGATCGGGCCGCGGGTGATGGGTGAGCACGACGACGGGGCTGTGGAACGGCGGCTCCTCGCCCCACCAGCCGCGCCAGGTCTCGTCCTCCCAGGGGCCGGTCTGGGGGCCGAACTTGCCGCGGCCCATGATCTCGGCGCCGATGCCCGGGAGGGTTCCGGCGGCGAATGCGTCGTCGACGCCGGTGCGGCCGCGGCCGATCGCCTCGTCGTCGTGTCCGCTCATGCTCACGAACGTGCGGGTCGGAAAGAACCACCGCATGAGACGGTCGCCGGCGTGCCCGAACGGCGACTCGAACGAGGGGTTCTCTCCGGTGGCGAATCCGTCGAGGGAGATGGCGAGGTTGTGGACGCGGAGGCGGGGCATGCGGCGAGTATAGCGGCGATGTTGACAGCGTTCACATCAGGGGGTGCCACAGACGCGAGCGGGCTAGCCTTTTGTTAGGAGTCTTGACATACTCGGCGGATGGGCGTCACTGTCATTCCCCAACCCCGCCGGGTCGTCGAAGGAGACGGCCGACGCACCCTGACGCCCGCGATCCGCAGCATCGCTGCCGGACACGACCCTGAAGGGTACGTGCTCGAGATCGACGAGCACGGCATCCGCATCGAAGCCTCCGACGAGGCCGGACTGTTCTACGGCGAACAGACCCTGCGTCAACTCGAGACCGATGGCACGGTGCCGTACGTGCGCATCGACGATGCGCCGCGCTTCGCCTACCGCGGCGCCATGCTCGACGTCGCCCGGCACTTCCTCCCCGTCGAGGCGGTGCAGCGCTACATCGACGACATCGCCCTGCTCAAGCTCAACCACCTGCACCTGCACCTCACCGACGACCAGGGATGGCGTCTGAAGATTCCCGGCTGGCCCGAACTGACGGGCATCGGCGCGAGCACCCAGGTCGGCGGAGGCGGCGGCGGGTACTACACGGCGCACGACTACGAGCGCATCGTCGAGTACGGCGCCAGCCGATTCGTGACGATCGTGCCCGAGATCGACATGCCCGGTCACACGAACGCCGCCATCGCCGCATATCCGGAACTCGGCGACTCGCCCGCCGACCCCTACGAGGGCATCGAAGTCGGTTTCAGCTCCCTGGCCATCGGCTCGGAGCGCACCTACGACTTCATCGCCGACGTCACCGCGGCCGTCGCGGCCCTGACGCCGGGACCGTACCTGCACCTCGGGGGCGACGAATCGCACGCCACGAGCGAGGACGACTACCTCGCCTTCGCCGAGCGGGCGACCGCGATCGCCGCGCGCACCGGCAAGACGATCATCGCCTGGCACGAACTGGGGCGCAGCCGCGCGCTGCCGCACGGCACCGTCGGCCAGTACTGGGGCTTCGTGGAGCCCCAAGACGGCTCGGATGCGCTCGCCCGCTCATTCGTCGAGCAGGGCGGGCGGCTCATCCTCTCCCCTGCCGATGCGATCTACCTCGACATGAAGTACGAGGAGAACGGCGAACTGGGCCTGGTCTGGGCGAACGGGCCGACGACGCTCGAACGGTCCTACTCGTGGGAGCCGCTCGAGGTGGTGCCGGGACTGGCCGAACACGACATCCTCGGTGTCGAGGCGCCCCTGTGGACCGAGACGGTCACGCACATCCGCGAAGCCGAGTACCTCGCCTTCCCTCGCATCGCGAGCGCAGCCGAGATCGGCTGGTCGCCTCGCGACGGTCGCACGTTCGAGGACTTCGCCCGCCGCGTGCTCGCGTTCAGCGACCTGCTCGAGCGGCTGCGCATCCCCTACGGCCCCTGACCCCGCCTGCGGATCGGAGCGTGCGAGCGTTCGGGGCCGCTCAGCCGACCTGTCGCTGACGCGCCACCAGCCAGCGGTCGCCGAGCACGAAGACCACGAGGCCAAGCCCCACCACGCCGACGAGCACGAACGGCAGCGACGTGACCCCGAGCCGGTCGAACAGCAGCCCGCCGAGAAGTGCGCCACCACCGATGCCCACGTTGAAGGCGGTCGCCTGATACGCCGAGGCGACATCGCGCAGGCGAGCCGAGGCCGTGTGGAGCATCCGCGTTTGAACCATGCTCGGGATGCCGCCGAAAGAGAAACCCCACGCGACCATGGCGGGGAGAACGGCCCACGGATTGTCGGGAACGAGCCCCACGACGAGTACCGACGCCATCACCCCGAGGAGGGCGAACACGAGCACCGCACGAGGGTGCCGATCGACGAGGAGTCCCGCGAGGATCACCCCGATGGCGCCCGCGCCTCCGTTGAAGAAGAGCACCCCGGCGACCGCGGCGGGGTCCAGGCCGGTGGGACCGATCAGGAAGGGCACCACGTAGGTGCTGAAGATGTTCTGCCCGGTCATGATGATGACGATCACGATGCAGATGATGACGACGCCGGGAACGGACCGATCGCGTCGCAGCGGCACGGCGATCTCGCCCGTCGTGGGTGCGACCAGGTGCTGCACGGCGGGAAGGGTTCGCATGGTGACGAACGTGAGCACGAGCAGCACCGCGGCGATCACGACGAACGCGAGACGCCAACCGAGCGCGTGACCGACGGCCGTGCCGACGGGGATGCCGAGAACGAACGCCGCCGTGCCGCCACCCGAGACGATCGCGACGGCGCGCCCGAGCGAGCGCTTCGGAACCAGGTGGGCCGAGTACGCGCCGACGATCGACCAGAACAGGCCGTGCGCGACACCGCTGGCGATCCGCGCGACGACGAGCGCCTCGTACGTCGGTGCGACGGCGGCAGCGAGGTTGCTGACGACGAACAGCAGAATGACGACGATGAGCAGGGTCTTTCGGGGGAACCGTCGGGTGAGGGTGGTGAGGGGCGCCGCCGTCACCACAACGGTTGCCGCGAAGACGGTCAGGAGCAGCCCCACCTGCGGTTCGGTGACGCCGAGGTCGCGGGCGATGTCCGGCAGCAGACCGGTCGGCAAGAACTCGCTCGTCACCGAGAAGAAGACGAGGAGTGAGAGGGTGAACAGGCCGACCCAAGGAAACCGGTCGGACGTGGTGGTGCCGGTCATCGTCTTCAGCCTACGGCCGCGCCAGTACGCTGGTGGACGTGACCGCCGCCACCCACTGGATCCTCACGCTCGTGTGCGAGGACCGGCCCGGAATCGTGCACGCCGTATCGGGTGCGATCGTCGAGGCGGCGGGCAACATCACCGAGTCACAACAGTTCTCCAGCGACGACACCGGCCGCTTCTTCATGCGACTGCAGGTGGAGACGGCCGCCTCGCGCGAACAGTTCGAGGCGGCGCTCGCCCCCGTCACGAGCCGGTACGGCATGACGTGGCAGCTCGACGTCGTCGGCCGGCCGCTGCGCACCCTCGTTCTCGTCTCGAAAGCCGGACACTGCCTCAACGACCTGCTCTACCGGCAGCGCGCCGGCCAGCTCGGGGTGAGCATCCCGCTCGTGCTTTCCAACCATCCGGACCTGTCGGGCCTTGCCGAGTTCTACGACGTGCCGTTCGAATCGCAACCGGTGACGACCGCCAGCGAGAAGCAGGCGTTCGAGGATCGGGTGCGCGCGGCGGTGACCGAGCACGACATCGAACTCGTCGTGCTCGCCCGCTACATGCAGATTCTGTCGCCCGAGCTGTGCGAGTTCCTCGCCGGCCGGGCGATCAACATCCACCACTCGTTCCTGCCCGGCTTCAAGGGGGCGAACCCCTACAAGCAGGCGCACGCGCGCGGCGTCAAACTGATCGGCGCGACCGCCCATTTCGTCACGAGCGACCTCGACGAGGGCCCCATCATCGAACAGAACGTGGTGCGCGTGGACCACTCCCGGTCGCCCGCCGAGCTGGTGGCGATCGGCCAGGATGAGGAATCGCGCACGCTCACCCAAGCGGTCAAGTGGTTCGCGGAGGATCGCGTGCTGCTCGACGGCGCGAGGACGATCATCTTCCGATGAGCACCCTCATCCACTCCGCACGCAAGCTCGACGCCGACGGGCAGGTCGACGACTTCTGGATGCTGCTGCGGGGGTCGACGATCGTCGACACGGGCAGCGGCACGCAGCGGCCGGCAGCCGACGAAAGCGTGGATGCGGACGGCGCGTGGCTGGTGCCCGGATTCATCGACCTGCACGGGCACGGCGGGGGCGGGGCGGCCTACGACCACGGGCCGGAGGCAATCGCGACCGCCCTGGCCACCCATCGCGCGCACGGCACCACTCGCTCGGTGCTGAGCCTCGTGACGGCGCCAGTGCCGACACTGCTGACCCAGTTGGCGGCCGTGGCCGACCTCGCCGAGTCGGACCCGCTCGTGCTCGGATCGCACCTCGAGGGGCCGTTCCTGGCGCCCGCCCGGCGCGGCGCCCACGATCCCGCGTTCCTCGATGAGCCCCGGCCGCGCGAAGTGGAGGAGCTCATCGGCGCCGCGCGCGGCACGCTGCGGCAGTTGACGATCGCGCCCGAACTGCCGAACGCGTTCGAAACGATCGACGTGCTCGTGGAAGCGGGTGTCGCCGTCGCCGTCGGGCACACCGAGGCAGACCTGGAACTGACACGCGCGGCGTTCGATCGCGGAGCGCGCATCCTCACCCACGCGTTCAACGCGATGCCCGGCATCCACCACCGCGCGCCTGGACCGGTGGTCGCCGCGTTCGAGGACGACCGCGTGGTTCTGGAGCTCGTGTGCGACGGCGTGCACGTGCACCCGGATGTGGTGGCGCTGACGTTCCGTTCGGCGCCGGGTCGCGTCGCCCTCGTGACGGATGCGATGGCGGCGGCGGGGTCGGAGGACGGCGACTACCAGCTCGGTTCGCTCGCGGTAGCGGTGCGCGACGGCATCGCGATGCTGCGCGGGACGACGACGATCGCCGGCTCCACCCTCACCCAGGATCGGGCCCTGCGCTGCGCGATCACGGCCGGCGTGGATGCCCGCAGCGCGGTGGAGGCGCTCACCCGCACGCCCGCGCACGCTCTGGGACTGGACCACCGCCACGGCATGCTCGCCCCCGGTTTCGCCGCCGACGCGGTGCTGCTCGACCACGACTGGCGCGTGCAGTCGGTGTGGGCGGACGGCACGCGCCTCCGCTGAGCGGGCGCAGCTGGTCTCGATACGCGGGCTGCGCCCGCTACTCGACCGACGACAGGGGGCGGGCTGCGCGTGAGCGCCAGCACCCGCCGGTCGAGTAGGCGCGCGTCAGCCCAATCCCGCCGGTCGAGTAGGCGCGCAGCGCCGTATCGAGACCACCACCGCGTCGAGCGGTTCAGCCCCCGTCGGCAACCGCGAGCCGTGCTATCGCCATCACCCCGAGGATGATCGCGAAGAGCGCGGCAATGGTCGCCGTGAAGTACATATAGGACCGAGTCGCACGTCGGTCTCGACGGGCTCCGAGCAATGCACCGAGCCAGCGATAAGGCGCGAAGTTCCGCCACCGGTCCGGGTTCACAAACAGCGCGGTAGCGACCACGGCCAACCCCAGCGCCTTGATCAACCCCACTATTCCCGCGATCATCCGTGCGCCCGTTTCCTCCGGGCGCGGTCGTGAAGGATGGGTCGAGTCCACCGCACGAGCTTCCCGCCCGCCAGCGATGCGACCGTGCCGATGTCATGCGAAGTAGATCCGTCATCGCGAGCGACCCGTGCAGCATCGAGTTCGGCCGATCCGGATCGAGCTCCAACTCGTCGAGGGTGAACTGGCTGCCGATCGACACCAGTGCGTCCGTGTCGAGGAGGAATGTCTGACGGTCGCCGGACGTAATGCTGGTGAGCCGCCTGCCCCGAAGCTGGGCCACGAACGAGTCGTCTCCGGGACCGAATGGTCGAGGGGCGGGGTCCGGATCGTCGGCACTCGGCTTCGCGTCCGGGTCGCGCAGGTCGAACAACTCCTCCGTCTCACCCGCGTCGTCGCGCCAGTACGTCACCCACACCTTCCTGCGGACGAGCGGCACCAACTCCGCCTCGAGCGCCGTCGCGTCCGCGAGGTCGTACTCGAGCACAGGCACAAGGATGAGCAGCTCATCGCCGCCGCTCGCCCGCCTCCACGCGCGCGTGTACCCCTGGGCGCGTACCCGCTCGACAACCAGAGCCCGCTGAGTGTCGTCCACTCGCATCACCTCGCTTGGCAACCGCCGGACCGAATTGCGCCCGCCACAGGGCGGCTGGGGCGCCAGTCCAGGGGGACTTCCTGCTTCCCATCGGAGGCCGCGCGTGAGCGCCAGCACCCGCCGGTCGAGTAGGCGCGCAGCGCCGTATCGAGACCACCACACCACACGCCCGTGCGATGGTCTCGATACGCGGGCTGCGCCCGCTACTCGACCGACGGAGGGGCGGGCTGCGCCCGCTACTCGACCGGCGGGAGTTGCGGGGTGGTGCTCAGCGTTCCCAGTCCAGGCGGTGCTCCCACGCGTAGCGGTAGTAGGCGGCGAAGCGCAGCTTCGCCGCCGCGGCCTCGTCGACGATCACCGTGACGTTGCGGTGCAGCTGAATCGCCGAGCCCGGCAGCGACGCCGTCACGGGACCCTCCACGGCGCCTGCGATCGCATCCGCCTTGCCCGCACCGAACGCCAGCAGCGCCAGGTGCCGCGCCCGCAGAATGGTGCCGAGCCCCTGCGTGATGCAGTGCATCGGCACCTCCTCCTCCGACTCGAAGAAGCGGGCATTGTCGCGCCGCGTCTGCTCGGTCAACGTCTTCACGCGCGTCAACGACGCGAAGCTCGAACCCGGCTCGTTGAACCCGATGTGGCCCGTCGAGCCGATGCCCAGCACCTGCAGGCTCACGCCGCCCGCGGCGTCGATCGCTTCCTCGTACCGCTCCCCCGCGGTCGGCAGGTCACCGTCATCGCCCGGCACTCTCACGAGCGACGGCGTCAACCCGAGCGGCTCGACCACCTCCCGATCAATGACTGCCCGGTACGACTGCGGATGACCGGACGGCAGTCCCACATACTCGTCGAGCGCGAAACCACGCACCCGTGACAGGTCCAACCCTCGACCGGCGAGCGCCGCCCACGTCGACAACGGAGTCGAGCCGGTCGCCAAGCCGAGCACGGCATCCGGCCGCGCCCGCACGAGACGTTCGATCAGATCCGCGGCCAGCTCACCTGCCTCCGCTTGCGAACCGACGATCACCACTTCGGCCATCAGACCAGCCCCACGAGAGCGGCCCCCACGGCGGCGGCCGGGAACGCGGCCGGAACCACGTCGACGCGGGCGCTCAACTCGATCGACGCAAGGAAGGGGGATGCCGCCTCCCAGGCGCGGAGCACCCCCACGACATCGTCGCGGAGGGCGTCGCCGAGAGAACTGAGTCCGCCGCCGATCACGACCCGGTCGACGTCGACGGTGAGCACGAGCACGCGCACCGCGGCGGCCACGTTCTCGACGAAGCGGGCGCGCACCTCGACGGCCGCCACGTCGCCCGCGTCCGCCGCCGCGAACAGCGCGCTCGCGGGCGTCGGATCGTCGGTGGGCCACTGGCGGGCGATCGCCGAGCCGGAGGCGACCGTTTCGAGGCAGCCGCGCTGACCACACGGACATTCGGGACCCGCCGGGTCGACGGGGATGTGCCCGATCTCGCCGGCCGCGCCGCGCGCCCCGCGCCACAGGTGGCCCCGCAGCACGAGTCCCGCGGCAAGTCCGGTGCCGAGGTTGAGGTAGGCCATGGAGTGCTCGGCGTCGCGCCCGAGCAACTGGAACGCGCCGATCGCAGCCGCGTTGACGTCATTGTCGACGCGCACGCCCCGCCCCAGCCGGGCGGCGAGCTCCGCACCGAGCGGCAGGTCGTCGATGCCAAGGTTGACGGCGTGCACCACGCGCCCCGTCGCATCCACCGCGCCGGGCACACCGATGCCGATCGAGTCGAACGAGGCGATGTCTTGGGCGGCGAGCCCCGCGAGCTCTTCGATCGCGTCGACCGCCGTGGCGACGACCGCGTCGCGCCCGAAACCGGTGGGCAGACGCACCTGGTGGGCGATGCGGCCGTCATGGTCGACGGCGACCGCCTCCGTCTTCGTGCCGCCGATGTCGATGCCGAGTCTCATCCCTTGACCGCCCCCGCGACGAGCCCCGACGTGAGCCGACCCTGCACGATGAGGAAGAACACGATCACCGGAACGGCGACGAGGGTGGAGGCCGCCATCACCTGCCCCCAGTCGGTCTCACGGGTCGCGCTGGCCTGCACGAATCCGCGCAACCAGAGCGGGAGCGTGTGCGCGGACTCGGCGGGCAGCAGCACGAGCGCCACGGTGAACTCGTTCCACGCCTGCAGGAACGCGTACACGCCCGATGCGACCAGTCCCGGCGCGAGCAGGGGGAAGGTGATGCGCATGAACGCGCCGAACCGGCTCAGGCCGTCGACCATCGCCGCCTCCTCCAGGTCGGCGGGGATACCGGCGACGAAACCGCGCAGCATCCAGATGGTGAACGGAACGACCGCGGCGATGTAGATGACGCTCACCCCGATGACGGTGTTGAGCATCCCCACGCTCGACACCATGCGGTACTGGGCGATGAACAGCCCCTCCGCGGGAAGCATCTGCACGATGAGCACGGCGATGACGAAGCTCGTGCGTCCACGGAACCGGAAGCGACTGATGGCGAGCGCCGCGAGGAACGCGAATAGCAAACACACCACCACGACAGTGAGGGTGACCGCGAGGCTCATGCCGAGCGCGGCAAAGAATGACCCGTCGGCGAGTGCGCCGCTGTAGTTGCTCGCCGTCGGCCGGGTCGGGAAGAAGGTGGGGATGAAGGAGTTGAGCACGGCCGTGGGGATGAACGATGAGCTCACCATCCAGTAGACAGGAAAGACCCACACGAGGGCGACGACGATCGCCAGCACCGACAGCAGCGCGCGACGAACGGTGGCGCGGCGCGGAGCCCGGCGCGACGAGCGCGTCGCGGGAACGGTGGCGGCGGCGCTCATGCGCGGTCCTCCTTGAGCAAGCTGCGGATGTAGAACCAGCTGAGCGCGATCGTGATCGCGAGCACGAGGATCGACACCGCCGAGGCCATGCCGAAGTCTTGGGCGCTGGTGCCGAGCTTGTAGATGTACGTGCCGAGCAGGTCGTAGTCGCCCGACTTGCTGCCGGCGTCTTGGAGCATGGTGATCTGGGTGAAGACGCGCAGATCCCAGATGAGCTGAAGAAGCAGCACGATCGCGATCACCGGCCTGATGAGCGGCAGGATGATGTACCAGAACCGCTTGGTGCCGCCGGCGCCGTCGAGCTGCGCGGCCTCCATCACTTCGGCGGAGACTTGCGTGAGCCCCGCGTAGACGCTGAAGGCGACGAAGGGCACGCTCATCCAGATGACGATGATGCTCGCGACGGCGAAGAACGTGAACGGAGTCGACAGCCAGTCGAAGCGGTTCATCTCGACGCCGGGGATCATGTCGAGCAGATAGTTGATGACGCCGCGCCGTCGGTCGAACAGCCAGATCCACACAGTCATCGCGGCGACGACGGGCATCGCCCACGCCAGCAGCAGACTCACCTGCAGGGTGAGTCGCGCGGTGCGTGTGACCGCCGTCATGAGCAGGGCGAGCAGGGTGCCCGCCGCGAGGGTGAGCGCGGCGGTGATGATGCAGAAGGCGAGCGACCGGGCGACGACGAGCCACAGTCCCGGGTCGGTGGCGAGCGTGATGAAGTTGCCGAGTCCGACGAACTCGGGCGGCTGGCCGAACTGCTGGGCCAGCCCGAACTCCTGGGTGGAGGTGACGAACTGCCAGACGAGCGGGTAGCCCATGCCGAGCAGGAGGATGACCACGGCGGGCACGATCAGCAGGTAGGGCGCTCGCGAGCGGCGCAGGCCGGGTACGGGCACAGACATGGTCAACCTCCTCTCGGGCGTCAGATCTGATGATGGGGGATGAGCGGCCGGGCGCCAGCCCGGCCCACCGCCGGTTGAGTAGCCGGGCGCCAGCCCGGCGTACCGAAACCACCTCTCTGGCAGTGGGGGGGGTTTCGATACGCGACCTTCGGTCGCTACTCAACCAGCGGGGTCGCGACCTTCGGTCGCTACTCAACCAGCGGGGTGGATCAGCCGTTCAGCAGAACGGTGATCTTCTCGTCGTACTCGGCGGCGAGGGCCTCGATGTCGCCTCCGCCGTTGACCTTGCCGAAGAACTCCTCGAGCAGACCGGAGCCTTCGACCGCGGCCCAGCCGGGCGCCGCGGGGGTCAGCTTGGAGCCGGCCGCCGACTCGCGCAGCGCAACCGCGAACTGGTCGTCGCCGAGCGCATCCGCGTAGTCGAGGTTCGCAGGTCCCAGACCGTTCTCACCAAGCATCGTCTGGTACTCGGGCGAGAAGATGATGCGCATCAGCTCCTTCGCGGCCTTCTGGTTCTTGCTCGCGGCCGAGATCGCAATGTTCGATCCGCCCGCGAACACGGGCGCCACGCCGCCGTCGACACCGGGCAGCACGAAGGTGCCGAACACCTCGTCGTTCCAAGTGGCGATCGTCTTCGTGTCGTCGTTGGGGTCCGGAGCGAGGTCACCGATCGACCAGTGCGCCCAGCCGGGCGCGATGATCGTCGCGGCCTCCGGTGCGCCGGTCGCCTCGTTGTTGTTGATGTTCACCCACGGCGTCGAGTCGGACTCGGTCACGGGAGCCAGCGACGCGGCCTGGTAGAGCGCCTGCAGCTGGGTGAGGCCTTCGATCGTGTTCGGGTCGGAGAGGGTCGACTTCCAGCTGTCGCCATCCTTCACCGCGAGTTCCCCGCCGTTGGCGAAGATCCACGAGATGCCGTTGCGCCAGTCCTCGCCGCCGATGTAGAACCCGGACTGGCTGTCGGTGCGCAGGGCCGCCGCGGTCTCGTTGAACTCGGCGAGCGTGGCGGGCACCTCCTTGCCGGCGGCCGCCCAAATGTCTTTGCGGTAGAACATGTAGCGCGAGCCGAAGTAGTACGGCAGCGCGTAGTTGGCGCCGTCCACCTCGCCGATCTCCACGAACGAGGGAAGCAGGGCGTCGCCGCCGAGTTCCTCGTACAGATCGCTGATGTCGGTGAATGCTCCGACCGTCGTGAACGTCGGCGACCAGGTGTTCCCGATCTCGACCACGTCGGGGGTATTCTCGGCGTCAGGCAGTGCTGTGGTCAGCTTGGACAAGGCATCTCCCCAGGACTGCTCCTCGATAGTGAGGGTGCCCCCGGTTGCGTCCGCGTACTCGGTCTTAAGGTAGTCGCGCAGCGCATCCGGGGTGTCACCGCCCATCAGCCACAGGGTGATGTCCTTCCCGCCCTCGTCTTCGGGGGCGGCAGTGGAGCACCCGGCGAGGACGAGAAGCGCGGCGGTCGCTGCGGCGACCGCTCCGATCTTCTTGTGCATCATGTGTGTCTTCCTTACTTGTGTGTGATTGCGAGGAACCTGGCTGGCACCCCGCTGGTGCAGGTCCCGGGTTTACGAGACCCCGAGCTGCGCAGTCAGGACCATGGCGGCGGCGCCGCGCATGACGATGTCCTCACCGAGCGTTGTCATCCGCAGCGTCAGACGGCCGTGGAACTCGGCCATCGTCCGCGTGTGGAGTGTCTCGACGACCGCATCGGCGAGCGGGCCGTCCAGCAGGGCGGTCGGTCCGCTCAGCACCACCTCGGCGAGGTTGAGCGCGCCGACGATGGGGGCCAGGGCGATGCCGAGGCGCTGGCCGGCCTGTTCGAGCACGAGCCGACGGGACTGATCGTCGGATGCGGCGGCGAGGGCTTTCTCGAGCCGCGGCACCGCGAGCCAGGTCTCCAGGCAGCCGCGCTTGCCGCACACGCACTCGGGTCCGCCATCCGTGCCGACGACGACGTGGCCGATCTCACCGGCCGCGAAGGTGCTGCCGTAGAGGGGAACGCCGCCGAGGAGGAGCCCGGCGCCAACACCGTGACCGACTTTGACGAGCATCATGTCGCTGTCCGCGCCGCCGAAGCTGTGCTCGGCGAGCGCGGCAACGTTCGCGTCGTTGGCGACGACGACGGGCGTGGCGAATCGGTCGGTGAGGGCGCCCTGCAGGGGCACGTCGGCCCAGCCGAGGTTGGGGGCGCTCAGCACGACGCCCGCGAGGTCGACGATGCCGGGCGACCCGACGCCGATGCCGAGGAGCGGCGCGGTCGCGCGGTCGACGAGGGAGGCGACGAGCTCGATGACGAGCGCGAGCGCACGGTCACCGGTGGCGGCGCCGAGCGGCAGTTCGGCCCGGTCGAGCACGGTGCCGTCGAGGTCGAGGAGGGCGCCGCGGAACCGGTCCGCCTGGCTGAGGTCGACACCGACGATCTGGAAGGCACCGCGGTCAAGGTCGAGCAGGGTGGCGGGCTTGCCGGGGCGAGCGTCTTCGCGCTGGCCGGTTTCGATGACGAGACCTTCACCCATGAGCTCGGCGACGAGGTCGGAGACGGTCACGCGCGTCAACCCGGTCTCGCGGGCGAGGTCGGCGCGCGATTGCCCCCCGGAGCGGTAGAGGGTTTGCAGCACGAGGGAGCGGTTGTGCCCGCGGGCGTGCTCTGGCAGCACTTTCGTGGTCGGTCGAAGTGCCCGGCCGGTGCTGAACCCCGTTGTCATGTTTGTTAGTACACCTTACGAACAAACTTCGCGCAAGTCCTTTATCCGAGATTTACGTGGTCGTAACCTTTGCGCTTGCGGCGAGTTTCCAGCAAACTCCGATGCAATCGCTGCCGAACCAGGAATGCTTGACGTATCAGCCATCCACTCGACCGCCCAGGAGCCGCCATGCGCACCGTCCGTCCCTCCTCCGCCGCCGTCATCGCCGGTCTCGCCCTCGTCGGCGCCCTCGCCGGGTGCGCCTCCACGCCGGCCGACAGCGGACCCGACCCGGATGCGGTCGACCCGGCGCCGCCCGCGGAAAACGACGGCGGCTCCACCGGCACGGGCGACTACGCCGACGGCACCTACACCGAATCGGGCCAGTACACCGCCCCGAGCGGCACCGAGTCCGTGACGGTCACCATCACGCTCGCCGACAACGCCGTTACCGCCGTCGAGGTGGTCGGCGATGCCACCGATCCGGAAGCCAAGCTCCGCCAGCAGCAGTTCATCGACGGCATTGGCGCGATCGTCGTCGGCAAGAACATCGACGAACTGCAGGTCGATCGTGTCGGCGGATCCTCGCTCACGAGCGGTGGGTTCAACGCCGCCGTCGAGGCGATCAAGGCCGACGCTGCCCAGTAGCGCGGCGCACACCTTGCGGGCCGAGTGGATCGGCACCGCGTGGGAGATCGTCACCGAACGACCGCTCGACCAGGCGACACGGGACGCCCTCGAGGAACGTGTGGCCGCGTTCAACCGCACCTGGTCGCGGTTCCGCGACGACTCGCTCGTCGCCGAGATCGCCCGCCGACCCGGCGTGCACGCGTTCCCGCCGCACGCCGCCGCGCTGTTCGACCTCTACCGGCGGCTCTACGAGGCCACCGACGGGGCCGTCACTCCGCTCGTCGGCGCGAGCCTCGACGCGCTCGGCTACGACGCCGCCTACCGGCTGCGGCCGGCAACGCCGCGACCCGCGCCCGCGTGGGATGCCGCCGTCGCCTGGGACGGCGAGCGCCTCACGACCGTTCGCCCCGTGACCCTCGACGTCGGCGCGGCCGGCAAGGGCTACCTCGTCGACCTGCTCGCGGCTCTGCTGACGGCTGCCGGACACGAGCGTTTCACCATCGATGCGAGCGGCGACATCCTCCACGCAGGCGCACCCATCCGGGTCGCGCTCGAGGACCCGCGCAACTCCGCCCAGGCGATCGGGGTCGTCACGCTCACGGGTGGTGCACTGTGCTCGTCGGCCAGCAACCGTCGCGCGTGGGCGAACGACCTGCACCACGTCATCGACCCGGCGACCGGGCTGCCGACGCGAGCCGTGATCGCGACCTGGGCGACCGCCGCGACCACGCTCGAGGCCGACGGCCTGGCCACCGCACTGTTCTTCGCCGACCCCGCCCGGCTGGCGCAGACGTTCGACTTCGAGTTCGCCCGGATGCGCGCCGACGGGCGAGTAGAGTTCTCGCCAGGTCTGCCCGGAGAGGTGTTCGTCGCATGAAGCTGTGGCTCGATCGCACCACCGGCGCCGTCACGATGTACAAGCTCGTGCTCATCGTGCTCGCCGCCCTGAGCGTGCTCGCCTTCGTCCTCTCCGCGCTCGGCTTGGTGGGTCAGCCGCCCCTCGCGCTGCTCGCCGCGCTGCCCGTCGCGATTGTCAGTACGTGCGCCACGAGCTTTCTCGCGGCGCGCATCGCCCGCGTCGAACCGCACCTCGAATCGGCCCTCATCTCCGCGCTGCTCGTGTTCTTCATCATGAAGCCGACATTCGATCCGCTGGGCCTGGCGGGCATCGCCCTCGCCGGCGTCGTCGCGGGCCTCTCCAAGTACGTGCTCGCGTGGCGGGGGCGCCACATCTTCAACCCGGCCGCGATCGGCACGCTCGTACCGACGGTCATCGTGCTCGGCGTCCTCACTGCGGGCGGACCGATCATCGGGCTCAGCTACGGCACGTGGTGGGTGGGCACTCCGTGGATGCAGCCGCTCGTCTATCTGGGCGCCTTCCTCGTGCTGTACCGCACCCAGCGTGTCGTGCTCGGCGGATTCTTCATCGCCCTCACCCTCCTGCTCGCCTCCACCGTCGCGGTGATCGGCGGGCAGGACCCGCTCGCGGCGCTCGCGCAGGCCGCGTTCCAGTCGCCGATCGTGTTCTTCGCCGGCTTCATGCTCAGCGAACCCCTCACCCTTCCGCCGCGGCGTCGTCAGCAGTTCGTCGAGGCGGTCATCGTCTCCGTGCTCTTCGCCGTGCCGATCCCGCTGCTCGGCCCGCTGTCGCACAAGCCCGCATTCGCGCTCATCGTCGGCAACCTCATCGGGTTCGCGTTCGGCCAGCGACGCGGCATCCGGCTCACGTACGAAGGAAAGCGACCGCTCGGCGACGGCACGTGGGAGCTGAGCTTCCAGCCCGACCGGCCGGTGCGGTTCCTGCCGGGGCAGTACCTCGAGCTGACCATCCCCCATCGCCGTGCCGACTTCCGCGGCAGTCGGCGGTACTTCAGCATCGCGTCGGCTCCGACGTCGACCGGACCGATCACGATCGCGATCACCGTTCCCGAGAAGTCGTCGAGCTTCAAACGCGCTCTCCTCGATCTGGAACCGGGCCAGCTCGTCGTCGCGACGGGCGTGCACGGCGACTTCTCCCTGCCCGCGGACACGTCGACGCCGCTCCTGCTCGTCGCGGGCGGCATCGGCATCACGCCGTTCGCGTCGCAGCTCGCGCACGCGGTCGAGCGCGGCGACGAGCGGGATGTTGTGATCGTGTACCAGACGAGCACCGTGGGCGAGTTGCCGTACCGTGCACTGCTGGAGCAATCGGCGGCGCGGGTCGTGCTCTTCGCACCCGAACAACCGGACCCGCTTCCCGAGCACTGGGTCTATGCGGGGCCGGGCCGCGTGAGCGGCGACCGCCTCGCGGAGCTCGTGCCGGATGCGGCACGTCGTCGCGCGTTCGTGTCGGGCCCGCCCGGCCTCGTCGCCGACCTGCGCCGCGCTCTGCGCGCGCTCGGCACGCGCCGCATCCACACCGACTACTTCTCGGGCTACTGACCCTCTCCCCCTGCCCAAATGCAGGAGTGCTTCTGCGATCTGCAGGAGGGTTCGGGCCGTGGGCCGCGGAATCCTGCGGATGCGCGCCGCGGACGCCTCCGCCTTTCCTGCATTCGGCCACGTTCCTCCTGCATTCGGGCAGCGGAGGGCACCCGTTCGCCGGGCGCGAACGGCCTGGCACTCGTGGATGCAGAGTGCTAATTTTGGCTTAGTTGAGTCGAGGCGACTCAACTTCAAGACCAGAAGGACAGAAGGAACCATCATGGCTGCAGTGCTCTTCGACCCGTTCCGCGAGTTCGACCGCGGTGCGACCCGACAGGGTCCGCGCCGGATGCCGATCGACCTCTACCGCGACGGCGACCACTACGTTCTCACCGCCGACCTGCCGGGCATCGACCCGGGCTCGGTCGACATCGACATCGACGGCCAGCTGCTCACCGTGCGCGCCCAGCGCACCCCGCGCAGCCAGGAGGGCGTCACGTGGCTCGCGCGCGAGCGGCAGAGCGGTACGTACCTGCGTCAGCTCACCCTCGGCCAGGGCATCGACACGACCGCGATCTCCGCGAACTACGACAACGGCGTGCTCAGCATCGTCATCCCCGTCAGCGAGCAGGCCAAGCCGCGCAAGGTCGAGGTGACCACCACCTCGTCGCCCGCAGAGGTCACCGCGAACGCCGCGAGCTGATCCACCCTCTCCCTCGAAGGCCCGACCGCCCCGCGCGGCCGGGCCTTCGCCCTGTCCGGGCGCGCGACTGCCGCGCGTCGCTCGCGCCGCACCCCCGGCGGTGTCACACTGGCACCGGCGCGCGCGGGTGCGCACGCCACCCGACCGACTGAAGGAGTCATCGTGAGCTTGTGGAGCAACTTCTGGGACCTGATCTGGTGGTTCCTGTGGATCTTCGCGTTCATCACCTACATCTGGGCTGTCATCGCGATCATCTCGGACATCTTCCGCGACCACGCGCTCAAGGGATGGGCGAAGGCGATCTGGCTGCTGTTCCTCTTTGCCGTACCGTTCCTGACCGCGCTGATCTATCTGATCGCTCGCGGCAGCGGCATGGCCCAGCGCAGCCAGAAGGCCGTCGCCGAGGCGCAGACCGCCGCCGATGACTACATCCGCAGCGTCGCGGGCGCGAGCCCGTCGGACGAGATCGCGCGCGCCAAGGCGCTGCTCGACGCCGGCACGATCACCGAGGCGGAGTACAAGAAGCTCAAGGCCAAGGCGCTCGGCTAGTCCGCACCAGCACGACGAAGGGCCCGGATGCGCGATGCATCCGGGCCCTTCGAGTTGCTGCGGGTCGCGTCAGGCGAGGCGCGCGGCGAGGTTCTTGTCGAGTGTGTCGAGGAACTCCTCGGTCGTCTGCCACGGCTGCTCGGGCCCGACGAGCAGGGCCAGGTCCTTCGTCATCGCACCCGACTCGACCGTGGTGATCACGACATCCTCGAGCGTGTCCGCGAATTCGGCGAGCTGCGGGTTGCCGTCGAGCTTGGCGCGGTGCGCGAGCCCCCGCGTCCACGCGAAGATCGACGCGATCGGGTTGGTCGACGTGGGCTTGCCGGCCTGGTGCTGCCGGTAGTGCCGCGTCACGGTGCCGTGCGCCGCCTCCGCCTCGACGATCTTGCCGTCCGGCGTCGTCAGCACCGAGGTCATGAGACCGAGCGAACCGAAGCCCTGCGCGACCGTGTCGGACTGCACATCGCCGTCGTAGTTCTTGCACGCCCAGACGTAGCCGCCCTCCCACTTGAGCGCGGACGCGACCATGTCGTCGATGAGCCGGTGCTCGTAGGTGAGGCCCGCCGCGTCGAAGCGGTCCTTGAACTCCGTCGTGTAGATCTCTTCGAAGATGTCCTTGAAGCGGCCGTCGTAGGCCTTCAGGATCGTGTTCTTCGTCGACAGGTACACCGGGTAGTTGCGGGCGAGACCGTAGTTGAGCGAGGCGCGCGCGAAGTCACGGATCGAGTCGTCCTGGTTGTACATCGCCATCGCGACGCCGCCGCCGGGAGCCTGGAACACCTCGAAGCTCTGGGCCTCCGAGCCGTCCTCCGGCTGGAACGAGATCGTCAGGGTGCCGGGACCGTCGAACACGAAGTCGGTCGCGCGGTACTGATCGCCGAACGCGTGACGACCGATGATGATGGGCTTGTTCCAGCCCGGCACGAGACGCGGGATGTTGGAGATGATGATCGGCTCGCGGAAGATCACGCCGCCGAGGATGTTGCGGATGGTGCCGTTGGGGCTCTTCCACATCTTCTTGAGGCCGAACTCCTCGACGCGCGCCTCGTCGGGCGTGATCGTCGCGCACTTGACGCCGACGCCGTGCTTCTGGATGGCGTGCGCCGCGTCGATCGTGACCTGGTCGTCGGTCGCGTCGCGGTGCTCGATGCCGAGGTCGTAGTACTCGAGGTTCACATCCAGGTACGGGTGGATGAGGGTGTCCTTGATCTTCTGCCAGATGATCCGGGTCATCTCGTCGCCGTCGAGCTCGACGACCGTACCCTCGACCTTGATCTTTGCCACGGTGATTCCTCTCAGTAGGCCGCACCAATCCTACAAGCACCCGGCAGTTATCTCGACGTCGAGATACTTTACCCGTTCGTCACATTGGCCGGTTAGCCTGGCACGATGGGGCAGTTGCGGTTGGAAGAATTGTCGGCCAAGACCATCGTTGCGGCGAACAACATCACGCTGCGTCCCGGTCAGGAACAGTTCGTGACCCCGCCCTCCTATGCGATCGCGGATGCGTACGTGAACCCCGTCACGAGTTGGCCGCGCGTCGTACTCGACGGCGACGACGTCGTCGGCTTCATTCGCGGCAACTTCGATCCGGAGGCGACCCAGGAGGAGTTCCGCAGCTGCGTGTGGCGGGTCTCGGTCGCTGCAGACAACCAGGGCAAGGGCGTGGGGACCTTTGCGGTGCTCGCCCTCGCCGAGGAGGCCAAGAGCCGCGGCTTCGCACAGATCACGGCGCTGTGGGAGCCGGGCGACGACGGCCCGGAGGAGTTCTTCCTGCACATCGGCTTCGTCATCACCGGTCAGACCCAGTACGGCGAGAACATCGGCACGCTGACGATCTAGTCGCCGCGCGGCACTCGTGCGCACGACGCCGCCGCGGGTCGTGACGGGAAGGCGGGGCCCGCACTAGAGTCGTGCTCTGGGGATCGCCCCCGTCTGTATTGGAGGACTCATGGCCACCGCAACTCCCCCCGCCACGCCTGCTGAGACTGCCGTCAAGGGATTCTTCGGCTCGCTGTTCGACTTCAGCTTCAAGCACTTCGTCTCGCGCCGCCTCGCGGGCATCTTCTACGGTGTCGGTCTCGTCGTGATCGGCATCTCGGCGATCGTCCTGCTCATCGCGGGCATTGGCGGTGGCTTCGTCACCATGGCCCAGCAGTTCGGCGGCGGTGGCGTGGCGGCGGGGATCTTCTCGATCCTCGGCACGATCGTGCTCGTGCCGATCGGCGCGCTCATCTCCATCATCGTGCTCCGTGTCTGGATCGAGGCCGTCGTCGCCCTCGTCGCTGTCGCGGAGAACACCGCGTCGCTGCGCAAGTAGTGGCTGCCGCGCCCGGCGCCGACTTCGTCAGCCGGGTGCTCGATGTCGTCGCCGACATCCCCGCGGGTCACGTGATGACCTACGGGGATGTCGCGGCGGCCATCGGCTCGCGCGCCGCCCGCGGCGTGGGCCAGGTGATGGCCTACTACGGCTCGGACGTGCCCTGGTGGCGAGTCGTCCGTGCGAGCGGGCATCCCGCATCCGGACACGAGACGGCCGCGCTCGAGCACTTTCGCGCCGAGGCGACTCCCCTGCTATGGAGTCGCGGCGCCCCGTCCGCGCATGCTGACGGAGTGCCCACGACCTTCCGGGTCGACCTCGAACGCGCCCGCTGGTCTCCTACTCCCTCATAGACCCCGCTACGCCGCCGCGGGCCCCCGCGCGCCTCGGTCCCTGGCCTCGTTTCTGGGTCCCCGACGAGCTCGCCGGGGCATCACCCCGCCACAGGGTCTGGTCGGATAGTCCTCCCGCGCGCCGCCGGTCGATGGGAAGCACGGGCCGCCGGGATGTGTTCTCGCACGCCACGCTCGAGCGTCAGAGACCCGGTTCGGCGTCGGGGCCCCCTTCGCGCGAGGGTCCGTGGCGGCGCAGCGGGGTCTATGAGGATAAGTAGTGGAGGGAGAGGAACGGAGGGTCGGGCAGCACACCTGCCGTCAGACCAGGGAGTCGCGCCACGCGGCGTGCAGCTGCGCGAAGCGACCCGTGCCGCCGATCAGCTCGGCCGGGGTGCCGTCTTCGACGACACGGCCATGCTCCATGACGAGCACGCGGTCGGCGATCGCGACCGTCGACAGGCGGTGCGCGATGATGACCGCGGTGCGATCGGCGAGGAGCGTCTGCAGCCCTTCCTGCACGAGCCGCTCCGACGGGATGTCGAGCGAGGCGGTCGCCTCGTCGAGGATGAGCACGACCGGGTCGGCGAGGAACGCGCGCGCGAACGACAGCAACTGACGCTGCCCCGCCGAGACGCGCCCGCCGCGCTTGTTCACATCGGTGTCGTAGCCGTTCGGCAGCGATTCGATGAACTCGTGCGCACCGACCGCCTTCGCCGCGCCGATGATCTCGTCGCGCGTCGCATCCGGCTTGCCGAGCGCGATGTTGTCGGCGACCGTACCCGAGAACAGGTACGCCTCCTGGGTGACCATGACGATCGCGCGGCGCAGGTCTTTCGGATGCAGCTTGCGCAGGTCGACCCCGTCGAGACGCACCGTTCCCGCGCTCGGGTCGTAGAAGCGGGCGATGAGCTTGGCGAGGGTCGACTTGCCGGCGCCCGTGGACCCGACGAGGGCGATGGTCTGCCCCGCGGGGATCTCCAGGTCGAACTCGGGCAGCACCACGCGATCGGACTTGTAGGCGAACTCCACGCCCTCGAAACTGACCCGGCCCTGCGCCCGGCGCAAGTCGATGGGGCGGGTGGGGTCGGGCACGCTCGGCTTCTCTTCGAGCACCCCCGAGATCTTCTCGAGCGCCGCCGCCGCCGACTGGTACGAGTTGTAGAACATCGCCATCTCTTCGGCGGGCGCGAAGAACTGCCGCGTGTAGAGCAGGGTCGCCAGCAGCGTGCCGATGAGCAGCGACCCCTCCGCAACGCGCAGGCCCCCGACGAGCAGCACGATCGCGAGCGCGACATTGCCGATGAGCACGAGACCCGGATCGAAGATGCCGAACAACTGGATCACGCGCGCGTTCGCCCCGCGGTAGTTCTCGACGAGGGTGCCGAACTCGGCGTCGTTGCGCTTCTCCTTGCGGAACGCCTTGACGGCGCGGATGCCCGTCATCGTCTCCACGAAGTGCACGATGAGGCGCGCCGACGCCGTACGGGTGTCGCGGAAGAACAGCTGCGAGCGCTTCTGGAACCAGCGCGTGAGCAGCGCGAGCGGCACGAGCGAACCGAACAGCACGAGTCCGGCGACCCAGTCGAGGGCGATGAGGGCCGCAGCCGTGAACGCCATGTACAGCACGCCGGAGACGAGCTGGTTGATGCCCGAGTCGAGCAGTTCACGGATCGCATCGAGGTCGCTCGTCTGGCGCGCGATGATGCGTCCCGACGTGTACGACTCGTGGAACTCGAGGGACAGCCGCTGCGTGTGCAGGAACACGCGCTTGCGCAGATCGAACAGGATCGCCTGGCTGATGCGCGCCGAGAGCACCGTGTACCAGGCGATGAGCACCGCTCCGATGATGCCCGTGCCGAGGTAGGCGACGACGACGAGCGCGAGCGGCATCCAGTCCTGCCGCAGCAGGGCGGGAAGTCCCGTGTTGATGCCGAACGCGATCAGTGCAGGGCCGGCGACCTGGGCGGCGGAACTGACGACGACGACCGCCATGGTGAGCACCACGCGCCACCGCACCGGCCGCACGAGCGACCCGAGCAGACGCAGCGACCGACGACGGATGGCGCGGCTCTCCTCCTTGGTGTAGTCGTTGCGCTCCTCGCCCTCCACACCCTGGATGGTCATCGTTCCTCCTCTCCGCGGCTCAGTCGTTCTCGTTCGAGTTCGTCCTCGAGGGACGAGATCACGTAGCGGTAGTGCTCGCTCGACGCGAGCAACTGCGAATGGGTGCCGACCGCGGTCACGCGGCCGCCCTCGAGCAGGGCGACGCGGTCGGCCAGCATGACCGTGGATGGGCGGTGGGCGACGATGAGCGCGGTCGTGTCGGCGAGCACGCGGCGCAGCGCCGCCTCGACGAGCGCCTCGGTGTCCACATCCAGGGCCGAGAGCGGGTCGTCGAGCACGAGCACCGACGGGCGCGCCGCGACGGCGCGCGCGAGCGCGAGCCGCTGACGTTGACCGCCCGACAGCGACAGTCCCTCTTCGCCGACCTTCGTGTCCAGACCGTCGGGCAGGTCGTAAGCGAACCCGGCCTGGGCGATGTCGAGCGCCTCGGCGAGGTCGACGTCGCTGGCATCCGGCCGGCCCATGAGCACGTTCTCGCGCACGCTGGCCGAGAAGAGCGTCGCGTCCTCGAACGCCATCGCCATCAGGCTGCGCAGTTCTTCGAGGGTGAGGTCGCGCACGTCGACCCCGTCGATGCGGATGGCCCCGCCGGTCACGTCGTACAGCCGCGTGGTGAGGGCGGTGAGCGTCGACTTGCCCGAACCGGTGAGGCCCACGAGCGCCATCGTCTCGCCCGGTTCGATGGTCAGCGTCGCGCCGTCGACGAGGTCGGGCACGTGGGCGGGCGAATCCGGGTACCGGAAGTGCACGTCGTCGAACTGCAGTCGGCCGCGCGGTTCGGCGATCGTCACCGGCTCGGCCGGATCGGTGATCGTGTTCGGCGAATCCATCACCTCGAAGAACCGGTCAGCCGCCGTACGCGTGTCGAATGTCATCGACAGCAGGAAGCCGATCGACTCGACGGGGAACCGCAGCACCGTCGCGGTCGCGAAGAACGCGACCAGCTGGCCCTCGCTGATCTGACCCGCGACGATGAGCCACACCCCGCCGGCGAGACTCAGCGCGAACGTCACGTCGGGCACGAGCAGCAGCCACAACCAGATGCCGGCGATCGCGCGCGCCTTCTCGATCTCGGTGCCGCGCAGTTCCTCCGCCTGCGAGGCGAAGTTGCGCAGCGCGTGCGGTCCGCGGCCGAACGCCTTCAGCACGCGGATGCCATGCACCGACTCCTCGACGGTCGTGGCCAGGTCGCCGGCCTGATCCTGGCTGCGGCGCGCGACGACCGAGTACTTCTGCTCGAACAGGTAGCCGTAGATCCACAGCGGGATCGAGCAGACCAGGAAGAGCACGCCGAGTATCCACGAGATCGCGACAAGGAAGACCAGCCCGATGATGATCGTCAGCACGTTGACGATCAGCAGCACGAAACCGAACGAGATCCAGCGACGGATGAGGTTCAGGTCGCTCACCGCGCGGGACAGCAGCTGCCCGCTCGGCCACCGGTCGTGGAAGCTCACCGGCAGGCGCTGCAGGTGTGCGTAGAGACCGTTGCGCATGCGCGCTTCGATGTGGGTGCCGGGGGTGAGCACGAACCAGCGACGCAAGGCGATCATGATCGCCTCGAGCACCCCGAGCGCGAGCACGATGAGGAACACGGGCAGTACCTGCCCGGCATCGCCGTCCTGAAGCGGGCCGTCGACGAGCGCTTCGAGCACCTGCGGGATGAGCAGGGCGACGACGCTCGCGAGCAGCGCGGCGACCATGCCGAGCAGGATGCGGGGCATGGCGGGTCGGGCGTACGGGTACAGGCGCCGGATCGCGGCGAACGTACTGGTGGGGCGACCGGGTGTGGTCGGCGAAGCAGGCATGGTGGTCCGGGGTGGCTGGGCGGTGCGGATGCCGCGAACGCGGCGAGCCTTACAGACTAGACCCGGGCGCGGCGCGGCGCCACCTCGGCCGCGAGAGGATTCAGCCGGCTACGGGATGCGCACCGACAGGCACGTCACGCATCCTTCGAGCTTCTCGAACTCCGAGATGTCGACCGTCACGACGCGGTAGCCGAGATCTTGGATGAGTGCAGCCGTCTTCGGCGCCGCCGCCGACAGGAGCACCGCGTCCGGGCCGAGCACCACGACGGCGCAGCCGGCCGCCTCGGGCACCTGCAGGTAGCGCTCGAACACGGCGGGGTTGTCGACGAGCTTGGGGGCGCCGAGGACGGTGCCGTCGGGGAGCGCGGTGACGACCGACTTGAGGTGGAGGGCCTTGGTGACCTTCACCGCGACGACGGTGTAGCCGAGCGGCGTCGCGATCGCCCGCAACTGGCGAATGCCTTCCGCGTTGGTGCGCCCGCCGCGGCCGACGTAGACGGTCGAGCCGACGACGAGCACGTCGCCGCCGTCGAGGGTTCCCGCCAGTTCGATCTGCGCGAGGGTCAGTCCGAGTTCGCGCGCGGTTTCGCGGACGGCATCCGTCTCGCCCCGACGACTCTCCGCGCCGGGGCTCGTGATGATGGCGGTGTCGCCGAGCACCACGACGGTGTCTTCGATGAACACCGAATCGGGGTGGTCGTCGGCGGGCGTGACATCGACGATGTCGAAGCCTTCCGCGGCGAGCGCGGCGACGTAGGCCTCCCACTGCTCATCCGCGCGGTCCGCGTCGACGGGCGTGCGTTCCAGGTGGGTGAGCTCCCCCTCGGCGAGCCGCCGGGAGGGCGCGCGCACGAGTGCCTTCGGGGTGGGCGAGGCCGCCCGCCAGGCAGCGACGCGTCGCCAGACGGCCCGCCCGATCGTCACCGCGGTGAGGAGAGCGGCGAGTTCGAAGACGAGACTCGTGCCGATGATGCTTCCGAGCAGGTAGTCGACGGCGGCCTGGTCCCACGGGGCTCCGCTTGCGGCGATCGCGATGACGGTGCCGAGCACGGAGGCGCCGACGCCGACGACGACACCGGCGAGGAGGGCACCCCACCAGGTGCGGAACGCGCCGAGCAGACCCGCCAGGAACAGCAGCACGATGAGCAGTCCGGTCGCGGGCGCGAAGTAGTTGCTGACCGGGATGAGGTTGGCGCCGGCGGCACCGTTGGTCGCGAAGAACACGACGACGGTGGCGACGTGCGTGGCCAGGCCCGCGGCCAGTGCGGCGAGTGCGGCCGCGAGGATGCGGCGGGACAGGGTGATCGGGCGCGTCTGCATCCCGCCACCCTAGCCGGGCGATGCTATGGATCAGCCGTGGGCGCGGACGTTCGCCGCTCCCCCGCCCGCCGGTCGAGTAGGCCCGCAGGGCCCACCCCCGCCGGTCGAGTAGGCCCGCAGG